>OGFK01000133.1_pt1 | contig 73154 bp, 100 predicted proteins | sample 1570931 | NCBI WGS metagenome assembly OGFK01 (sample SAMEA2581935, study PRJEB24529) | metagenome | biome: Human gut stool | place: China | collected 2011
TATGAAACACGGTGTTGTAAATCCCATAGTTATTCCTCCTTATCTATCTTAATATCTGTTATTTTTCCACGACATACAAATCGCTGGTCCATATTTGGGTTGTCATAAGCTATATCGCAAATGATTTCTGAACTATCATCACACTCATTTTGTAATGAGCACTCATCACATATTCCAACGCACAATTCATGCAACACTCCGTCTATTATTATTCCGTTATTTACTTTCATAATTATACCTCTTTCCCGTAAACATTTACAAACTCGCTGACATCCATATAGTCTATACCGAAATTCTCGGCTGTTTTCTTGTCACTATCTGAAAACTGCCCTTCAAGTCCGCTTGCATCACCAATCATTAAACAATCTTCTACCTCCAAACTGCAATCTTTCCATGTCTTGTAATTATCAATAAGTTCTTCAAGCATTCCGGTATTCGGCTTTCTCATAGGGTTGCTTCTGTCATTGCTTCCGCAATACTTAAAACGCGTATCAATGTCGCAATAATCCATTATACTGTAATTCACGTACTCACATTTAACATAGATGGATGATTCCGGAAACAGACCCTTTTCTATCCCTCCCTGGTTTGTCACGATAAAAATTTCTTCGGGATTCAAATTCTTTATTGCATCCAGGACATCAAACTTAAACTTCATGTCCCATATACCATTTGGAAACGTCTCACCGCTTGTAGTTTCTATTAACGTCCCGTCCATATCACAAAACAAAACTTTATACTTTTTCATTTTTTTCTATGTGTTTTACTGTTCTTATTCCTTTTTCTGCGTTTCGCAATCTGCTTTCTGACACACCTATCGTCCTTGATACGGCATTTCGTTTTAGGTGAATCAAATGAAATCATATCAAAACCTTCAACAACAGGCTCATTGTAATATAGAATAGACGTTTCTTCATTATCAATCTTATCCTTATCGGTTACTATAACAGCATCACAATCACTGTTTCTAGCTTCCTCAACAGAATCATAACGTTCAAGGGAATATCCTGTTTCCAAATTTTCGAATAGAAGGTATTCGGATGAATTTATCATTGAACCTACAACAGCAATCTTCTTAGTCATATTTTATTCTTTTTATAGTGCTTACAATACTTAGGAGTTTTCCTAGCCGTTATTCTCTTTTGTAAAGCCATGCAATACATAAACGAACGGATACCCTGATAGTGTATGCACTCACTACAATGTGCTCCTAAATTCATTACCTTTGCCATAACAATTACTCCTTTACCAGTTCTATCGTAGTATTCGTAAGATTAACATACAAGTTCACATCCGACATGGTACCATCTTTCTTGACCTTGCTAAACAATGGGTCAATGGTATCATAAAAACCAATATTATAACCCTTAATATAGGCGTATTGTTTTTTTTCAGGAATAACAACACTTTCATGGTTATCTAATCTTATATATGTGGATGCAGGAGTAGTAATACACACCTTGCTTCCGATAGGATACTTCGCATTGGATTCAATGTACTCCTTTTCCAACTTAATTTTCTGACTTTTCAATTCCCTTATTTTTGAATTGATATCATTTTTCTTTGTCTGAAATTCTTCTTTGTTCATAGCTTTTATATTGTTTTTATAAATGCGACATCTCTATTATCATTTTTCTTTAAATTATAATATAACTGAATAATGCCTTTTAAAGGTATCCCAAGGGGTTCGGTCTACATAAGGAGTACCGTTCCATGTATATTTGGCATAAAACATGGAACTCCATTTAATAAACTTAAAATCCCATATAAACGAGATGATATTGAACGCCAAAAATACTGCAATCTCGAATAGTGTAGGTATTAATGTACATTTTCACACACATTTCAGAACGTTAATCCGTTCGGGGCGATACCAACGCCCACTATCGGCTATCATAAATGAATTACCGAATACTTTTCTACCTATATTAAGCGCACCGTTGACATCAGCATTGATAACCTTTCCAACTGCCGACTTGAACAGTCCTCGCTTGACACGCTTGCCGAGATAACTATCATGCTTGCATATATCCTCCATAGCTAGAGCATCACATTTGCTAGTGTAACTTTCCTCATGTTCTATATAGTTGATACCTGCAAGCTCACACTTGTATCTAAGGCAGCTTCTTAGCCTCGCAAAAGGGATGAATGTAAACTTCTGATTGTTTACTCCGCCCATATTGACGGATTGCTTCCATCCTTTGTTGTAGCCTACAGCAAGAGTGCCTATGTGGTGTGATACAAGATAATCAACGATACGCCTGCTTGTCTTGTGCATCGCATCATTCATAAACCGTTCACGTTTATCATACATATTTCTCATCCTGTTTGTCAGTTTGTCTATACCCTGCCTGTCCTTTATGGATTGCAGCATGGACAATGTTTTGTTAAACCATCTGTTATATGACTTGACAACCTTGCCGGAAAACAGCAGCGCATTACATCCGCACACCAACGTGGCAAGGTTGTTCACACCCAGGTCTATTGAAGCCATACCAGTACCGACATTATCCGAACAGACACAATCATATACAACCTCTACGGTCATGTATGTACGTTTTGGAATTATCCTTACCTGTTTGAACCGTTCGATTCTGTCCTTGTACTTCTCCCATTGCGGAACGGGTATTTTCAAGTCACGGTCAAGGATTATATACCCGTCATGTATTTTGCACGACTGGTTGGTATATATCGCATTGCTCATCCCACCCCGTTTGTGATAGCATGGCAGTTCGGGCTTACCGTTATACTTCCCGGGATTCTTCGCCCAATCCTTTACTGCCTTGACATATCCCTTCATCGCCTTGTCAAGCACGCGCAATCTCTGTTGGGCTACGTGTGATTTCACAAGCCTGTAATTTACCGTGCCTTCAAGGTTGGTGACGTTTTTCATTATCCTGTCCAAGTCGGGATAAAACAGCCACCTGTCGTTATCCTTCAACTCGTTACGGACAATATACAACGCCTGGTTGTACAGGTTGTTCGTGACACGGCAGATAGCGCAAAGCCTGTCAGAATGGTTGATGTCAAATTTATAAACTAATTGCATATTAGCCAGTATTATGTTTCGCCAGTAAAAAGGAGAACAGGGAAGCCGTACTGACTTCAGCTTGTCGGAAGGTAGCTACTCCGTTCCTATCCCTGTATGAAGCAAATATACTACTATATAATGATATTAGGAAATATTATGTGTTAAATTTTTGTAATGGTTTTCATTTGTTCATTAATACCATATATTATACAAGGCAAACACCATATAATCAAATGTATTCTTAAATATTTCATAATTAACATTCAGACAAGACCTGTAACACAATAAGCCATACAATGACAATCATCAATCGTCCAACATATTTCCACATATAGCCTTCATTAACATAGCAAAAACAATTCCAAAAAGCATAAATTCACTCCTTTCTAACATTATTGTCCACCCACCTCATTGCGCCCTTTAACGCATCAGTTGTAGACCTGTAAAACATATCTACAAAGAGAACCATCCGTTCACCTTTTATTATCCGGTACATGAAGTCTTTTTCTCCTGTGACCTCTATTGTACAGCCCTTGTAAAATGTGACATATTTATTTCTCATACGACAAATATATATATTATTGGTTTTCCAACAACTTTTTATCAACTTTTATTAATCGTTTTTCCCAGTCGTTCAGATTGTCACCCGTCTTAATCTTCTCCATAACCGAAGCTATATCAAAAGATTTACATTTTTCATACAGATCACTCATTGTCGTTCCTTGTATGATAACTCCGTTCTTTTCCCCGGAAAAATATCCGTCAACACTCTCTATCACATCCCATTTCCGTCCTTCCAGGATGGATTGTTTATTGTTCGTTCCCATTATTTCAAATCGTTCAAATTATTAATCAATGTAATAGGATATTTTTTTCGTATTGCATCAAATCGTTCTTTATCCTCATTCGTCATATCTTCGGAAGCATCCCATTCGTCCAACATGAAAATATCAATATCTCCTTCATATCCATCATTGTCATTCAGTTCAATACAAATATGTGGATAATAATTCATATCAAGACCTCTATCTTCTGGAAGTTCAAAACCGAGATCATAGTAGAACTCATAAAACACACACGTTTCGTCTATCGCATGATTTTCATTGTAGTAATAAAGATCATTCGCCTCAGAATGCAGCAACAAATTCCACAAAGCACTATAAGTTATTGTCTTTAAATCGCAAACATCATTTGAAAAATGTTGCCTAACATACGCATATCTATCTGGGTTTTCTCTGATAATATCTCCCCAACAGCCAAGTTCGTTTTCTATTTCTTTATGTGTCATAATTGAAAAAATTTTATTATACAAACTCTATATCATTCAGATTAATCGGATAAACTTCATAGACTACCACCTGATCAAATTCCCTATATTCATTTTTTTTATTCAAAATGTTTGCCATCAATTTACAGTTATAAGAATCACATAATTCAATTAATTCAATAGATGGAACTTCAAATACTTCTATCGTATAAAATCTCTTATCCTTATTAATTCTATAAGAAAACATAGATATCATTTGTTCCTTAATGCCATAATAAGCCGCCTGTTGGTTTTTGCCAAACTCCTTATTTATTGATCCGCTGTTATTGCTCACCCTGTAACGTGGCTTTGCAGGGGCTTTTGTTTTGTCTGTAATAATATTCATATTTTTTCGTTTATTTTCGTTTTTAAGTCAAAAATTGCTCCCGGTAACAGTGTCGCTCTGTTTGTCGTTCTCCATACCGGGAAAATATTTCACATTATTTCCGCTTTATCTTAACTCTCTGAATGAAACAGTTTCAAAATCGCTCTTAATGACCTCTATCTGTATAGGCTTAACAAATCGGTCCAATTCCTTGCGTATCTCTCTCATTTGTTCAAACGGTACGGTTACAATGTTCCCGGCAACTAACAAGTTGCGCAAAATGTTGTCTAATTCTTCGCGTTTCATATTATTGTATATTTTTATAAAAATAACAATACATACCGTACAGGTCTATAATATCTGAATCGGTTAGTATTCTCTTTAAAACTCTAATTACTTTAATCACTTTCATTATTCGTTCAAATATGATTTGGGAAGTAACGGGAAAACATTCAAAACTTCTTTAAAACTTATTTCCCCAAATTTTTCAATAACTACGGAAAAATAACGGTTATGAGAACGGCTATTCCGTACAATACGGACGCATGAAGGTACTTCTTTGCGTGGTACTGTATCGTAGTCGTTTGCGTGCTCTCTTACAAACTTAATCAATTCAGGCGTATCTAGGTACATTTTGATTATTTTTTGCGTCCTGGTGCCGTTATAATACGCTCGTTTAACCTGTTTTTCGGGTAACTTGTGCCCGTCATAGCTTTTCCAAAACTTGATATTTTCCTTGATAAGATCCAATGTATCAATACTTCTGTTAGCTTTAAACGTTCCTATCTTAATACTTTCGTTTTCAAGGATAGGATATAATTCTTTTTGTAAGTTTTGTTTTCCCATAATACTATTCATTTAAATATTGCTTCCTGTAATTGGTCTTGGGCATATTTCTTTTTCATATGTCATTATAATGGTTAATTGTTCCCGAATAAATTGAATGTGTGTTTTTTGTTCGTTTAACGGCAAAGAATATAGTTCTTTGTAAAATTCGTTTTCACTTATAATCTTACATTTGTTGTCTTTGCAATATCTTTTAAAATCTTTTTCCGTGCCGTTCCCAAAATTGAAAGCTAGTTTAATTTTTTCATTACACCAAACAGAGTAGCCACCGTCTTGTATAGCTTCATTGATTGATTTATACCGGCGGCCTGATATACCGCCGCTAAAACTGTCAATAGTAAATTGTATCATAATGTTTTTAGAATATTGGTTTGTTGAGTATTTTCCAATAGAAGGTTTTATTTTGCCTCTATTGGCGTTTTTGGATGGAGTATTGCACACATTCTAAAATATATTCGGCATGTTCCCGGGCCGCTTCCTGTTTTTCCTGTTTGGTGGGTGTTATTCCGTCGTACTTGTATAACAGTTTGGCGGCCTCTCTGATTATGGATTTCATTTTACTGCAATTTGCAAGGTATTCTAATTGTGGTTGTACGCCATTGTTTATTTTTTTAATTAGACAATCTTGCATCCGTGATGTTATATTGTATATCTCACTTGTATTACGTATATACATTGCAAGTAAATTAGGTATGTCGTTTCTTCTTTCCATAATGTTACGTTTTAAAATTGTTATTGTTTGTTTTGGTTCTCTATGTAATCGGTTACCCGTATTGATAGATACAGGCAACCTAATAGTATTAATGTTTCGATCATAGTTATTTACTTTTGATTTTTCCAAACTCTATAATCATTATCACTCTCAAAACACATATAACCGCCAAAAACTTTGGCAACATGTGTGGGCGTAAAAGGGCATTCTTTAATTGCCCGGTACCGTGTTTCAACTTGTGCAAAATACGTTCTCATAATTACTTTAATTTAAAGGTTATATTTTCAGGAAGTTTTGTTTTGTCAACTGTTTTAACAAATTCATCAAACTGTTCTTGCGTTATCTTTGTTTCGTAGTCATTCCAATTAAACGCAAGTTCATTGCTATGATTGTAGTATATTGCGTTTTTAAGAGAAATTCCGGCGTCAAGAATGGCTAATCTAATTAGCTTTCTATTTTCCGCTTTTTGTATTTCTTTTTCGCAATCTGCAATTATTTCATTGCGTTTCTTTTCGTATTCTTCACGTTTTTTCTGGTCTTTCCGTTCCTGTATGGCTTCACTAGTATAATACCCGCCTTTGATTCTGTTTTCGATTAGTGTACGTTCTTCATCCGTCAATTTTAACATAAAATGCTCATTTTCAGGTTTATACGGGTTTTTCCATGTGTTACCCGTTAATTTTTCCAATTGTTTTATAGCTTTTAAACTTTCTTGTTTCCAGCGGTCTACGATCCCTAGAGTATATAATAGGTATGTAAAGTACCCCTTATCCTCTGCACTATCACGTAGTACATTGTATTCTGATTCGGTAATACGTAGGTAGTTTATGGTCTTTTCTTTGTCGCTGTTTTTAAGGTGGTAAAAGCCATTTTCAACGGGATACATTGGTTGCCCGTAATGGTTGCACAAATGTAGATCAATAAACAATTACTAGCACACCAAACGAAACGCCCGTTTCTACGTTTTTCGTAAATGTCGGCCGTAACACTCCAATTACATACACCATTTTTGCAAGAATCGTCTAAACTTATACGTACGTTCATTTTGTAGGTTACTCCATTTTCTACGAAATATTTTGCCACATTGTAGGATAAATTCTTTGTTTCCATAATTGTAATATTTAATTGTTAATTTTCAATTGTCCATTGTATAGCATGCTGTGCAGCCTGTAAGGTAGGATATATAATACATTCGTATTCTGGTGTTTTCCACATACAAAAACCGTACTTTTTAAAACTTTCCTTAACGGGCTTTTCTAAAAATTTGGGCAAATTTTCCTTATTCGCTTCGTAGCTTGTAATTTGCCCGCCAATCGTTTCTACTGTATAAACTATCATATTATTTCCCATTCTTTCTTAATAAATCCTTTAAAGTTCCCGAAATTGCGCTTAAATTCGGCAATTGCTTGTTTTTTTGTCTTTCCGACACTGCAAACATACAGCGTTTTTGATTAGGTTGTATATTTCATTAACATTCATTATAAATTAAGCTCGTTTTTTCCAAAATCAATACAGTTTATATACATATTTTAAATTAATATTGCATAATATTAATAGATCCGACCATGCAAAGCTAATATTATGTTTAATTTCAAGATTTTTCAATGTTAATTTGTGTTAAATCTGTTTGTAAGTGTCTGATAATGAGGGAATTACGAAATCTTCGTAGAAGTCACTTGTAAAACATTTTATTTGTAAAGATTTCGAAATTCGATTCTCGTAGAAAAGAATTCTTTTTTATTTACAAACATTGAGAATCGTGGTAGATAAACGTGAGTAATTTCCTGTAAATCAGCGCCATACCCCCTTTTGTAGAGGCTTCGCTGCGGGTGTGTCGCTCTCGATAATTTTTTTTCTAAAAATTTTTTTTCTCCAAATTTTGCTCGGATGGCTTATTTTGCGTTTTGGTGGTGTATTTTCGGTAGTTTTCAACAAAATCGGATAAATCTTTACATAAAAAGTTACGAAAATCGTAGGTTTTTTGGTGTGTTTCGTAGGTATGGTTGCATTTTTTATGTCTTTTTTTGCAGTATAAGTTATTGGTTTACAGTATTCTTCGTTGATTTCGTCGTTTTGATATGTATCTATACTAAATTACGTATGCAGTTTTGGTGTCTGTATGTGTATGTGTTGTGTATGTATTGTGTATGTATATGTATTGTAATAGAGTATGTAAGGTGTACGTGTATGTATATATTGTATAAATATATTACCTTTAACATTTAATATACAAATTAATAGAGAGTGAAATTTTTACGATTAACGATTCAATTTTTTTTGACAAGACTAAATAGCTTGTTTTCAGCTATTTAATCACTAATTTTTGCGAGTTTTTTGACAAGTGTTGAAAAACGAAGAGTTTACGAAGTCTACGAAAAAACAACGAATTTCGTAGGTTTTTTACGAATTTTCCCGAATCAATTAGTTGCATATGCAACTATCGGTGTTGAGATTTTTTATTTTATGTTAAATTAAGTCAATTTTACATTTCTTAACGTATAAAATAATAAGTAGATAAAAAATTATAGTTAAATCATTTTAACTAAAATGAGAAAAATTATTACAAAAGTAAAAAATAACAACAATCAATATTTTTTACTTTTCCTATTCAAATAATACTGTGGACGTGAAAGTAAAAAATCTTGTGTAAAGAAAGATAAACTATCTTCCTTGACACGTATTTGTTAATCACATAAACATTTGTAGTTAATTAATTTAACTACTAGTTTTCGTATTGTTTTTTGCGCTATATTTGCAGGTAAAATCAAGTAAAATGTGTGTGTAAAATATGGAAGAAGAAATAGAGATTAAACTTAGGTTGCCCGAATCAAGGCGTGTCGTATGCCTGTCCGATGCAATGCCCGACAGGGAACGTTGGTACAAGGGAATGAGGGTTCAGACACGGCTGTTCGGGTGGGTTACGCTCGTCAGCTTCAGGGATCGTCACTGCTGTCTTAAACTTGACGAGCCTCTGGAGGACGGAACAAAGGCTGTGTTCGTGTCGGAAGCGTCATTCATCAAGCGTGTGCCCGTACCTTTAACTGCAAAGTCTATGGCTGCACAGGTCGCTGGTGTCAGCGTGGAGGGTGAGGTGCTGGAGTACGAGAGGAAGATGAAGAGAAAATGGGAGAAGGAGAGGAAGCATATAGCGGAGATATGTGCAAGGTACGGGTATGTGCTTCCTTCCGAGTGGAAACGGTCGTTAAGGAGATTTGCTTCGTGGTGTGAGGGCCAGGTAAGGCAGTACGGTCATATCGTGGATGCCGACTATCTTATGCGGCATGACACGTCCGTTGTGGGCGGAAGGAGCGTGGATGATCTAAGGTTCGTGCCCGATGTGGATATGGTGGATGGGACCGGGGCGAACGGGAAGCCTTCCGCCGCTCGCGTTTCACGGTGCGCGCTCATGCCGGGAAGCATCGTCACCGCCATACGCAATGCAGGGAGCGAGATGGACAAGTCGGTGTCGTTGTGGCGGAACAGCTACTTCGTGAAGATGAGGCGTTTCGGGTACACGTTCAATACCTGCTGTGACGGGGCAAAGACACGTGACGATGCGTTCACATGGTTCAAGGACATCACCATACAGTACATGGCTGACCTTATAGAGTATTACGGGATAAGACGTGATTCCATCGTGTGCAGGAAACTGGAGCACATCGCGGACGTGTACTCTTCCCTTGACGATATGGATGCACGCCCTGACATATCAACGGACGATTATGACCTGTATCCCGTTGTGATGTTCGGGAAGGTTGTGGACCGGGAGAAATCGGTAGAATCGGTAGGATCGGTAGAGAAAGGAGGGGAAAATGACTGTCGCTGAATCTGCAAAGGCTTCTTATGAATACATCCTTGATTCCGTTATGGGCAAGCTGGCGGACAAGGGTGGTGGTCGTGGCTTCCGTAAAGCAAGGGATGAAGGCGAGTGGAAGCGTTCCATATCCGCTATGGTCGAGATGGATATAGCTGATGCATGCAGGGAGTGCAATTTCAGACGCCACAGGAGCGGTTCCATCATGGCTTTTGACGGTAAGATATTCGTTCCCATGATGAAGGAGGATCTGATGCGCCTGTGTATGGATTTGTGCCGCATAAACGGTCTTAGCGAACTGTACATGACCGATACGAGCGAGCGTTTCTACCGTACCATCGTAAAGAACGTGACGCATGAGATATTCAATCCCAAGCGTAACTTCATCACGTTTGACAATTGTGTCCTTGACACGGAAACGATGGAAACGTTCGATTTCTCTCCTATGATAGAATCGTGCATACGTATCAATATCAATTATGACCCGTTGGCGCGCAGCCCGTTGTGGGAGAAGTTCCTGGACGATGTGATCCCTGTGAAGGATACCCAGGATGCCTTGCAGGAGTTTGTAGGGTGTGCTTTTGTTGACAGGAAGAAGATCAAGATGGAGAAGATGTGTTACCTTCTCGGTTGTGGTAGTAACGGTAAGTCCGTGTTCTTTGACGCTGTTGTCAATGCGCTAGGGAAAGATAATGTTTCTTATATGGAGATGGCTGACCTGTCGGGTGACAAGTCTACTTGCGAGTACAATATAGCTATGATAAACGGCAAGCTGCTCAACTACGCTTCCGAGATGGGTGGGAAGGATGTGAGCGGTGGCAAGTATAAGAAGTTCATATCCGGTGAGCCTACTATGGCACGCCTTCCGTTCGGTGAGCCTTTCCTTGCCGACATGATGCCTCCTTTCATGGCCAACCTTAACAAGATGCCTTCCGTTTCGGACCAGACTTACGGTCATTTCAGACGCTCCCTTGTCATTCCGTTCTATCGTGTGTTTAAGGAATCGGAGCAAGACAGGTCGCTTCCGTTGAAGCTGTCAAAGGAATCGGCTGCTATCATAAACTGGATCATAGAGGGTGCAAGACGGTTTGTGAAGAACAAGGGTGAGTTTACGAGAAGTTATACGATAGAATCCGTTACGGAGAATGCCAGACGTGATTCCAACAGTGTCCTGTCGTATCTTTACGATTCGGGGTATGATTCTTCGGGAGATATTGAGGAATCGGCTATCCGTGACCGTGACCTGTATGTGAAATACATAGCATACTGCAATGACTGTGGCGTAAGACCTTACAGCAAGAGAAAGATGGTTGACATGATACGCCAGGAAGGCTATTCCGTCACTTCCGCATGGGATGAGAACAGGAACAGGCTGTTTCAGGTTGTCCTAAGACGGAAGTATAATCCTGATGAATATCTTCTCCAACAGGCTGATGATATAATGAAGGAGGATTTGCCGTTCTAAATTTTGCAGTTTCAAAAAAAATACTTAGTTTTGTAGCGTCAAATCAATCATGGGAGAGGCAAACTCCTGTGACTTCAATCATTGGAGTTATTTTTTTGCCATGACATATTGTAGTAGTAAAGATTAAGATATTGCGCCTACCGAGTGGAGATACGGAAACGCCTCCGAAATAAACCCTATGGTTGATTTGACAGCTCGTAGTAGGCGCACTTTTTTATTATTATGAATGAACTAGTTTTTAAAGGTCAGAATGACCAAGTTTTAACTAACAGCCTATTGGTGGCTGAAAAGTTTGGAAAAGAACACAAGAATGTGTTAAGTTCTATCCGTGAGTTAATAAAGGGGTGTGCTGAAAATGCAGCCAACCTTATGTTTGAGGAAACAACATATATTAATGATCAAAATGGACAGGAGTATCCTATATTTATTATGAACCGAGATGGATTTACCCTTTTGGCGATGGGATTTACAGGGAAAAAGGCTCTTAAATTCAAGTTGGATTATATTGCTGCATTTAATGCGATGGAGAAGGCACTGAAAGAACAGAAAAAACCATTGTCACAACTTGAAATACTTGTTCAATCCGCACAGGCTCTTCTTGAACAAAGTATGAGAATTGATAATGTAGAGAAGCGTCTTGATGCAATTGAGCAGGAAAGGGATGAGAATGGTAAACTTTTACTGTCTGTGTCAATGTCCTCTGATGTTCTTCCTGAAATGTCTATGAGAAACAACATTCGTCAATTGGTAAACAAATATTCTTCCGCTACAAATACCAACCAACGGGATATATGGCATAAGATTTACGATCAGCTTTATTATCTTTATGGTATTTCCGTGAAGGCTTATAAAAAAGATAAGCGTGAAACATATTTGGATGTAGCTGAAAGGAATAATTTTCTTGATAAGATATATAATATCATCTCCAATATTGTCCGAGAATATAATAAAGATTAAAGATTATTTAACCGTTATTATTTTTGCCATATTACTTTAATATGTATTTTTGCTGAAAAATTTTATTGTATATGGATAATAAAGAGATTGTTTTATTTGATAGAAGTATTCGTGTTACTTCTGATTGGTATGTATGTGTGTCTGATACCCAGTGTGCGATAAATGAAGCTCGTAACAGGACTGGTTTGAAAAGGTATAATTTCAGCCAGTGGTTAAAGACGCTTTACGTAAGTGACATGGTTTCCAGTATTAATGAGAGCGGCAAGGATGCTTTCAAGGTTGAGTTTGACAATGATTCGGGTAAGATAGAGCAGTATTGTCATTTTGGTGTGTTTGTTAATATGATTTTGTCGGCAAGTCCTGTTAGTGGTGTGCTGGACAATGAGGATTGGTTTAATGATTACGTTTGTGATGTATATTCCATTGACGGTCATGTTTATGAACACGCCAAGATACTTGCCGTTGGCGGTTTGTGGCGTTATACGACAAAGAATGCCAGGTTCAGTGATGATATCCGTATGATGGATGATATCATGTATTCCGTTCCCGATGGTGACAAGGATGCCGTGTATAGCCTGTTCTTTGATTTGCTAGGTACGTTTTATTACAATTGGGAGTTTGCGTTGCGTTATGCAAAGAAACTTCTTTTAGGGGATGTGGAGGAATGATTATGAGGTGCCTTGTTCGTTTTGTCATGTTTCTCATATACGTTGACATTTTATTTGTTCTTCTTGTGTTTATGGTTCCTGCCGAAATGGTGTACCGATGGTCGGGTGGACGTAAGCCTTGTGGGTATGTTTCATGCCTTTCTGAATTTCTAGGATATCCTGAAGGTTATCGTTATACGTTTAGCGATTTCTTTAGGGATATGAAACAGGGATGGCGTAATTTTAAGTAGCATGGGTTCTATTGATTATGAGTATATATTTGCCAATCTTGACACCGTGCTTGGGCTTCCTTTAAGGCGTAGGGGTAAGCGGTGGACGTTGCCTGCTCGGATAAATCTTGAGAGTCATAGCAGGAAGGATAAGCTGGTTTTCTATATGAACAAGTCGGGCAGTATTACCGTTACCGAGCAGGGCGGTGATTCTGTCAACCTGTTTGACTTTCTCGTGTCTTATCTTCCCGGTTGCAGTAGTGCTTCTGATGCTTTTAGGATTCTGTCAAGCCCGGACGGTTGCAGGATGAGTTTGAAGGATTTCTACGAGAGGGAGTATGATTCGGGTAGACAGGAATCAAGGTTTGTTGATGTGAAGTATGTTGACAGGCTTAACGATTCCGGGCATTGGAAGGGGAATAACCTGTACGAGTACCTTTCAGGCGTTTTCGGTGTTGATTCCGTGAATGATGTGTTTTCAAGGTATAAGGTAGGATGTCTTGGAAGGGAATCCGCTGTGTTCTGGTATTCCGACAAGGATGGTAACGTGTGCCATGACAACAGGATAAGATATGGTGTGAACGGTCACAGGAAGAAGGAAACCCATGCTTTCAGGAAGTTTACTACGGGCGAAGGGTTTACCCATCGTGGCTTTTTTAAGCCGTTTTTAGGGGAGTATTGCAGCGATGCGATAACTTGTATGGTTGAATCAGAGAAAACCGCCCTTATCGCATCTATGGCTTTCGGTAACGGTTTTATATGGACAGCTTGTGGCGGAATGAACCAACTTGGAAATAAATTGCCAAAAAATGTTATTTTATTCCCCGACTTTGATAATAAAGCTATATCTTTGTGGGGTGACAAAGGACGTGTGGCGAGATGGTGGGAGTTCCCTAGCCTGTCTTTAGGATTGAAGCATAACGATGATATCGGAGATGCTGTTATTAATAATTTGAAGAGTATTAACATTAAAGAATTTAGGAAATGGATATTGAAATAGGAATTGATTTTAAGGAAAACCTTCTTTCCTTGCGTAATTATATCTCTTTGGGATTTCGTTGTGACGATATTGATTTCAAGAACGCGGCTATTGCTTCCATTGACAGAATGATGGAAGAAGTATTGGATGAGCATGATGTGAATTTCTTTGACGCATTGCAGAATGTGATTGACAACCTTGATGAGATTAATACAGTGGATAATGTTCACGATATTTGCTGTGAATTTTATCATGTGATGGATGATAACGAGCGTGTCATGCACCGTGAGTTCTTTGAAAAATTGAAAAAATATCGTGAAAGCAAGATTGAACGTATTGTTCCTTTGAAGGAAAAAGACTGCATTGTCATGGGTAATAAGTATGTTGAATTAGGTAGTGGTAAAGAGTGTGTCGTTGACAGTGTTATCCACATGCTTGCCGATAATGACCGAATGATTAAAGATGCTGTTTTGTATGTAGACCATCTTGGTCAGCGCATAGCATGTTCTGCTGATGAGTTTAGGAAAAAGTTTGGGGTGAGAAAATAAGAATCATAGTGAAATATTTGATAATATAATTTTATTTAGTATATTTGCACTAAATTAAATTGTATTAATATGAAAACAAACGTTACAATGGTGTCTAATGACAGAAAATTATTTGGGGTAACTATTAGACAAGATACCAAAAATCAATTTTTATCTATAACTGATTTGCAGGAGGCATATACTAGGGCTAGAATTGAAAAAGGATGGAATGAGAAGAGGGTTGAAAATATATTATCTAACAATTCGTCTTCTGAGCGTATATATTATATCCTTAATAAACAGGGAATTATAAAAACAGGATTTACTGCTTTTATTGATGAGGTTAATAAAAGTTCCTTGGTTAAGGTTTTAAAGAAGTATGGTGTTTATAAGACTCTTGGTGCTCGTAACAATAGACATGTTTCCTGTAATCCTTATATTTGGGTTCTTATTGCTCTTGAACTTAACCCTGAAATATATGCTACTGTTATAATGTGGTTGACAGATAATTTGATTATTAATCGTATTGAAGCTGGTGATAGATATAATGATTTATGTCGTTCGGCATCTAAGTTTGATGATGTGGATTACCGTATAATAGCAAAAGGATTGAATTATATTGTTTTTGGTGTCCATGAAACAATGATAAGAAATACAGCTACTCAGGAACAATTAAAAGAATTGGATGATTTGCAAAAATCTTTATCGTTTGCTATAGATATGGGGTATATAAAATCTTTTTCTAATTTAATAGATGAAATGAGGAAAATTTATAAGAATAAGCATGCCTAAAGGAGAGATAAGGATTGACGGTAAGGTGATGGGAAAGGATTACGGTAGGTATTTCTATTCTCCGCGTGGTAATATGTGGGCTGTCACCTTGTGTACGTATGACTGTGATGATGGTCGTATGTTTGAAAAAATAGAGTTGTATAGGACTAAGGATGAGGCTAGGGAAGCTGCATTCAGATTAAATACGGAGGAACACAATGGGTAATACGGATTCAAGTGTAATAAAACTGCCTAATGGGTATAGATTGAATAAGATTGACGATTGTACTTACGAGTTGGTAAAGATTGACGATTTCAAGAAAGGAGATTTCCTGTTTGCTAAAAGCAGGACAGGAGATTTAATAGATTATGTATTTATTAATACTGGTGGTTTGAAAGCTAATTTCTTATATAAGGACAAGAATGTTCTTATCTGTAATTTAGAGTTTAACTTTTCTAACAACTATGATATCTCAAAGGCTACTCTCGAACAGATTGCTGCCATGAGAAGGCTTTTATCCGAGAATAATTTTACTATTGTTGATGGTGAAGTTGTTCCCATTACAGATCCTGTTGTCGGCTTTGTTATTGTCAATGATGTGATTTATCCTGCAAGCAAGATTTATCGAAGCAGGGAATGCGCTATGTATGATTTAAAGAGAAAAGGAAATAAAAAATGAATCAAGTAAAATTTGTAAAATTAAGACGGGATGCAGTTCTTCCCGAAAAAAAAACTGATGGTGCTGCCGGGTATGATTTGTATGTTCCTGACAACACGTTGATAAGAAAAGGTCGTAACCTGATTAAACTTGGAATAGCCATTCAGATGCCATCAAATATGAAGGCTATTATCAAGCCTCGAAGTGGATTTTCTCTGAAAGGTATTATTGGTGTTGACGGGAAGTATCATGACGCTGATGTGTTGGATGGTGTTATTGATTGTGACTATACCGGTTGTATGGGTGTTATAGTGAAGAGTTTTGAGAAAGATCCTTTCTATATTGCCGCAAAGGAGCGAATTGCTCAGCTTCTTTTCAGTAATTATATTGAGGTTGAATTTGTTGAGGTTGAAAGCCTTGATTCAACGGATAGGGGTGATGGAGGTTTTGGTCACACAAACAATGCAGGTAAGTAAGTATGAAAACAAAAAAGATAAACAAGATTTACGACAAGGGTTATGATAGTGTACTGAACAAGTATTTTATTTTAGCTATGTTTGTTGAGTTTGGTGAAACGAAGTATGATCGTATTTTCTTTTCTGATAAGAAGGATGCGGATAACATAAAAGTTGGTGATTTATTATGATTAGAGTTACGTTGAATAGCAGGGTGAAAATTATAAACCGTGATAAATACATTTCACTTCACGGTGAAGATTCTGTAAGCAAGTCAAATGTGTTCGGTAAATTTGTCACTGTTAAATACTGTTTTGATAATGGTGAAAAGTTTCTTTGCGCGGATGACCAGGGTAAAGAGTATATTCTTTTCTCAGATTGTATTGCTTATGTTGATCATGTTAAAGAGAGAAGCATCCTTGATGAAGCAAAGGATATCCGCAACAACAGCAGGCAGTCTGACTATGGTGATGCAGTAGTCAATTTTGAAAATATTTCCAAGATGGCTTCTTTGATTACGGGAAAGGAATTATCTCCTTATGACTGTGTTGCTGTACAGATAGCTGTAAAACTATGCAGACAGGGATTCCATAAAAAGCGTGACAATATGGTTGACTTGGCTGGATACGCTGATATAATGCAATTGATTGTAGATAAGGAAAATGTGAGAAATGGGGAAAAATGCTGACAATGCTTTGATGTATCGGAGAGTTTTAGCGGCAAGCGGTCTTTCCGATACTGATGTTAACAGGAAAAGCAGAAAGCATGATATTGTGATGAACCGTGCTCTTGTGTGCTGTGTCATGCGTGATATGGGTTTAAGTATGTCTGAAATTTCTGATTTTCTATGTATTGACAGGAGTAGCATATACAATCTTTTAAAATATTCTTCTGAACTTGACGAGAAGGTAAGGGAGATAAAATCTAGGATGAAGGAGGAAAGATAATGGGTTTGAATAAAGGATGGGGTAAACTTCCCCTTAGTAACAATCTTCTTATTGACGATGAAAAACAGAAGAAGATTGATATAGCAAAGCATATTGATGATGCGAATGAGATGGAGTTATGGGCTGCGTCCGCTTATGTCATAGATACCAATCCTGTCTTGTTTTACAAGGCAACACACGTTATTGACGAGGGTATGTCAGAGCGTTCTTTGCTTATGAAAGCCAAGCAATGGGTTAATTCTCCAAGGATAACCCAGATTGTCAATTATGCCAAATCTTCCATGCTTGCTTCCGATTATGTGACACCATCCATGAGGCGTGTATTGGAAGGTGAGAATAAGGAAAAGACAAAGACTTTGATAAACAAGGATAACCTTGAATTTGAAGATGCGATAAGCCTTATAGAAAGTTTCCTAAAGCGTTCTGATATAGACACTGCTGATTTTAAGGATGTGAAAGGTGCGCTTGATATGCTTGCAAAGTTCAAAGGATGGCTTTCTGACGATGATGCTAGTGAGGATTTCTATGACAAGACCACCATAGCGTTTTTCCCATACGATTGCGACAAGTGTGTACGTGCCAAGGCAGGGTTATGCAACAAGTGTGTATATCATCGTGAATCAACAGGTGATCTTAGTGATGATGAACGTAAATGGATAAAGGAAAACGATACATGGAAAGGGTAGTCTATGTCGGTAAGGAAAACTACTAATTTAACGGTAAGAAATAAAGAAAGGGAAAGGCGTGTAAGGGAAATAGAGGAAGAGGGAGTATTTGATTATTACCATAAATTTACTCCTGTCCAGTTGTACAAGTACCTTTCACCTCTATGTAGTATTGATGCGTTACGGGTATTACGTTTGTGCGTATTATCCGCACAGAGGGGAGATAATATGATAACGTTGAAGTTTATAAGGAGGCAACTGAAATATAAGCCTAGGCGTTCTGTTTTTGATTCATTGATAAATGCCGGATTGATAATAGAACCAGTCCCTAATGTTTTTTCCTGTACGGTGAAGGTGAACGAGTATTCTCATATATTGAGCATGATGCGTATTGATGATAATGCTCCCGATGTCGTAGATGTGGATGATTTAAATTGTTACAAAGTTGTAGCAGAGGATAATATTAGTTACCGTGTCGTTAGCAAACGGGGGAGTGTTATAAAGAGTTTCACTGACAAGAGTGAAGCAAGTGATTATCTTGACGAACTGTATTTCCCTAAAGGTGAAGATGGTGACGTGGAAGCATTGTCGAAAGAGGAAGAGGAAGAATTAACCATTTAGTTAACTATTTTTAGTATTGTTTTCTGTGTTAGTTTATTTTTTAATATTACTTTTGTCGCATGAGATATTGCTATGATAAAGAACGGTATGATTATCTTGTCAACGAGATTTTTAAATGTGGCAAGATACTTAAAGAGAACACAACTAACGGTAAGGAAGTTAGTTGGAAGGTTTTCTGGATAAGAGTGGACGCTCACAAAAGAAGGCTGTCCGCAATGAGAGAATTGGATAAAATAAAAGAGGAAAAATATAAAAAATAAAAAAATGGATTTAGTATTAAATTGTAAAGTAAAGAAAGTAGGTCAGTTACAGACTGGTACAAGTAAGGCAGGTAATCCTTGGCAGAAGAGAAATTATCTCGTTGAGGAAATTGGTTCCATGTATTCCAAAGAGGTGTATTTCTATGTAATGGGAAACCTGTGTGATCTTCAATTGAAAGAGGGTGATACTATTACTGCCCATCTTGAAATCAGAGCAAGAGAATACCAGGGTAAATATTACAATGAAGTTGGGTGCTTTAAGATAGATATGCCGCAACCAGCACAAGCACCATCACCTGCACCTGTTCAGCCTGAAAGACGGGATGATTTGCCCTTTTAGTATTGCAATGCTATCCGAAATGTGTGGTTTTTGCCTGTATTGATTAAATTCTTGTTTTTGTTTGCGGATGGAGGTTTATCTTTTTTGCCATATTTCGGGTTTTCCTCCATCCGATTTTATTTATAGTTTAGAATGAAACGAATAAAGAGTGAATATCCTTTAGCTGATATATTTAATTTTGTGTTGGGTAAGTTATCCGTTTTGGAATCTATTTCTAAGCCTGTAACTTTCTCTTCCCGTGATAATGCTTTACCTGCATTGTATTATGATGTTGTTTTGTATGGAAAATATATTAATGATACAATGTCTAAACTTACAGGATGGATTGATGTTATCAATGAATACAAGTCTGTTGGCTATGATCATTCTAGGTTTGTTGAAATAAAGACAAACGAGTATAAAGAAACATGGCCTTTTGATTCGGAAGATGATATCCCATATTTTTCTTTTAAAAGTTGTTTGGTGTGTGAAGATTATAGGGATATCGTATTGGATTGCTCTGATGATGATATTACAAGCATGATGAGTGCAGTTAGTCTTTTTAGTCGTTTTGATATCTGTGAGTTCTTCAAAATTCCTTCATACAAAATTGAGGAAGATGGAACTATACATGAAAGAACTTTTGCAGACAAGGAGATGGATAAGGCTTCAAATAGTGTGATGATTGATGATGTTCGTTCTACTATGATTCATGTTAACAGGAAGATTCATTCTTTGGTTGACTACATAAAAAGCATTGACGAGGATAAATTTGATGAGAGCGTTGTGACAAAGATAGAAAGGGATGTATTTGAAATACTTTATTTGAAATTCGGAAACAATTAAATCATAATATTAATTATCTTTGTGGTGATTTTGGCACCGTTGAAGATCCTTAAAACAACATTTGTCTTATGGACTGTTGTTTGTATTTTAATTCTTTTCATAATTTAAAAGGGATAGGGGTGGTATAGTCCTTTCCATTTATGCTATTCCACCCCTTATTTACTAAACGTATGAGAAAAAAAGAGCTTCTTAAAAAGTTGAGAGAGTATCAGTCTTGGCGGAAAGGTGCTGATATCCCTATGATGTCACCATCCGAAGTAACTAGGATGATTGATTCCGCAATAACAGTGATAGAAAAGTCTGATACAAGCAAGGCGAATGCTGTGCTGCTCAAAAAAGAAGTGATAGACAAACTTAACATCACTGTTGGTGCTATAATTTTGGACGGATATGACGAGTTTGATTCCTGTGTAAAATATGTTAATGATTTAATACGTGAGTTAGATGAAGATTAATTTGTTTGTAAACGGAAATTTGGTGTGCGACCGAAGCGAAGCGAGGGAGCACAGGGGCAGTCTAGCTGCACAGGGGCAGTCGAAGTTATAACACTATGTGGTGAGGAGCTTCCTAGTGATTATGACATTTCTGATGCTGTTATAATTGATGGCGATATTCATTGTCGTAGTATCAGTTGTAATGGCGTTGTTGTTTGTAAAGGTTCTTATACCGTTATAGAGGAAGGGGGTGATTATGGGTCACTCTAACGGTAAAATCACCGCACCTGTCGGATTGGATAGTGATGTATATCCTACCCTTGGTATCGGTCCTACTAGTGATGGTTATGATTTAGGGTATGCTTGTCTTAGCGAAAAAATTAATATGTGGAGTTATATAAAACCCAAAGAAGCGTCTAGCCCTTCATTTGACAATGCTAGTTTACCTGGTATAATTTATGATTCTGTAAATAAGAAATTAGTATATGATAGACCTAAAACATGGGCCAGGCTTACTGATTTTGATGGATACGATCATGGGGCTAAACCTCTTACAATAGATAAAGATATTCTAACTAATCCTGTAGATGCTACAAAAACAACGTTTGTACTTACAATTTCACCATATTGGGCTGATTCTAGGTATAATTGGGGTAAAATACTTGGGGGATTTACTTGGTCTAATATGAAGATAAAGGTGGAAGTATATAATCAATTAAAGAAGTTGGTGGATTCTGGAGTTTTCGTTGTAAGTAGTATTGATAGTACAGGAAAAATTTCAATTACCCTTAATCGCAATAATCTCATATCTATGGGGGATACATATATTTATATTAAGGGTTATTTTTGTGATTACAGTGGAAATGTATTATGCTTAATCCCTACTACATCTGACGGATTTATTCGTAAGCCTATAGTGGTTACACAAAGTCTTTCTATTACACTTGGAGATACAACAGCCAACGCTTCTGGATTCTCTGTTTACGGACAGTTGACAAATGGCTCTACTTCTTCTAAATGCAGATTGAACATTACAAATAACACTTCTAGTGATTACGTTGCTTCATCCGGCAGACCATACGCTAGATATAGATGGAGGGCGAAAGATGGATCTTATACAGGTCAATGGTCAGGTAATATATTGATGCCTTCGTGCACAAATATTCCTAAATCATTTACTCGTAATGATGTGGTTGATGCTGGAAATCCCCCGTCTTATGGCAATGTTACTCAATGGTATGTTGATTATCAAGTTATTATGTATTAAACACCGGATATAATATACACAAGCAATGGGCATGGAACGGCAGCTTAGGTCTGTCTGTGTGTATTCTGTATTGCTCATCAATGCAGAACTGACATGGGTTCTTAGATGTTACTGCTGTTCTCCATCCCTTGAAATTTGGAATGTTTTTCCATGAGTTGTAATTTGCTTCATTGAAAATACCTAAAATCATCTGCTGTTCTATAACATACAACTGGCTTATACCGTTTGTAGCATATCCTCTACCATAGTGTTTCTGTTTGCTTGGCGGAATAAATGATACGTTGTATGGTGATGATATGTTATTCCATATCTTTTTTTGAACCTCATCTGTTATTTTCTCTATATTGTTCGTTTTTATGGACAGTAATGTATTGGCAAGATACACTTCAACAACAGCTCGGAATCTGTTTGTATTTGTGTTTATTCTCTGCTTTGTCGTTTCTCCACCGTATGTTCTTTCCATATATTCCTTAATGCCGTTGTCCGTCATTGAAATATACTCCCATCCAAGATCATCGTTTAGTTCTAGTGACAGTTTATTGCTTTCCAGTACATATTGGTATATGTCGTTATATATATCCTCACGGAACTTTTTGGTCAGTTCCATCACTTTTTCTTTTTGGATATCCGATAGTTTTGATATTGACTTGAACGATTTAGCCCCTGCCAAAAGGAATATGGCTAGAAGGTCTTTAGAGAACTTCTCCGCACGTTCTTTGGTTGACGATTTGATACCGTTCGCAAGTCTTTTTACTTGGAAGTAATAGTCTGCAATCTTAGATATTTCTTCTTTGTTGATCATTGGCTTCTACTCTTTCTGTTATACCGTTTGCTACCATGTTTATCATCAAACTCTTGAAATCGCTTTGACTGTACACCTTTTGTCCAATTGATGCTAGAGTTTGAAAGATTACAATTTGATTCTCATACAAAACCTTTTGGTTCTGTATGATAGCGTCAAGTTTCGATAATATTTCTCTTTCGTTGTCCATAGTGCAAAGGTATGTATTAGACTTCAATTTACCATACAAATTGTTTTATTTCATTGGGTGTCATTGTATGTTTATATGTAATGTAACAAAAAAAAGGCAACAGTAAAGATTCACATCTGTCTGCTGCCAAAGTAAAAACATCGTAATGGTTTCATTTAGATAGTGCAAAGTAACAGAAAATATGGTATGGTATTAATGTACATTTTCACACACATTTTAGAACGTTAATCCGTTCGGGGCGATACCAACGCCCACTATCGGCTATCATAAATGAATTACCGAATACTTTATAATGGTGTTCATTTGTTCCTTAATGCCCATCTAAATATCAACTAGCCTAATTATTACATTGCAAATATAATACTTTTTTGTATATTTGCAATGTATAACTAAACAAAATATCATGGAACTATTAGTAGAAAGAAAATGGTGTAAGCCTGATTATACTATAGGACGTTTGTATATTGATGGTGAGTTTTTCAGTAATACGCTTGAAGATCGAATCGTTGACGTGAATAAGAACGGAGTGTTTGATGGAAACGAGAAGAAGGTTTATGGAGAATCTGCCATACCTTATGGAAGATACCAGGTTATATACAACTGGTCACCAAAATTCGGACGTAATATGCCAAGACTATTGAATGTGCCTCATTTTGAGGGTATTCTTTTTCACTCTGGGAATACAGCAAAGGATTCTGCCGGGTGTATCCTTGTAGGTAACAATACATCAAAAGGCAGACTTACCGAATCACGCTATACTTCTGACAAGTTGAACAAATTGATTGACGATGCGATAAAGCGTGGCGAACAGGTTTGGGTTACGATAAAGTAGTGTGTCGTCTCATCAACCATGTGTTGAAGGAGTTACGGGAGCGATGTTTTTGTCGCTCCTTGCTTTTATAAAATGGAGATATGAAAGAATTAACCAGTTTAGATTACTGTAAATTGATAGCGTGGCTTATATATCATAAGTATAATGTCATTTTGAATAAAATCCAGATGCAAAATATTTTATTCATATGCTATGAACAATATTTAGTTAGTCATAATTCCCCATTGTTTAATGATGATGTTCCTAAAGAATGTCTTTTTGGTCATGTTTTCCCTAGATCTTATAAAAGATATTCATATAGAGTTATAGAAGAACTAACTGTATCAGAAAAAGAACGTTTTTTGAAAGATAAAGATACGCTTAGAATGATTACAAGAGTAGTTGAGTATTATCATGATTGTTTTTTCCCGTTGTTAATTCCTTCTGAAAAAGAAAATATGCTATGGAAACTTTCTAATTTCTTCTGTAAATTGAACAAAGAGGGTTGGGATGGTTGCAATACTTTTCCCATAGAACGAGATTCATACTTAAATGCCCGTAAAATAGTAATAAATACTCCTGATTCAATCCTTCGGTTGTGGAATGTGTTTCCATCACCTAACGGCACTATTTCCTTTGAGTTCAAAGAACGAAAGATTGCGACAATGAGTGTCGGAAACAAAGACTTCTCGTATGTTGCCATGAAAGAATCAGGGGATTGTATAATGGAACATAGGGATTTTAATATAGATAAAGCGGTTGATGCTCTCATTGTTATGAGCAACCTATTTGGCTATTTTACTTAGACTTTTAATGTTGTACAATTATTTCGTTTCATTTCCATACTTAGCGCAAAAATACACCTGTATTACTTTTTCGTCTATGTATTGATAAACTGTGGTTACATCCCACGGACCATTTTCAATATGCGTTCTTTTGTTTAAGGTAAACGGGTTCACTTTCGCTAATGGGATAAATCTGTCTAAGAAGTCACATAGTTCTTTATCTTTTCCTATTTTTACAATATCATCATTAGTTTCTCCCGAAATGGATGTTATAGGACCTGCTCCATATTTTTTGAAACAATCATACGTATTTTTTTCTACTGGACCCCATTGCCATGCCAAAAATGAATCTTTGATTAATGGTTCATGCCTTATTGCATAAGAAAATCCATGAGCAAAGTAAATCATGTTCAGAATAGACATATTTGTCACGGGTATGTTTTGCTCTATGCACTTTTTTACGAAATAGTCTGCAATAGATAATCCTTTGTATTTTTGGTGGTATTCCATAGCTGTTTTTCCAAATTAAATGATATAAATTTTGATACAATTAATACCATAACGATTTGTAATGGTGTTCACTTGTTCCTTAATACCCTTTTTAATTATGGCGATTTCGCCATAATTAAAAAGGGTAGGTATTAGGCAAGGGTATTACTTCCGTAACACCCTTGTTTTTCACATTAATCCAAGCGCCATTCCTACTGCTCCCCAGAATACATCTCTCCATTCGGGCACTCCTTGTCTAAGCCACTTATCGTATATTATTTCTTTTCCCACAAGAATAAACAAGGTTAGTGCTATTGCTGTCCATGCGGAGAAAAACCATTGCGCCATGCTTACTACAAGTATTCCTGCAATGAGGTGCTCCATTCCGTCAACTCTCAAATTGTTAAGGCAAATATAGTCTAATGCCCTTCTTATTTTTCTTAGTAAGTTTGTAAATTTTCCCATAGTTTAGCTGTTATCGTTGTTATCGTTGTTATCGTTGTTATCGTTGTTATCGTTGTTATCGTTGTTATCGTTGTTTTCATTGTTTTCTTCTATCACCCTAGCTTCCATATCGTTTAATCTTCTGTCTTGTTCGTCCATTCTATCATCTTCATTATTTGCAGCGAAATCGCATTCCTCTCTTGCTGTCTGCAATGATATTATTCGGGCGTTTACAAGCTGAACGATTGTGTTGTTCCATTCAGAGAAATCTATGTACGAGTATGGCTCTATGGTAGCGTTTATTCTTAGAGCGTTATAACCTGTTGCGTCACCTTCCATTACTCCTACATAGTATTTGAATATATTGGCCATGTCATTTATGGCTGTATTCATCATTTGTGCATCACTTCTCGCCCATTCCATTTCCGGCTCGTAATACATTGCCGTTGTTCCAGTAGGTCTGTCACCTGATGATGATTGCATTGGCGGAACAACACCGCTTCCGTCAAGTATCCCGTTGTATATGTTATCTATTTCGGTGAACAGTGAGTTTGAAGCGTCCATCTTACCCATGAACTGTGCATCATCTTCTGCTCCTACACGTAAAATGGAAGTTCCTCCCAATCCGTTTCTTTGAATGTTTATTCTTCCGTTAGTCTTGATAAGTAGCATTTGGAATGCCTGTCGTGTGTTGTATTCTCCTATCATTGACATTAAGAACTCGAAATCGTCTATCAAGTCCTGTACTGCCCCCCAAAATGGAAGTTCAAGCCGTAGATATACCACAGGTATAAATCCAAGGTTATGGAATTGATGCAGTTGTATGATATTTCCGTTTTCGTCAATATCCGTTGCTATATCTCCGTTGGAATCAAGCGTGTAAAACTCATCTTTAGTCCATACATCGACAAGTGTGTCTGTATGTTCTTCTCCGTCAGCCGATATGTATGTGGTTGTATATTCCCTTGCGAAAGCTATTCTTTCCCCTCTTCTGTTTTTATGTTCATACAGTATATCTCCTTTTGAGTAGCTGAAAGACCTGTATTTTATCTCGTCCTTATCCTTATATATATATATGGCAGCATCTCCTACCTTTCCGGCTTCGCTTATAAGTTCAAACTTGGCTGTTTCCATGAGAGAATCAGTCCAGTATTCCTTGTATGTTGTCAGCTTATCCCTGTTCTGCTGGTTTGACGCGCTTTTCTTTATCTGAAATTTAAGAGGATTGGTACACAGGTGTGATACCCTTTTCTTGTGTATCATCCTTTGAAGAGGAAATGCTCGTCTTTGCAGTACATAGGGAGTTGATGCCAATTTCTTTTTTCTTTTCTGAGCACCTACATTCGCGCTTTCATCATCCGATGATGTGGCATCCTCGTCTGACGGGATACTGTCTTTCCAGTCGGGTCTGTTGTGTATATAATGCCCTGATGTATCCCATTGCGCTAGGAAATCATCTTGTGACATATATTTGTATATCAAAGTGGAGCGTCTTGGCTTTTTCTTTGTTCCTCCACCTCTCCCATCGTCACATCTTGACGGAAGTGCCACTTTGAACGGTTCTTTTCGTAATAAAACGTCTAATTTTAAAATTTCCATAGGTAATTATAAATATTTTAATTCATCCATTATATCGTTAGGTATGTCAATCATTACATCGCATATATCAAAATATGTCCTGTATAAAAATGTTCCTTCTATCAAGTCGGGTGAGCATCCTACAATCTTTTTTGCTTCCTGCTTTTTCAGAAGTCTTAGTTTCCCGTTTTCCCTTTCCACGTCACGTCTTATTGCTCTTCTCTGGTCCATCAACGCTTCCCGTATTGTTTTGTTTACATACGGTTTGTCGAGAAGTTCCGGGTTTATACTGAATCCGCAATATCCTAGGTTTGTTCCTTTTATACGTGTTACCATTTCATCGGCAAGCTGTGCCCTTAGATCGAAATAGAATCTTACAGGTTGATCATCCTTGCTTTTGTCTAGTCTTTTCGGAACACCTCTAAGTATTGCCAGGCTTTCGGGAAATGCGTCACGGAATGTAGGTGCTCCAAGACCGTCAAATGCCAGTCTGTTTTCACCGATTCCCCATTTCCGTAGATTGTTTCTTACCCATCGGTTCAAATCCCTAGGCTTTAATGTGTTTGACCATTCAAGGTCTTGTAAGTGGTGTCCTATGAAGTGCCCCATTACACAAACGTCACCAAGACCGTATGCTATATCTAGTGTCGCACATTCAAAGTAATCGTCAAATACGGGCTGTGATGAGAACATTTCCTCCATTTCGTCACGGGTTATCCACTCGTTTCCCCCTTTTATCAGCTTCCATGAACCTAATGCGTTTATGGATACTTCCTGTGCTGTTCCTCCAAGGTTTTTCTGATAGTCGGGATTGGAAGCCATAAGTATCTTGTTATCTTCCAGCCCGGAAGCTATAAAGGTTATGCTCTTGATGTATCTTTTACAGTTTGTTTCGTCAATTTTGGTATTTTTACCGAATCTTGCGATGATATAATCTTTTGCCTGAGCAAATACTTCTTGTGGGCTGTCACCCCATGCTGTTTCATGTATAGTATCTCCATATTGAAAGAAATATCTTACTTTACCTGAACGTTCTGGTATAGCTATCCCATCATCATCTACCCACCATGATACCAATTCTCTCCAATAGTCACTATACGGGTTTGGATTACAAGCTCCTGAGAAACTTGTCCTAAGTCCAGAGGAGGAACGCAATACTGTTTGAAGATAGTTTACAATCGGTTCTGTAGCCTGTGAGCATTCGTCTACAACTACTTTAACAACATTACCTCCTTGTTGTCTATCTTTAAAATCATTTATACCCTTTTCTCCTGATATGCATGCATCTCCGAAATAATCGTATCGTATTTCTCCACCTGCATCCAATCTTGAAAGACGTTTAGAGTCTATATATTCTCCATAAGGTTCAACCATTTTTGAAACCACTTTCAAGATACCATCCGCTTTTTCTGCGGATGTCTTGTCTTTACGGAAAACAAGTGCGGAAAATGACGGGTGGTTGCATGAACTCAGTATATCCATCCCAAGGCATACGGATTTTCCTCCCCCACGATTCCCGTGAAGTATCTTTATCCCTGCCCTGTTTCTTAGAAATGCCTCCTGTGAACCTTTCTGTGGGGCAAGCATATTTACCTTGTATCCCTTGCTTCTTCTGTCCTCTATATATCTTTGGACGAAATCAAGGCTTTTATATGGTATGATTCCCCTTTTGCCATATCGTTTCAGCGATTTGACAACATCCTTAGTCTTTAATCCTCGGTATTTTAAATCAATTTCTTCCATTGCAGTATAATGATTTGCAAATATAATATTTTTTTAAATATTTTTTTTGCTTATACACATTTTTTAACTACATTTGCATCGGTAAGAGGTACTTACTGTGCGCAAAGGTCTTGTGCATGAATCACATAAAAAATAAATAGTATATGGATGAAAATGTAAAAGTCATTTTTGAAGGTATCAAGAATGCGTTGGGAGAAAGTAGCTCCGTTATTACAGATCGTACAATCGAACAGACAATTAATGAGTTCTCAGCGTTCGCACCGCAGGAAAATGCGGAAAAGTTCTGGAATGAAAGTGTTGTGAATCATTTAAAGAACACAGTGGCAGGTCAGGTAAGAGCGTTTGCGTCTGATAAGCGCAAAGAGTGGGATACAATCAAGGAACAGGAAATATCCAACTTGAAAAAGGAATGGGAAAAATCACATCCTGCACCACAACCTACACCAGCACCTCAGCCACAACCGACACCAACACCAACACCAACACCAGCACCCGAACCAAAACCGTTTGAGTTGCCCGATGATGTTAAGGCTAAACTTGAAGAGTTTGAAAAGTTCAAGAAAGAGTTTGAAGCTAAAGAGCAGGAGGAAAAGCAGAAGCAGATTGTAACTGAAAAGCGCAAGAAGCTGTCTGATTTGATTAAACGCCCAGAAGCGGGTATGCCTAACGAGTTGTTGCGCAACATCATTTTTGAGAACATTCAGATTTCGCCCGAAGAGGAAGATACAAGCATTCTTCTGAAAATACAGGGAAAGTACAATGAAACGTGTACTAAATACACAAAGGATGGCATTAATCCTTTCATCTCTGACAAGGGTGGTTCTAGCGATGTAAAGTCATTCATAGATAGAAAGAGAGAAGAAGATAAGGCTAACAAGGAAAACAACATTGTCAGCCGATATTACAGTAAAATTAACAAATAGTTTTTTTAATTATGAAAGCAGGAGTTCTTGCAACAAGTTATAGTAAGATTGGTGGCGCAAGACATATCTTTTCTAATGATACGTCTTTGCACGTACTGTTGGTAGGATGTAACGTTTCAGTAGAACGTATGCCTACAGTTGGGAACAAACTTCCGGCTGGTACCATGATTAAATGTGATTCCTCAAAGCAGAATGGCGGTGACATTCACTATTCATTCAGAATGTACGAGAAATCGGATTCTGGTGCTACGGTAAAAGTTGAAAAAATCATGGGTAATACAGTTGCCAAGGTTGGCATGGTTGTCGGTAAAGCACCTACTACTGCCGCAGGTACTACAACTGGTTATACCATTAACGCTATTGATTCGTCTCATGACGAATATGACATCCTTACATTGTCCGCGGATGCAGGTAAATTGGAATTGACCGATATTTTGGTTGAAGTTACACAGGCTGGTGCTAGCGCAAAATTCAAGGTTATTCCTAATGCTATCCTGCCTTATGATGTTGACACCATTCCCGGTGCCACTCTCTATCCTTTCAACGGTGCATGGATGGTGACAAGTGAGATTTTGGAAAAACGCATTCCGCCCGTAGCTTCGGCAATCAAAAAGGCGATGAAGGATGATGAATCATATCCTTGCGTTTTCCGTTACACATTGTATAACTAATTAAATTTTTTCGTTTTATGCAAAGATCGACATTTAGTTTCTATGATTGGCATTTCTCTGGGGAGATGCAGGAACTTATGGATTATGCCAATCAGAAATTTGATAACGAAAACTGGAGAAGCTACGGAGATTGGGATGTTCCTCAGATGAGTAAATCATGGAATGTCATGGTTGACGAATACACACAGGCTACCCGTCCTGTAATGCTGGCTCCTTTGGCTGAAAAGCCTATTATGGACACTACTGGATTTGAATGGTATTCGGGACGTATTCCGAAGATGGGTCACGCCATTCAGTTTATGGAAACCGATATTCAGGAGTTCTATGAACTTGACATTCCGCAAGGTGCATTGCTTGACAAGATCCGTGAGAAGTGGTTCACAAAGATGGAAGCGTGTATCCAAGGCTTCCATACCGAGTTGAACTGTATGACTTATCAGGCTCTTTCTACAGGTATGCTTAACTATACAGCCAGTGGTACTAACTCAATTCCTGTTCAGATCGACTATCGTGTTCCTGCAAAACATAAGTTGAAAGCGTTAAAACAGAAATGGTTTAGCGATACAGACTGGACACCGAACGAGAACGCTGATCCTATTAAAGACCTTCAAAGAATGTGCAAGATTGCCGACAATGACAGTGTGCCATACGATCATTTTGAAATGTCAAAGGATTTGTATGATAATTTCTTGATGCACCCGAAAGTGACAGCAGCAGTACAGGCACGTCTTGTTCCTGCCGCAGCATCTACTACAATCTATCCTATGAACAATCAGGAAATTGTTGATGTGCTGATGAAGGTATTCTCTATTCCTGTAATTATTCCTGTTGATGAGAAATCAAAATGGAACAAACTCGGTGTGATTGAGGAAGCCAAACCGTCTTTTGAGAAAAACACTGTTGTTCTTGTTCAGAGCGGTCAGTTCTTCCGTATCAAGAACTCACCGTCAATGTATTTGCAGGATACCAACCCGGCTGTACAGATTTCCTCTTTGGAAGGCGGACGTATCGCATTTTTGCATCAGTATTCTTCTGAACCGTATGCAGAAAAGAGTTCAGGTGAATTGTGGGCGTGTCCTGTGATGAAGAATCCTAACAACCTTATCATCATGAAGGTTGACGAACAGTCAAATACAGGATTGTAAAAAGTTGAACCATGAAAGTCATTATTGATATAAATGGAGAAGGCACAGCAAAGGGCGCAGGGGAGTATTTCATTGGAGATACTCTCACGCTCCAAGCTATTCCCGAAGAAAGTGTGGAGTTCGGATATTGGCTTATTGCTGACAATGAAACATTGAAGCCGGAAGATAGGCTGAAAGTTTCAGATAATCCGTACACTATTCAGGTTACACCTCAGATAACAGCAAAGGGTAACATGAAGGTGGAAGCATATTTTTATATGTCTATGCGTGAATATCTGAAAGCACAGATTGACTATGAGTTGAAAAACACATCGTATATCAGTGTTGCCCAGAAATGGGGATTCCGTTTGTCTGATGACAGCCGTGAAACGTCTGAAATGAAGAAGGATCTGGCTTATGCCGATTTGTTGCTCATTGTTTGTACTGCTCCTTCAACCATACAGGGAAAGACGAAAAAGGCAGGTAATTGGTCAATTACTGACACAAGCAAGACTATTTCTATCAATGACAAGAAAAGATTGGAGCAACGCGCAAAGGATTTATACGCCAAATGGGGTTTGAATTTGGATGTTGGAACAGATGTTGAAATAACTAGATTAAGATGGTAGTATGGGAAAGAGTATTTTAGGTGAGGATATGTTTCCTGATATGGTTAGAATTTACCAGAACAAGAACAGTTCGGATAAATATCAGACTACCCCATATTGGGAGATGATATACGAAGGAAGGGCAAACATACAGGAAAAGGACACAGGTTCGGAAACGAATGATGTTGACAAATCCGAATATGCCGCCTACCTAGAAGATAACGATGTAACCATACCTTCCGGGTGTCTGTTGGATTGGCAGAATTTCAACCATCCGTTTTCGGACAACAGCAATAGTTGGCGTGAGATAAAGAAACCTCCATTTAACAATATGGAATTTGGTACGGTGATATACTTTAACCAAATAGAAAACTAGAATACTATGACAATCAATTGGACGGAAATAATACTTGCTTTGTTGGGTACAAATGGCATAACCCTTCTAACTTCAATGTTAATGTTTAAGCAGAAGAAGGAAAAGATGGAAACTGAAATTGATTCTTCTACCTTGGACAATCTTGAAAAGGGGTTTGCTATTCAGGGTGCTCAGTTGAAGAAGGCGCAAGAGGAAATTTTGAGTTATCAGCAATCTCTCCACGATGCTTATCAGAAGATACAGGAGCTTTACAATGAACTGAATGATATTAAAACAGAACTGAAATGCGCTAAAGATGATCGAGATTTGCTAAAAAAGCAGATTGAGAAACTGAGTAAACCAGTAACAAGAAAAACAAGTACAAAAAATGCAGGCAAATAACAACGATAAAGTATTGAAAGAGTTTGGTAGTAATGTCCAGCTTGCCTTGGATGCTTCTATCATGCAGTTCATGGAAGATATCGCCACGAATATCATGGATGATATAAAAGACTTGGAGGGCTTTACCAACCAAACTTTCAATCTTGAAGATAGTTATGGATGTGGCATTTACAAAGATGGGGTCCTAAAGAAGATTGTGTGGGCAAATGCAACGAAAGTTGCAAATGAGCCTAGGAAACGTAACAATGTCGAGTATTGGGGGCGTGAACTTGCCGAAGATTTCTTCAACAGTTATAAATCCGATGGTTCTGAAAAATATGAACTGGTTGTCGCTGCTGTCATGTATTATGCCAAGTATGTTGAGAACTATCACCTGTTGAACGTTCTTTCAGATTCTTGGATTAAGACAAAGACAGATTTAAAAGGGGGTAAATATACTGTGGTTTTTAAGAAAATTGCAGCTAATATGTTAAACAAATATTTTAAGTGAAGTTATGGGCTACTTTAATCCTTCAACAATAAATACCACCTTGTACAATATTGTATTGGACAAGAAGATTGCTGACGATGTATATAAGGTGCAGCGTCCTGCAAGTGTTGATGATAAGGTAACTAGTTTTATTGTCGTAAACAACAATACAAGAATTGTCAGCAATACCGAGAGCGGCCCTTACGGTCACTTCGGGAAAGGCGAAACAATGGCTACGGTTACTCTGTTTGTAAGGGCATTGCCCGGGAACGTATATCCGTCTGTCATGGATGCGTTGAGTGAGAAAATGGTAGAACTGTTCCCGCAAAAGACTGTGCAGCTTCATTTCGAGATATTTAATGTTTTACCACCGATGTTTGACGGGGTTGGGTTCTATTATATGTCCGTCCTGTTGAATGTTGATATTTCAAAGGATTAGCCGCATGAAAAACGTGAGAAAAAACAGTGGAGGCGCATCGGCAGATACGTTTTCATCAATTAGTAATAATTTTTTAAATACAGAAAATAGAATGGCACGAGTAAATTTAGACACTAGCCCTGCTTACTTGAACGGGCAGTCGGCTGCTTTGACATTTGATGCGATTGAAATCACCGATAGTACTCAATATTCAAGTTTTAAGAATCCGAAGATTCTTCCCAATATTGAATCTGGTACTACGGAATCTTCTGGTACTGACGCTGACACTTCTGAAACAAAGAACGAGCAGGGTGCTACCGTATTCCAGAATATCACACCGGGTACTATGGCATTTACCTTTACAGGTATGTCTACATCAAAAGCTGCTTTCGCTTTCTTTACGCAAGGAAATGAAGCAAAGGCTGAGTTGGAATTGGATAGTTTGACTGACACTGCGGATGTTTTCGGCAAGGGAGCTTCTCAGAAACTGAAAGCGTTTGGTGTAAGCTCATTCAAGCAGTTTGTACGTCCTATCGGTATTATCAACGGTACTGGTGACCGTATGATCTTCTTCCCGAAGGCATCATGGGCTGTCAGCTTCACAGGTGCTCCAAGTAACGCAGGATACCTTGGTTTCTCCGTTACTGTAACAGCATTGGAAGTTAATACTCAGTATCTGAAAACCATGATGGTTCTCGAACTTGACAATTCAAGTTCTATTGGTTGATACAGATGAGTTATAAATTAGCCGGGCATTTCTGTCCGGCTTTTATTGTTTTTTAACTGTTACTTTTTTATTGGTATTAACTTTTATTGTATTTTTGCCATAAAAAGAAACATAATGAATGATAAGGAATTATCTGAAAAATTGAAGCAAAAGGCTATAAGCCTTGGACTGTGTAAAGAGTGGACAAATGGATGGGGTGAACCTGATAAATATGAATTATGTGAAAAGTATATCAGAGGCATTGATTTTTGTCTATTAAACAGATACCCGTCAAATGAAATAATCAAGAAGGAATTTGCAGGAGTTAGGGAGAAGTTTAATATTTTCGTGGATGATACCAACCTTTTCATAAGCAATCCTAAATGGTCTATTTTTAACGGCTCGTGTGATTGTGTTGTCACATTTGTCAATTTCGGTATAGGAGAAATGTATGTCAAGGATAACAGCCGTGTAAGTCTTGTTGCGCTTGATAACAGCATAGTTCATGTTTCTTTGATTGACGATGCCAAACTTGATATTGTATCGTCTAAATATACAAGGGTGTTCGTTTATACAAATACTCCAAAGAACATATCAAAGGTAGATGTGAAAGGAAAATTAATGATTAAACCGTTCAAGTTAGTTTAAGAAAAATGGGAATATTCAACTGGAAACAACCTGACTTAGATGATCAGATAAAGATGCAGAAGTTTGCCACTCATAAATACAAAGAGGTTATGGTTGGCAATAAGAAATTCAAGGTGCGTGGTCTTAGACTGGGTGCATACGATTATATTGTAGACAAGCTGTTGATACGTGATATTATCAACCCCGATACAGCGAAAAAGGAAATGATTGCAATTATGAAAAATGATGCGTCTATTCCGTACAAAGTTGCAGCGGCAGGAGTGTTGAACAACTATTGGTTTTTTGAGATAATTCCTTTTGCAAGACGTATATACGCTTGGTGGTTAAGCAGGCACTATGACCATAAGGAACTAACTCCGTTGATAGAAGCCATCGTGGAGGGGGCTAATGTAAGTGATTTTTTTACAAATACAATCCGTTTAGCGTTCTTGATAGATACGACAGCGACACTAAGCAAGAAGGATGCCATGAAATTATCTCTCGATGCAAAATCGGCTCACGAGGATCTATCCAAAAAGATTTCCCCCAATTCAGAGGAGATTTAAGGCTATTCGGAGGATTGATGATAATTAAGGACTGGGCTTTGCTATGGAAATATTCATGGAGTTATATACAGGCAGTAATAATGGACCAGCCTAAACTTGATTATCATTTTGAAGAGAAAGTTAAGTTGTATAAGGCTTCTCTTACAGAAGATTTATATGAGGAAGCTAACAAGGATGCAAGTGGCTTTATATATAGATTCAAAGAATCTAAACCTAAAGAAGAGCATCCCGATATATTACTAAAAGACATTTTGCGATGATAACAAAATACGATCCTAAAATATATCCCCTTAAACTGTATGTTGCAGTGGGGGATGATCAATGGGGAAAAATATATAGAAAATTCACCAAACTTAATCATGACCCGATAGATACATCCAAAGATGAAATTAAGAGCTGTAATGGCATGACTATTTTTGTAAGGGAAAAAAGTACAAACCATTTAGGTGTACTTATTTGTTTATCCAACGATGGTATAGGGGTGAGAACTGTTGCTCATGAATCTGTTCATTATGTTTGTAATGTATTTGGGTATTGTGATATTTCTATGGGATATGAAAATGGGCAGGATGAGCACTTTGCATACCTTTTAGGTTGGTGTGTTGAGTGTGTAATGGATAGTGTTGCGAAATATTTAAAAAACAATAAACATTAACTACCCACAGGCTAAATAACTGTAGGTGTTGATTAGACTAAGCACTTCGGGTGCTACGTTAGGAGAGAATATATAGTTACCAAGGGGTGCTTGCTCAAGCCCCTTGCTCTAAGGTCAGTGATTAAACAATTCTGTGGGGTAGGAATAGTGTTACTGACGGTAAACCTCTCCATAACATTGTCGATGAGCATTTAACGGAGAAATCCGACTTATAGTAAATTAAAAACTAATGGTTTACGTAATTAACAAACAAGGACAGGCACTTATGCCAACCGAAAGGTTTGGTAAGGTTAGAAGGCTGTTAAAAAACAGTCTAGCCCATGTTGTGTGCCGTATTCCGTTCACAATTCAATTGGATTATGACACAACAGATTATACGCAGCCCGTAAGTTTGGGTGTAGATGCTGGTAGCAAGCATATCGGCATTTCAGCAACAACAAGTGAGAAGGAAATGTATGCAGCAGATGTGGAATTGAGAAACGATATTGTGGATAAGTTATCTACTCGTAGGGAACAAAGAAGAACTCGTAGGAGTAGGCTTCGTTATCGCAAGGCTCGTTTCAATAACAGGGTATCTTCCAAGCGTAAAGGTTGGCTGGCACCATCTGTTGAAAACAAAATCCAAACTCATTTGACTGTTGTTGAGAAAATACATAAGTTCCTACCGATAACTAATATCGTAGTTGAAACGGCTTCCTTTGATATACAGAAGATTAATAATCCAAGTATATCTGGCAGTGAATACCAACAAGGAGAACAACTTGATTTCTTCAATGTGCGTGAATACGTACTATTTAGAGATAATCATATTTGCCAACATTGTAAGGGTAAGAGTAAAGATAAAGTTTTGAATGTGCATCACATAGAGAGCAGAAAGACTGGAGGTGATAGCCCAAACAACTTGATTACCCTTTGCGAAACTTGCCATAAGGCATATCATAGAGGTGAGTTTAAATTAAATATAAAGCGTGGAAAGTCATTTAGAGATGCTGTCTTTATGGGGATTATGAGATGGGGTTTCTATGATAGGCTAAAGAATATCTATCCTAATGTAAGTATGACTTTTGGCTATATCACGAAAAATGCCCGTATCACTAACAATCTTCCTAAAGAGCATTATGTTGATGCAAGGTGTATCAGTGGTAATCCTACTGCCAAACCTCTTGGATATTATTTCTATCAAAAGAAAGTAAGATGCCAAAATAGACAAATACACAAAGCTAATTTCTTGAAAGGTGGCAGAAAGAAACTCAATCAAGCACCATTCTTAGTAAAAGGTTTTAGATTGTTTGATTTGGTTGAATACCAAAAAGAGTTGTATTACATTTTTGGAAGAAGAAGTAATGGCTCCTTTGATATTAGGAAATTGGATGGAACAAAAGTAAACAAAGGATCTATCAATTGCAAGTATTTGCGATTGATATCTACAAGGAAAAGTATATTAACTGAAAAGCGAACGCAAGTAAATTTATGAAGATTAGTTTGTTTGTAAACGGAAATTTGGTGTGCGACCGAAGCGAAGCGAGGGAGCACAGAGGGGCTTTATGAGATAATAGCCTTAGATGGTAGTGATATACCAGAAGAGTTTGATTTGTCACAAGCTGTCATTATTGATGGTGATGTACGTGTGACGGGTAGTTTGACAATGGGCGGCAATATCGTATGCAATAAATGGCATTTATAACAAATTAAACACTATTTAACAAAATTAGTATCACCCTTGGTAGAAGGGGTTGAGGACGTGGAGTGGTCGGCAGTAGTCGGGGCAGTGAAACGTCAATATGTATGTGTATAAACGTATATAATTACCTAAGCCCGAAAGTTACACGAACTTTCTGGCTATTTTGTAACCTGAAAACAATATGAAACCGATACCTATGTATCCAAGATTGATTAGTATTTTTTGCCATTTAGACAATTCCTTTTCTACCTTTACTTCTACAATTTTTTCTACGGTTATTATCGAATCTTTCGTCACTACCGTTTCTTTTTCCAAAGATGGAATACTGTCTTGTAGAAAGTCTTTCTTGTTTTTCAAACTATGAAAAAGCCTGCCATCCGACATTATTTTAGCGTCTGATACGGCTAATGATGTTTCCAAGTGTGAACTATCTTCAAATGTTGTATGTTGTATGTGTTCTGTTGGAAGAGTTATTATTTTTGATTGCCATACTATTCTTTCCGTTACTGTCGTGTTGTGATCTACTATAGTTGTATTTGTCGAAGATGGAAGTAGCTTGCGTGAACAAGAACACGACAGTAACAAAAAAAATAGCAATATAGAAAACGGCTTATTCATAAATTTACTAGTATTCGCTTTTCAATTATATTGTTTTTCCACAGGTAATTATATACGTTTATACACGTACATATTGACGTTTCACCGTCCCGACTACTGTCGACCACTCCACGTCCCCAACCCCTTCTACCAAGGGTGATACTAATTTAGTTTAATAGTATTTAATTAGTTATAAATGCCATAATACATTTATCTTTTTGCAAAGATAACATAATCGTTTTTAAGTACCATTTTAAATATGTTAAAAAATACTAATGGATTTTTGTTTGTTGTAAATCATGTTCTTGTGCTTATTTTTGCTATTTTTGCAATAATTAAAAAACAATAACTATGGCTGATGTTGATTTAGGAGCATTAAAGTTTAAGATTGGGCTAGATGATTCTAGTCTTGACAAACAGATAAAAGATATACAGAAGAAGCTACAGGATGCCTTTAACCAGGAGATGTCCTTTAAGCCTATGTTGACCGATATAGGCAAAATGAATGCAGAACTTATCGAAGTTGTAAAAAAGATAAATGAAGCTAATGAAAACGCGTCCAAGGTAGGAAGAGGGAAGTCGAACAAGAAAATGGATATACTTGTTCAGATGGAAGAGTTGTCAAATAAGATTGTCGAAGCGACAAGAGAGTATGATAAGCTGGAAAAGACTTACCGTAACCTAGGCAATGCAGGCGGAGATAAGGGGATGGCTACAAGAAAAGCCAATCTTGAAAGCCAGAAGAAAGTGATAGATGATCTTGTGACTGAATTGAACAGATTGAAAACCGCATATTCCCTTACTGCTAACAGTGCGCCTAAATTGTCCATTTCCGATGAAAGAGAACTTAACCTTCTACGCCAGCAATACGAGATGGAGATTGCACGGACAAAGGAGATGGATAGACAAGCATCAAAGCAGGAACAGGCGAATAAGAAGATGCAGCAGACCAATCAGAAGTATCTACAATACCTTTCTGGTCAGTCTGGACTTGCCCTTGGTATGCCGGAGGGAAGTGCTGAGGACTTGAACAAGAAGATTGCCGCTATACAGAAACGCCTTGAGCTATTGAATAAGTTTAAGGTTGAAGTTCCTTTAAACAGCAATCAGATAACAAAGGCTGACGCTCTTATTCAGAAATTGCAAGGCAGATTGGAGAAGTTGCAATCATCTTTAAGAAAAACATCAACGAATGAATTGCTTAATATCAATCCTACATCTATCAATCAGGCTAACAATCTTATTTCTGAATTGACAAACAGGCGTAATGCACTTAATACGACTGATGCAAACTATAACCGTACCCTTACTCTTCTCAACAGGAAGATACAGGAACACAACAAGTTTGTAAACGAAGCCACATCCTATGGAACAAAGATGCAGCAGACCAATCAGAAAAATGCTGCAAGTTCAAAGGAGTTTTCCGAGGAACTGACAAAGCAGAGCAGAATGATGCGTGAGTTTGTCAATACGATAAAGACTTATGCCGGGTTCTACTTTTTCAGAGATATGTTTCAGGAACTTGTTGCCATTCGTGGAGAGTTCGAGTTACAACAGGTATCTTTACGTGCCATCATACAGGATGCAAGACGGGCAGACCAGATATTCAGTCAGATTAAGGGTCTTGCTGTAATATCTCCTTTCCAGTTCAGCGATTTGGTTGGATATACCAAACAGCTTGCTGCATTCCAGATACCTGTCAACGAATTGTACGGTACAATGAAAAGTCTTGCGGACGTTTCCGCAGGTCTTGGCGTTGATATGGGGCGTATTATTCTAGCTTATGGACAGATAAGAAGCGCAGGTGTGTTAAGGGGACAGGAATTACGTCAGTTGACAGAAGCTGGTATTCCTGCATTGGACGCATTAAGAAAAAAACTGGAAGAAGTAAGAGGCGTGGCTCAAACTACTGATGATGTGTTCAACGCCATATCAACACGTCAGATTCCTTTTGAGTATATTCGGGAGATGTTTACCACAATGACGGAAGATGGTGGTATGTTCTACAAAATGCAGGAAATACAAGCCGCATCCTTGAAAGGTATGGTAAGCAACCTTGCCGATTCATACAAGATTATGATGAATGATATAGGTGAGGCGAATGATTCCGTTCTGAAAGGTATTGTCGGAAGCATAACCGATGCAATGAACAACTGGAGATATTTCTCTAAAGCAATAGAGGGAGTTACTGTCGGATATGTCGCATTGAAAGGATTGCAATTGGCTAGAACAGCCATGCTGGGGAAAGAAGTTGTTGCAACAACTAATGCCATTAAAGCTGAGAAATTACGGGAAGCCCAGTTGCTTAAACAGGCTGCGATGTACAGAACGCTCACTACTGCCGAGAGATGGAAGATAGCGACAGCGTCAAAACTGTCTGCCGTAGAGATAGCTGCTGCCGTTAATTCGGGAAAGATGTCGGCAGAGATGGCTAAACGTATTCTTGCCACGAATATGCTGACACAGGCTGAACGGCATCTTCTTGTCACCGAACTTAAACTGACAGGTGCGGAAGCTGCAAGAATGTTATCTATGACAAAAACGACAATGTTGATGAACAGATTCAAACTGGCAACATTCGGATTGACAAATTCATTGAAAACATTGTGGCTTACGATAAAGGCTAATCCGCTTATGACGATACTTACCGTTGCAGGACTTGTGGCGGAAGCGTTTCATGTGATGTCTGCACGTTCGGAAGAGTTCAATCAGAAGATAAAGGATAGTGCAAAGTCTTTCCGTGAATCATACAGTGATTTGCAAAAAGACCTTGACAAGATAAACTTCGATAAACTTACCCCGGAAAACCTTGAACAGCTTGACACGAAACAGTTGCAGTCGTATGAGGAAACACTTACTGGAGTATTGTCAAAATATGGCAATATAGGACAATATATAGTACAAAACAGCAAGAAGATAGATGATCAGAAATCACGTGTTGAATATCTGCAAAAGTCAGCATCGGAACTAGAGCAGGTTTATAAGCGCGCTGCCGAAAATGCGGATATAATGTTCAAGGCGGATAAGGCAACATCTACGGGTGTATTTGGAGATTCATTCTCTGATATGCTTAAAGATTACGAGGAATCGTCTGTAAAACTCACTTCGGCAAGTAAGGATATAGAAGAGTTTCGTGGCCAGATAGTACAGGCATCCAAGGAGATTATAAACATGGGTAAGGGTACTAAGGAATGGAGAAACGAACTTACCGAACTGATAAACAAAGGGGCTTCGGCAGCTACTATTGTAGAGAAGATACGTTCTTTGGCTGAAACGTCAGGAGATGCACGGACATTTGAAATATTCAAGAACAAAGCCCATTTTGACAGTGAGGAATTGTTGAAGGAGTATGAGAAGTTGAGGATGGGTATAATGGGCGAAACTGAAGAACTTGAAAAATCATTTAATGTTTTTGCAAACAGTCTTGAGAAAGAACTGAAAAAAGTATTTGTAGGTATTGATGTAAATAAATTAAATGATGCTCAAAAGGACTTTATAAGGATTCAATCTGAAAATTTTGCCACAACTAGCGAACTTGGGGAGAATGCTAAAAAATTGTTTAATGAATTTATTGACAAAAAATATGCTGTTAAAATAGAACTTGACGATAAGGAAGCACAAGAAGGATTGACGGGATGGAAAAAATCTCTTGACGAAATTACAGGGCATAAATGGACTATTGCTATAAAGGCTGCCGATGTGAAATCTATGGAGGATTACTTTAAATCGGTAAAACAGGAATATAAAGACGCCAAAAGTTCAATAGAAAATTTACAGCGCACCATTGATATGTATGTTAGCCAAGGAAAGGTCAAGAAACTTGGAGATGAGTATCAAATTACAGGAATTGTAAGCCCTTATGAAGCCGAGCAAGTACAACAGACGGTATATGAGATTAACGCTGCCAACGAAGCGATGTCAAAGGCTACGGGAACAGCAAAACGATTCAACCTTGAACTGGAAAAGCAGAAGAAGGAAAGGAAGAAAAGAGATCCTCTTGCTGACCTTTGGAAAAACAGGTTGTCATTGCTTGAATCCGCCTATTCCAAGTTCAAGGATTTGAGCATTAACATAGGTAAGGAAGAAGCTAAAAAGCAGATTGAAGCCATATACGGTTCACAGGCGTTAAAACTTGGCGTGGATATTGTATATGACAAACAGGCTATTGTTGACAATTACAACAAGGCTGCAAAGGAATTGGAAACACGTGTTCCACAGGATGCGGTCAAGAACGCAAGGAAAGCTGCCGAATTGTCCTCTGAAATTTATGTTGAAGCAGCCAAGAAGGTGATGAAAAGAATTACGGATGAGTTTGACAGATACAGGAACAAGTATGACTTTTACAGTGACATACTTGGAATAACGGGTGATTCCGAACTTGCCTTAGACCTTGCCGTTCAGTTCAGTGGTGATACATCTACTATGGCTGAAAGTTTTGCAGCAGGGATATACAACAATCTGCAATCCGCATTGGCAGGAATGAATCTTGACCTTGGCGTTTCTGTCGTGCCCGACACATCTTCATTCACCTCAATGAACCAGTATATCAATCAGATACAGAAAGCCATTAAGGGGAATAAGAATATCGGAGAAGATCAGAAAGAGGTTATACAAGGAATGATTGACGCATGGAAAGGCTATTTCGGTGAGATGGCAAAGCAGTATGCGAATGACCTTGAAAAATATGGTGACTACTATACACAGGTTGATATTATCAGGGAGAATTACCGAAAAAGAATTGAAACGGCAAAGGGTATGGGCAACACTTCATTATCTTCCGCGTTGCAGAAAAGTGAAGAAATGGACTTGTTCAAGCTGACCACAGACTATCAGAACTTCTTCGGTGCTGTTGAAGCGATGTCTATGGAGGCTGCAAATACCGTAGCTGACAAGGTAAGGGAAATGCTCAACAGTGCGTTCAGGTCTGGTGCTATCAGCGCAAAGGAATACATGAAGGAACTTGAACGTGTGGACAAGCAGATAGAGAAGATGATGAAGAATAACCAGTCTGACTTTCAGACGTACATGAAAGATGGGATTGAAGGTCTGTATAATAAGCGTTATGATGCAGGAAAGTCAAAGATGATGGCAGGCATGAATGATATGCAACAGGCTATGGCTGACATAGAAAATGCTTCCAAGGCATACGAGGACGCAATGAAGAACGGTGATGAAGAAGCCGCCAATGCCGCTTTGAGTGCCAAGTCGGAAGCCGAATCAAGATACAAGAGCGGACAGGAAGCTGTCAAGACTGGCAAAGGAATGATGGCTGCCGCACAGAACGCTTTGCAGACGGTGAATCTTATCGACTTTATCATAACCAACATATACAATGCCATAAAAGCCATGCAACAGATAATAGCATCTGTGTCCAACCTTATGGATTCTATGGGTAAGGATACCGATAGCGGTTTCATGCGTGAGATGAACCAGTTCTCGGAAGCTATGGGCGTTATGAATGAGGGTGTGAAGAAATCATGGGATTCATTCAAAAGTGGTGATTTTGCAGGTGCGATAGGTTCGGCTATATCCATGCCGCTTGATGTTATCGCTACATTTAACAGACAGCATGACAAAAGACTTCAAAAGCATATAGAGAATCTTGAATTTGAATCAAAGAAACTGACCAATATCTATAATATGCTTGAAAAGGAATTTGAGCACATTATAGACCCGGCAAAACTTGATGAGGTAACATCCAAACAGATGTCAAATCTGAAAGAACAGTTGCAAATTCAAAAGGATATTCTAGCAGCCGAAGAAGATAAGAAAAAGTCAGATAGAGAAAAAGTAGAAGATTACAAACAGACAATAAAAGAATTGGAGTATGAGATAAGATATTATACGGAAACGCTTGCCAGCAAATTGTACAGCATTGACTTGAAAGATTGGGCTAGCCAGATAGGTGACGCTCTTGTCGAAGCATGGCTGAAAGGAGAGGACGCAGCCAAGGCATACAAGGATACCGTAGCGGACGTTATGAGAGATGTTGTTAAAAGCTGGGTTCAGAAGCAGTACATAGAAAAGGCAATGCAACAGGTACAGACTACATTATTTGGAGCGGACGGTAAAGGTGGTATGTTTGCGGACAACAAGATAGACAAGGATGAGCTTATAATACTAGGAAATGTCATGGGTTCATTGGAATCAGCCTTTGCGGAAGCCGGGGGTGTAGTCAATGAGATAAACAACGCCCTAGGCGGAATGCTTACCGAAACGGAAGAGAATGCGGAAGGTCTGTCCAATGCCATTGCAGGAGTTGACGAGAATACATTTAACCAGGCATTGGGGTATCTTAACGGGATGAGATACGAAATGGTTGTACAAAGCAATCTACTCCGTCAATTGGTATCGCTTAACGGTGGTTCGGCAGGAACGGGCGGAACGAACATGACAGCCATACAGCAGTCACAGTTGGAGGTTCTCACCCAGCAGCTTGCCGCAACTATGGCGATAAAGACAGCACTCCTAAGTGTCGTTTCCATTGCCCCAAGGTCAGGCGGAAATGCGATAAAGGTTATAATTGACTAAAAACAAACGCCCTGCTAGCTTCACAGTTGGCAGGGCGTTCCAGTTTGATTATGAACAAAAAATCCAATCACTTGAGGTGCTTAGCGGAATCGAACCGCTGTTGTCGGTTTTGCAGACCGTTGACTAAACCACTCATCCAAAGCACCTATTGTGATGCAAATATAGAAAAATAATTTTTAAATTTACATAAACTTTAAAACTATTTTTGCTATTTTTGCACTAATAAACAATGTACACGAATGGCTATATCTAAATATTTTATAAAGAAAGGAAGCGATACGGCAAAGGATTTGTATGCCACATACAGGCTGTATATACTTGAAAGCAAGGGATTATGGGACTTGCCGACAAGAAAGGAAGCCTATGCCGAAAAATGGTATGACAAGAACGGTCAGAAGGTGTACGAACCTGTCACGCCTGTTTACCAGCCAACGGAAGGAAGCATAACATTTGCCGCTTTGGGAGATGTGGAAACGGTAAAGACGAATATACGTTCGTTCTATTCATATATAACCAATGTGATACCTGCCGCACAAGGTACGCCTTACGGTTCATCTTCATTCTCTATATGGAACGATATATGGGGAGAATCGGCAAAGCAGGTGATAAGATGCACTGGATTTGAAACAGGTGCAAAGTTGAGTTATCAGGACGTTCAGGACTTGCAGAACCCGGACCGACTTGTATCCGCCTATACATTTTCGTTAAATTTCAGTATTGACCAACCAACGCTTTAAAGACCAATGATTTTACAGATTAAAAGAGGAAATAGGGTTATTGCGGAGAGTGCTGATTTTTCATACAGCCCGTCTTTGCAGGAAGTGAGAAAATTGACTTGTGAAGTCGTTTCCGTTGTTCCGATAGAGTTCAAGGCATACAACTCAAAGAGTGAATCGGAATACGATACAGTCGTATATAACGGTAATACATTCATCCTGTACCAAGCCCCATCGGGAGATAATCTTAACGAAGCAGGGAAATACAAATACTCCCTTCTATTTTACGGTAAGGAGGTGCTTTTGCAGAATGTGGCATTTCTTGACATAGTAAGCGGAACAGGTGGGGAAATAAATAAGATAAGATACACTCATGGCGGTCTGTTCCAGTTTTGGGGTGATGCAAAACAGCTTGCAGCACGTATAGAAGCGAATATAGAATCTTACAATGCGTCATTGGGTGCAGGATATACAGGCATTGGCACATGGACATTGAATGTGGATGCAGAAGGCGAACTGACAGAGGATATGATTGACATAACCGATGGCACCAACCTGTTTGAAGCATTGAAATTTTTCTATGACAAGTTTTATCTCAATTATTACTTCTCAACGACAGCGAACGGTGGAATAATAACCATTACGGACAAGACAAGACCATCCGTAAACTGGACATTCAAGCAGGGTGACGGTGGGGGTGCTGTAAAAGTTTCCTCTTCCGTAGATACAAGCACACCTGTCATAACCCGAATCATACCACAAGGTGGAAGCAGGAACGTTCCTCCCGAATACAAGAAGGACGCTAAGCCTGCCGATGAATCACGCTATTGCCCGTACATCCTTCTTCCGAATGATTCTGACGGGAATATAAGATATTATATTGACAGCGAATACGGATTGAAGAACTATGGTGTGAGAGGAAAAACCATATCAAACACGTTCAGTGGGATATACCCTTCCATCAGAGGGAAAAAACTTGGCGATCTGTACCCGTCAGGACTTCCAGAATGGGATACATACAAGGCGGATGGAGAACCAGATCCTCAATCGGGAAAGGTGGCAGGTGAGGGTGCTAGCGCAGCAACACGAATAGATAAAATCATCGGGTCTACTCCTATAAAGAGTGATGATAGTGACAGTTTCTTCATTTATATGACCTCTCCAGGATTCAACCTAGGGTACAAGGTATATGAGGACGGTGATTCATCCGACAAGATAAACGACAATGTGCAGCCCCAGTACAAACCCCATGCTATGTTTGACAAGTACAGGGATTTTGAGAGTTTTGATATATATAGTACAAGGGCATATTATGACCAGCCTGTAAAGGTTACTGCCACATTCTCAGGAAAAATGCTTTTCAGTGTATTGCCCATAGGAAGTGATGCTGTAGGGAAAAAGGTGAAGATTAATCTACGTATGGTTACGAACCGTGTATTGGGTCAGGCTTCTCCTTTGAAAGAGGTTGTAATTGGGGAGGAAGGTGCTACTGGTATGCTTGAGATACCTTACGACAAGACCGCTCTTGTAGGATATATAGAAAAAGGTCAGAATACGACAGTTACCATACGTGTTGAGTTCACGTTTGATTCCGATGTCCCTGCCGAAAGCTGTAAGATAGGCTTTAGTGAGGAAATGACCTGTAACATACATTTCGGTAATCAGGACGGTTCACAGGACAGGTTCTATTATAAATATGCTTCTGTAACGGACGCGGTGTTCAGTATGCGTACAGGAACTTATACGGGAACGGAATTTAAGATAAACAAAAACGGTATTATTCCTCTTTACGGTGAAGTGAACGGTGATACGGGGGAAACGGAAGAGGATGTTGCCATGTTCAACAAGGGGGCACGATATAAAATATCATGCTACAGAACGGATAGCGACAATGCCAAACTTCCGCTTTATACGGATGGTAAATCTCCTTCAATTGCGGCAGGAACGGAGTTTGTCATTCTGAATATCGTCATGCCCGAATCTTATGTGACAATGGCTGAGAACACGCTTGAAAAGGCGGCTCTTGACTACCTGTCAAGATATGACCATGAGAACCGAACTGTTTCACTTGACATATCTAGCGGATTTGTCGCAGAGCATCCTAACCTTTTCATTGACTTCATAGAAGGAAATATGCTAAAGGTAAGGGATGATGGAATAGGCGTGTTCGATTTCTCTGATAACGGTCAGATAGTGGATATGCAGTTACAGATACAGTCTTTGGAGATTAAATATTCCAAGGAGAATATGTTCCCGTCATATTCATGCACCATTGCAAGAAGAAAGATATTGTCTTTCTATGAACGGCTGGCACAGGAGAATCAGACTACTTCAACACAGAATACGACAAATGTAACATTAGGTGGAAGTGGTACGGGAAGCGGCGGTGGGAGTAGCAATATAACCAATGCCGATCATGCTAAATCCGCATATACACTAGACGATGATACCCCTGTGCTTAATTGGTTTTTGTCAGCACTGAATGACGATGAAGCGGAAGGTATAATCAATTTTCTTAAAGGTCTTAAGATATCCGGGAATCTGATAAACCGCATTGTGAAGCAGGGTGACAGGGATGTTACCTACACCGATGAAGACGTGATGAGCGCATTACGTGTAATGGTTGAGATAGAGAACAGTGTGGAGAAGATGAAAGAGATATTCTTGCGGAAGGACGTGGCGGATTCCACTAAGTTCCTTCTCAGCATGTTTGCCGGTGCTGTTTTCGGGAAGAATGGTTTTGCAAGCGGCTTGACCGGATTCGGAGCCAAGATATTCGATACAGGTCATGGAGAGTTTGAGAGCATGTTTATCCGCCGGTTCCTTGAAGTTCCCGAATTAAGATACAATCGTGTGATGGTCACGCTGGGCGACAAGTGGCGTGCGCCCGGAGCTGGTATTATAGAAACAGTAGATACAGGAACCAAAACATGTACACTTAAGCTGGAAGATGGTGAGATCGGAGCTGTCGCAGTAGGTGATATCTGTATGGGTATCTATCATAACATCACCGGGAACGCTACGGAGGATTACGACGATGGGAAGGGCAACAGACGTTTTGCCGGATTCTGTACGGTCTATTTCACGATTACAGAAGTTACAGGTGAAAGAAACGAAACATTTAAGTACCAGTTGCGTCCTACCTCTTCATCGTGGCCTTCTTCTTTCGACCCTTTTGAGATGATGACTTTCGTGGCATACGGCAGCTTCACTAATACGGAGCGCCAGACCTCAGTCTATGAAACAAGGACTTACACCCGTATGTTGTGGAAGCAGAATACATGGGAGATCTCCGCCGCCAATGTCGCCCTACAATATGGCGACCTTTCCAATCTGAATATATTCGGGTTGAACATGGATGGTTACTCCATGTATCTGAATAATATATATATGACAGGTATTATCAAGCAGATAAAGCCAGACGGAACACCTGTACAGACTTTGAATTTCCGTGAGGAAGGCTATATACCTGGCGTACATTACGATTACTACGATAGCTTGTCTTATAACGGAAGCATGTGGGCGTGTATCAATGAGGATGGTTCGTCTGCTGCACCGGGATCTAACGGCGATTGGCTGGAGATTGCTTCTAAAGGTGATACGGGAGCACCGGGGGCACCAGGAAAGGACGGTGTGAGCGTGACCAATAGCGGTCCGTGGTATTCCGGCTTGGTTGTTCCCAAAATGAGTATCGTTACAATGGGAGGAAGTTCGTTTCTTTCTAAAGTATCCACCACGAATCCTCCCTTATGGTGCTGGACAGACAATGCCGGCAATCGGTTTACTTTCAATGATGGTGGCTATTGCTTGACGGGTGAAATAAATACCGATGAATATGAACTTTTGGTTCAAAGCGGAAAGGACGGAAGCGATGGTACCAGTTATGAGAGGGTATTCATCCATACTACAACAGAGAGTAAACCTGCCACTCCTTCCACGTCACAGACGGACGATTATGTGCCTTCCGGCTGGCATGATGATCCTGTAGGTGTTTCCAGCTCTCTGCCTTATGAGTGGATCAGTGAGAGGGAGAAGAAAAACGGTATATGGAGTGAATTCAGTGCTCCTGCCCTTTGGGCGAAGTACGGATTTGATGGTGCTGACGGTGCTGAGGGCGTAGCCGGAACGAGCATCATTTGGAAAGGTGATTTTTCCTCCGCTCCTTCCAATCCTCAGAACGGGTGGGCATACAAGAATACCACTGATAAGAAATCATATGTATATCAGGATGGACAGTGGTATCAGATGACTATTGACGGAATTGATGGGAAGAACGGGAAAGACGGATTGAGTATTGTATGGAAAGGAGATCTCCAAACACCTCCTTCCAATCCTCAGACCAACTGGGCATACCGGGATACCAATAATGGTCGTGTATATATATGGAACGGAACAGCATGGGCATTGATGGTTGTGGACGGATCGGACGGTGCTGATGGTGCAGCCGGTTCTGACGGATTGAGCGTGTTTATAACTTATAATGACAGCACTTCCCAACCTTCTGTACCTACCGGGAACGGTACTACTGGAGGATGGCATACAAATGCGACAAGTACCGCCATATGGATGTCACAGAAGGTTGCTGCGTCCGCATCTGACGGAGCATGGGGTACACCGATAAAAATCAAAGGTGACAAGGGTGACGGTTACACCCAGATGGGGCAGTTTAGGACTGGTATGGTTGTTCCCAAGATGGGTGTCGTTTCGATGGGTGGCGGCTCTTATGTAGCCAAGGTATCCACTACCAATCCTCCCTTGTGGTGCTGGACGGACAATGCCGGCAATCGGTTTACTTACAATGATGGTGGCTATTGCTTGACGGGTGAGGTGAATACCGCAGAATATGATGTATGGGCTGAGAAAGGTGATACCGGATCAAAAGGTGATAAAGGTGACAAGGGTGATGACGGTGAAAAGGGCGACAAAGGAGATCAGGGCGTACAAGGAATACAGGGATGTATCATACGGAGTTCAGAATGGAAAACCGGGGTGACGTATAGAAATGACGAATCCCTTACAAGCGGAATGCGATATATTGATATAGTAGCCAAGAAGAACACAAGTCCAAGTTCGTTATACGGATGGGATATGTATATGTGTAAGTCAACGCACACATCTTCATCATCGAATGGTCCGGGTAATACTACATATTGGACAACAGTGAATGAAATGGCACCTATTTTCACAAGTCTTATTATTGCAAAAAATGCAAGTATTGATTTTGTCCAAGGCAACGAATTGATAATAAAGGATTCAAATAATAATGTTGTAGCCGGCCTTACAGGAGGAGGTAGCAAGGAATCTGGTACAACACCTGTAAGGATATGGGCTGGAGGTAATGTTCCAGGAAATGCTCCATTCCGTGTAGATCAGAATGGCAATCTTGTTGCAACGAAAGCGAATATCACGGGAACAATAACCGCCACAGGTGGCGTAATCGGTGGATTCAACATAGGCAGTAATTATATCGGCAGTACTAATATGTCGGCAGTGAATGTTGATAACTTGTTGCTGCAATACGATAAGTTTGAAATGAAATACGATCGGTTTCAGTCAATAGACGGACATTTATACCAAGGTACTTTGGACACGGTAATTAAAAGTGGAAGTATAACTGTATCATCAACCGGGGATGTTTCAACAGCGGATGATACTTTGTATGTAAGATGTGGAAATTATATTTTTTCCGTTGGGCGATACGGGATTCGTAAGTCAACTAATGGAGGAAGTACATGGGTGGATTTATAATAGGCATTAAGGAACAAATGGACACTTGATAAATAAGCTATAACAAATACACACTTCATCAAGAATTAAGCGAAAAAATGGGTTTAAAAAAAAAGGGAGCATAACCACACTTCATTTTTTGTTATTTCGTTTTTTTTAGCTATCTTAGCAACTTGAAATATGGAACAAGTATAACTATTTGTAATGGTTAGTACTTGTTCCATAATGCCATAAAATACAAATTATGAAAATAGATTTTACAAAATTTCCTTGTTACACAGGGATAAAGAAGGATATCAGGGTTGAGATGGATATTGCGGAGTCATTGGCTAACGCCATATACACAAATGTTCCAGGCATAGCCGCTAGTTCTTTGGCTCATAAGATTTACTCTGGCAAGGGAGAAGTAGATTACGATGAACGGGAAATACGAATTATACGTGATTGTACACCGTTGTTTTCGGGAGTTTATGCGGATTCCATAAACGATTATTTGGACACAAAAGAAAAGGAGGAATCAAAATGAAAGAATTATGGCAATTAATCAAGATGCTGTTCTCAAGCAAGCCGGGTAATTTCGATAATCCTCAGATGCTTGCCATGAAGCATTATCCTTTCAAGGGATACCGTTTCATGATGTGGTGCGGACGGATGATTTACCGTATCGAGAACAAAGAGAATATAGAGAAGTACATGCAGACCTATGCGGGTAAGGAGAGTATGACGCACGAGACCATACACCTGCGCCAAGCACAGTTTGCCGGCTCATGGGTAAAATACTACTGGCGGTATTTTGTCGAGTGGGTTAAGGGAAACCCTATCTGCCATCCTGCGAGTTCGGCATATTATACCATCTCATACGAAATGGAGGCGTATGCCAACGAGAGCAATTTGGATTATCCCGTGAACTATGACGGAAGCAACCTTACCCGGTACAAGATAAAAGGTGGCAGGAAGAAGCTGTACAAGTCGGTTGGAGGAACATCTAAAGCATGGATGGCTTATATAAAAACATTATAATAATTAGAAACATAGTAATAAATAATTAAAAAAAATACGATTATGGCAGACAAAAAATTAAATCAAGTATCGCAGTTGACGGACTTTGATTATGCGTTGGTTGTAAAAGGGAATGACGTGGCAAAAGTTACAAAACAGCAGCTAGCTACAATACTGGGAGGACTAATAGGGATAAATGATTCGTGGTTAAGAGATGGAGGACTGTTTAAAGGTGACTTAAACACCATTAAAAAAAGTGTTATTCTACGAATCCAAGAAGGAGCAACCAATACGCCTATTAAAAACGGATTATGGGGTATATTGGTTACCTTATATACTAATTTAGGTGGTGGACAAGATTCATCCATCCAAATTACATATTACAGTGATGGATCTTACTATATACGTAGTATGTGGTATGGTAATTGGAATTCTTGGGTGAGAATCACAACAACGGCGGTCTGATTTCCCACTTCTGGGAGGACTAATAGGGATAAATGATTCGTGGTTAAGAGATGGAGGACTGTTTAAAGGTGACTTAAACACCATTAAAAAAAGTGTTATTCTACGAATCCAAGAAGGAGCAACCAATACGCCTATTAAAAACGGATTATGGGGTATATTGGTTACCTTATATACTAATTTAGGTGGTGGACAAGATTCATCCATCCAAATTACATATTACAGTGATGGATCTTACTATATACGTAGTATGTGGTATGGTAATTGGAATTCTTGGGTGAGAATCACAACAACGGCGGTCTGATTTCCCACTTCTGGGAGAACTGATAGGTACAGCTACGGCTAATAAGAATGGATTAATGAGTAAAATATTTGCAGTAACTGATATAGAAAGAGGAAAAGGTCTGATTATTGACTATAAAGCTGATTCTAATGGTTTATATACTTCTTCTTCGTTGATAGAAATATATGTCTATTCGGGAGCTAATACTGCATTTTATAGAGTGATGTCAATACCTACTGGATCTAAAAACATAGAAATAAAATATATGGGGATGCATTGGTGCGATTTTAAATATGCAAATAGTAAATTGTATGTGTTACCTAAGTCGGATGATTCTTCCATCTCGTATAAGGTATCATTAGTTAGAAGAACAAGACCGAATTTCTTAACAATAGACTTTTCTGATTTTTCCAATATTACAGGTGAAATAATTACACCTACACCTGATTAATCCACTTCTGGGAGGACTGCTGGAAAATAGATTGGTAAAATATAAGGAAATGAATCTTGGAGCAAATGAGATAATAGATACTGGTGTGAATACAGGATTAATACGTTTTAAAATTAATGCAACATCTGCATCATGTGTGTTTTTTTGCAATTCAGGATCATCTAATATAATGCTAATAACACAGAATATCGATAATTATTTTACAACCAATAAATCTTCTAATAGTGGGAAAATAGCTATTTATAAAGAGTCTGACAACGGTAACATTTTAATAAAGAATCTAACAGCCACTAACTATGGAACTTTTGTGTTTTATTACATATAAGATCTCAGATAACTACTTCTGGGAGGACTAATGAACAGTTTGAAGCTGTTCCCGTTTATGCCCAAAGGTATATTAAGTACAGACGAAGAGGTAAATAGTGCAACTGCAAGCGGAATGTATCATGTATTCGGACGAGACGGAATTAGTGTTGTTTCAAATTATTCCATAATGATAGTTTTTAACGATGGACAAGGATATGTCATTCAAATGACATTCCGTCTAGGTGAGGATGTTGTTGGTTTCCGCCGTAATTATGATGGGAAATGGGGAGATTTTAGGTCTTTTGTATTGGCTTCTTAGAAACATGGATTACCTTTGCACCGCACATGGCGTTGTGCATATCAGGATCGGGTGGCACCGGCTTGTACCGGACCACCCGTTTTTTAATCATGTCAAAGATACGGTTTTCCAATTACCCCAAGTATTACCATACCATTTCACTCGATATTTATAAATATCTCCGCTATAATTATATAGATTCTGAATACAACAGACATTAGGTTTGCCGATTACAACTAATACACAATTACGGACATATTCTAATTTTGATATTTGTGATAGTAAGTATATTCCGCTATAATTCATCTGATCTAATTCGTCTTGAGATTCTATTTCTTTCTCATCTCTGAACCTTAACCACGAATCATTTATCCCTATTAGTCCTCCCAGAAGCATTTTTTGTGGTTTATTTTGTAAATACAGAAGATTTTTTTAACTTTAAAACAAAAAGTTGAGTATGTTAGAGAAGATCAGATACCGTTTGGTTTATAACCGACAAAACAGACTAAATCGACAGGGAACCGCATTAGTACAGATTGAAGCCTATCTTAACCAGCGGAAATCATATTTTAAAACAAACATCTATCTCAAGCCGGAGTGTTGGAGCAAGGATGGTGCCCAAGTTATCAACCATCCGCAGTCAAATGAACTTAACGCAATGCTATACGAAAAAATACTGGAGTTGCAGGCTATAGAACTTAGCTATTGGAAAAGAGGGCTTGAATCAAACCTTTCCACGTTAAAGGAGGCTGTAAAAAAGGGAATTAAACCAGTTGTGTCGTTTTTAAAGTTTGCGATACAAACGATAGAGAATTCAGATAGGAAACCGGGAACCAAGGATAACATGCTGGGCACGGTAGCCACTTTGAAGGAATTCCGGAACGTGATAGAGTTTACTGATATAAATTATACGTTTTTGAAAGAGTTTGACGCATTTTTGCGAAACAAGAATCTGAAAGTAAACACAGTCGGAAAACACATGAGAATACTGCGTACCTTGGTCAACGAAGCAATAAACGAAGGTTATATATTACAGGAGGCATACCCTTTCCGTAAGTTCAAGATCAAGAAAGAGAAGAAGGAACATAACTTCTTGATGCCCGCAGACTTGGAGAAGCTGGAGAATCTTGAACTGCCGGACAGGAAGAACAACAGCCGGCACATACTGGACGCATTTCTCTTCTGCTGCTATTGCGGATTGAGATTCTCTGATTTCAAGCAATTGACTTATAAAAATCTCGTAACAGTTGATGGAAAGGAATGGCTAGTTATGAATAGCATCAAAACAGGCGTAAAACTCAATATTCCGCTATATCTGCTGTTTAACGGGAAGGCTCTGGGTATAATGCGGAAGTACGACAGTATCGAACAACTGGCTGCATTAGGTTGCAATTCGGACACTAACAGGATGTTGCAGAAATTGGGAAGGATGGCGCGTATTAACAAGAAGTTCACCTACCATACAAGTCGTCATACTTGTGCTACTCTGTTGGTACATCAAGGCGTTCCGATAACCACCGTCCAAAAACTCTTGGGGCATACATCGGTCAAGACAACAGAGATATATTCCGAGGTGTTTGATGAAACGATTATCAAGGATCTGACAAGGGCTAACCAGAAGTATTCTAAAAGTTGAAATGTAAAACAAAATCAAATAAAATCTCAAAAATCCCCGGAAAAATACATCAGGCAGTAGAAATCTATAAAATCTATTTGTTTTATACTTGTTTTTCAGACTTCAATATATTCATATTTTATTTGTAAATAAAAATGTAAATAATTTACCCTTATTTTTCTATGAATATTCCTTATGTTCTATATTTTTTCCTTATTGTTCTAGAAGTAAAAAATATTGCATTAATAGCAATTTGGTAAGCCTTAACAGTGCTGCATATAAAGATAGTACATTGCTTCTTTCTATGGGTCCTGGGTTATAAGCACAATCATCCCCCTTGCCGTTTACCAGCAAGGGGGAGTGTTTATTTCGTTTTCATTAGTTTTTCCTCAAACTCCGCAATGATACAGTCTGCATCACCGCCATGTACCCAATTCTCTAAAACGGAGGAAAGAACTTCGATAGCTTGTTCTTTCTGCCACTCTGCGCCAGCGATAAACCCCATATAATATGCCGGAAACATACTTCCGCTGCTTCTGCTTTCAGCAAAAGAATGAGCCGCTTTTTCTAATGTCTGTTTCATTTCTTTTCCTCCTCTGTTTTAATATCCGTTACTTTGCCACGATTGACAAAACAGAAACATCCCATCACATTACACAGGTATGATTCATGCTCCATCTTACACTCTTTGCATTCTTTACACAATGAACATTCGCTGCAATCGAAATTTTCATTGAATGTTTTGCTCATTTCATGCAACACACCATCTATTATTATTCCATTCTTTATTTCCATAATAAATCCACTTATCTGACTTTTTTTATGATATAAGTCCTTTAAAAATATGACTAACAACATCTACAGTCCATCCATTTCCTAGAAGCCCCATCCCTATATGTGGCTGTACTGACTTTGTGTATCCTTCTGGAACTGTCTGCAATCTTTCCGCTTCCGTAATATTGGGCGTTCTGAAACCTTTTTCGGGATTACAGTCGGGTGAGTTGAATATCAACGGTGTGAGTGATTTTTTATATCTTCTTAACAACGATTCGGGGTTCTTGGCAAACCTGTTCCATGATTCAAGCATACACCATGATTTGTCTTTCTCCACATACCCGTCCGTAATGATGTCCTTGAACAGTATTCCCTTGTCCTTCCATGCAGGTATTTCCCAATTGCACCAGTAGTATCTTGCTCTCATTTGCGCGGAGAAATCGGAACTGTTGATATACACATAGTCTACTCCAAGATGTGACGAAATCAAGTCAGCCCAATCGGATTTCATCTTCACATTTTCAAGCAGGAACTTTATATTAGGATTGAACTGTCTGATATGGTTGAGTATATTGACATATTCAAAGAATAATCCCGAACGCTCGCCATCGAAGTTCAGTTTCTCTTTCCCTAACTATGAGAAATCCTGGCATGGTGTTCCGCCAATCAATAAATCAATATCTTTCCACTGTATATCCCATTTGTCCCAGTTTCTAATATCCCCTAATTCAATTATATCGGGATAATTATCCAGTGCAACCTTGATAGACGGTTCGTTTATTTCGCTTGCGTAATACTTGTCTACCTTTATGTCTGCTCTCTCTAGTGCAATACGTCCACAAGCTATCCCGTCACATAAACTTAGTACATTCATTGTTTTTTCAAATATTTAAAGATATGTTTGATTGTTTCTATATTCCATCCGTTTCCAAGCATCTTGTAACGCTGTGTGTCGGATATCCCATCCCATATATACCATTCGGGAATAGTTTGAAGCCGTGCACACTCGGTTGGGGTAAGCCTACGAATGCGAAAATTACCGTTATCAACCAATACCAAGTTGTCCTTTTGTACGGTTGTAAGGCAATTGGTTTTTCCATCTTCCCTAGGTTCAAGCTGCTGGATGTTCTTTCTCTGTTCCTTTACAATCCCGGCTTCATATTCCTTTCTTATCTGTTTTCCATATTCGGTTCTTTTTGGGGTAAGGCAGGCTGATTCACGCCCACGCATCGCAACACATATCGGAGCATTATCCACCTGTATGTAATTGTCATTGTCACCCATCTTGAACAACCTTGTATTTATTGTGCGCGCCTTTTGTTCATACGGAAACTTGATAGGACTGAACTGGACAGGACTGAATTTTTCCGTCTTTACCCTGCCCTTCAAGCATTCAATCATCTTGTCAGACAAGAAATATTTTTCATCAACCTCTTCTTCAAGGATATCCCTTAACAATATACCCCTATCTTCCGGCTGTGGAATATCGTCATGGATATCCGTCCAGTATATGCGCCTTCTGTTTTGTGCCGATACAAGGGCGGAGTTAATATGTATTCCTTTCCTCCCCATTGTTTCATTGAACACAGATTCCCATTTCTTTCCCATTTCCACATTTTCAAGGAAGAATTTGGGATTGTCACCACGTTCAATAAGTTCGTGGTATATACGCATGTATTCCCAGAACAGATATGATTGCCCTTCAAACTCGAAACCGTTCTCCTTCAATTCAAGATACGTTTGCAAGTCTAAAACCTCCATGCCTTCTTTCGTTGAAAGCCCTTTTCTCTTGCCGGACATGGACAGGTTTGTGCATGGAGATCCTCCGATTATCAAGTCTATCTTATCCAGTCTGCTTACTTCAAGTTCTCTTACATCACCAAGCTGTATGGTGTCAGGAAAGTTCTGCATGGTTGCCTTTATGGCAAACTTGTCCACTTCGGACGCATAATATTTTTCTACAGGAATGCCAAGTTCGGAAAGTGTTATCCGTCCGCACGACATTCCATCGAAAAGGCTCAGTACATTCATAGATATGTTTTTTTTTAATTTTCAGCAAATATACTACATAAAACTGTATGCAACCAATACGTTTAACTATTTTTTAATTATCTTTGCGATAATAGATAAAATTCATAATATGCAGTTTTCCATAGTACCAAAAATAGATGCCGAGATTATGTTTTCGGAAGATGATCTGTCCGTTTTCAGACGATCGACAGACGGTCTGTATTATATGCTCCATACCGAGAAGGTTATGGAAGTGATGCCTATGACGTTACCTGAGGACGGAACGGAACACCATTTCCCTTACGACACATACGACACTGGCACAAGAGAGTTTGAGAAGCTGCTTTTATCTGATGAGTGGGTTAAAATGGACGAAAAATGAGAAAGATAGGGCTTTTTAACATAGGAAAACTTGGTCTTGTCAAGTCGGCAGGAAAGGCGAAAACCGACATAAGCAAGGTGATAGAAAAATGGGTGAAAGAACACATGGTGTTTTGGTATGATATGTCAAAGCCTGTGGATGTTTATGTTCCCGGCGTTACTTATGCAAATCCTTTTGTTGATGGTGGTGGAAAGATAACTTATGATGAGACTATAAATAAGTGTATAATAACCCATACACCTACAAATAACAATAATATTGCATTTTGGCAAATAATTGTAAAACCGTTACAATATGTAGAATCTTATAAAATACGTGTAACAGGATTGCCAACAGGTTTCACTATTAAAGGAAGGTTTGGATATGATGATATTCAGATAACGTCTGATGGAGAATATGACATACCTGAATACAGGAACAGTAGCACAACAAACGCATCTTATCCCGGATTTTATTTGGCAGGTGATAATGTGAATGATGTGGATTGTAATATTGTGGTAGAAGAAATACCTACAAAACAATCCGTTCCCACAAACGAAATACTAAAAGCTAATCCTTATTTGCAGGATTTCAGCGGAAACAACAGACCGCTTAAATTGAACAATTTCCTGTTCGCTGCAATGAGCGGTGTGGGAGGGTATGATATTGCTAGCACTAATATTCTACCCGATAGAGCAAATGTTACTGTTACGGATAACAGAATTATTCATATTACTAAAAAACTATCCACTACGGATAGCATGGTAAACATAGTTTCGGCAAATTCTAACCCAACGCATAAGTTTAAGATTACAGGTCTTTCTGATGGCAGACAAGTTAGTTTGGAAAACAGAAATGGCGGATTTTATACTTTTGACAACGGGGAACATGAGGTGACATTAACCTATCCCGAAGAAACCACTTCATTGTATAATGCCATAGGAGTTACAGGGGATATAGGAGATATGGACGTAACAATAGAGTTCCTGCCTAAATATCCCAACGCCCTAGTAACTGATGGGGTAGATGATTACGGGCAAATACAGAACTTACAGCAGGGCGTTAAGGTGTTGTTTGTAACTATCAATCCGTTCATTGATGGAAAGTTTATCTATGACCAAAGACTGAATACTACTGAACCTTGGCTGTTTGCCGTATTCAATGACAAAGGTAGTATTGCTTATAATAGTAGGAACTCAAACGGCAAGACCTATATTGATGGAACACTGAATGAATCTACAATAGTTTCCGCTTTGTTAAACAAAAAGCAAATAATCACCATAGTAAACAATGATGTGACAGGTGATAAAACTAAAACTCCTGTATTCTTTAGCAATACTGACCATGATAGCGGATGGATTAGTTCAGCTTTCTACAACTCCATCGGATTCGATTCAGTTCCCACCAAAGAAACTGACGGATTCACCGAGCAGGATTTGATTGATTACTATATACCAAAGGCTATCGTAACGATAACGGTGGTGGACGTATCAGGCTCACCCATACAGGACGCAACGGTCACGGTGGGAGGTGTACAGTACAAAACGTTGTATGACGGTACAGTGAAAGTACGGGGTATGGCAAATGGCACGATGTCGCTGTCTGTAAAGAAAGACGGGTATATGCCGTTTTCTGACAATTCATGGAAGTTCGCTGATTCAAGGATAACACTGGAGGTTCTTCGGAATACCGTAATCACTGAAAATGGATACAGCATATTGCTTGAAAACGATGGTTTAATATTAACGGAATAATATAATGGAAGATAATCTTAAAATTTCACAGATGCCTCCCGTTGAAACCGCTACGGGAGAAGAGATGATACCATGCGTGACGGGAAGCCCTAAACAGAACAAATCCGTCACGGTGTCCAAGATAAGACAGGGCATGGTAAAGGACGAAAACTATGTGCATACCGACAACAACTTCACCTCCCAGTTGAAAACCAAACTTGACGGGATAGAGGAAGGCGCACAGAGGAATACCGTCTTAGGCGTGAAAGGTAATGCCGAACAGTCTTACAGGACGGGCAATGTCAATATAACGAAAGACAATATAGGTCTGTCAAATGTGGACAATACGTCCGATGCCGAAAAGCCCGTATCCACCGCACAGAAATCAGCCCTTGACAAGAAGGTGGACAAGGTGGACGGTAAGGCGTTATCCACAAACGACTTTACCAATGACTACAAAACGCTTCTCGAACAGATAAAGATGCAGCAGGGTAACATGTATGGAGTGGAGATGAGAAGAGGGCAGACAGACCCTGTATTTCAGACATGGATAGGAAAGGAAGAGTTCAAGACATCCCATCCCATCCTCAACTCGTTCCGTGTGGCAAAGGTAAAGGACGGTAAGGTAGTAGGATTCCTTGACCAGACCAATTTCTTCAAAATGGCTGATGGTAGCCCGTCAAATATTGTTATTAACGGAGATGATGTAACAGATGACGGAAGCGATATTATGCTTGTAAACACCAAGCCTTTCTGGATAATCAACGGAGGGACGGATGATACATACGAAAGAAGGCTAGTCAGTGACGCTCCATTTACATACGGTGGCGATACGGCCATAGAGATAAAACCGTTCGGAATGAGTATCGGTTATTCTATAATAAAGGAAGGAAAACAGAGGTCTATTATAGACTATACAATACAGGGTTCAGCGTCAGCAGGAAATCTAGGTGTAAACATAATGGAAGGAAACGGGTGGCCTACAACAAGTGTATCACGTTTTGATTACGAGAAATACGCCAGGGCAAAGAACCCGGACATTACGAAGAACTATCCTTATGCAAATGCTTTCGTTCTTGACCTTGAAGTGTGGTGCACGCTTCTGTTCATTAAGTTCAGGACAAAAGACCTGCACGCACAGTCTGTTTGCGGAAAAGGAATATCATCCAACGATTCAGCCCCCGATGCGTCAAGCTGGGGAAAAATGACAGGCGTCAGATTCAAGAAGGCGGACGGTCAGACCTATGTGTATTACAAGATGAACGGGCAAGGATTTAAAGCATCAGAAACAGGAACTGCTTACAATTTTTCACAGCTTATAAACAACTACCGTCCTTGCATGAAGATGTTTGAAGCGCAGCTTGCCATGTCATACGCAAAGGAACACAATGTCGCTCCCGACACCGAGTTTGAATATGAAAGCACAAAATACAAATACTACAACTTCCAAGGTCATAACGGATTGGCTGACGGGGAGATGTCGGGTATCGTAGCCAAGTTTGTCAATGCAACTGTAACTAGCGGATGGAGTATTCCTGACAATGCGGCAGTTACAAACCGTGAAATAGAGATATGCTTCACACAGCCTATCATTCGCGGACGTATTGCCGGGTGGGGAGATATATGGATGTGGTACAGTGGGATAGATTGTGTCATGCACGATTCTACATCCATAGACATCTATCAGATCTATGACGTGAACAATCTGACTACGGACAATGTAGCCACAGAAAAGAATCCTGGGGAATCTTACGGTTTTGAGAATACATATGAATTTGTCGGTTCTATGGCTAGAGGTGAAGGATATATAACGAAGAACTTTAAGAACTCTCTTATTGGAGAGGTCAAGGGAAGCAATCTTCACACGGGGGAATGCCATTACAACTGGTTTACGGGAAATGCAGGTTCGGGTAAGATTGGAAGGCGTGGTGTTTGCTTTGGTGGTTGGTCGTACGACGGCAATTGTTCTCTGCGGCTTGGTTCTGCGGGCCATGCCCCTGGGACTGCGGGCACGTCCGTCGGTGGCGGCTTTCGTTGTTCAATAACCCAAGCCTAATTTTTCACAAAGTGAAAAATCCCATTCCCAAAACTTGCAAAATATATTAATTATGTTTAAGTTTGCATAATAAAAATCTAACCAAATGCGTCAGCAAAGTGAAATAAGTCTGTCAAAGGCGGTTAGTTGAAAAAAGGCGGTCTGTAGAATGGTGGTGTTTACTTTGGTGGTAAGTCGAACAACGACAATTGTTCTCTGCGGAATGGTTATGCGAGCAATGCCCCTGAAACTGCGAACACGAACATCGGTGGCAGCTAACGTGCTAAAAAAATTACTGCTATACAGAAGCCTCGTCAGGAAGATGAAAAATGTCAAGACAACCCATTGTTTGAGGATGGGAACTTATTAGTACATTTACAGTTGTAGGTATATGGAAAGTTAGTTAGCTTTGGCTCAACGGACAAAGAAAAGCACGTAAGATGAAAAGATTGAATAATATTTTTGAAACGATAGGCAGTATGGATAACATTATCTCTGCTGCTGAAAAGGCAAAGAAAGGAAAGAGAAATCACAGGGGTGTGAGGGATTATGAGAAACATAAGGATGAATATCATCAGAATGTTTATCAGATGCTTAAAGACAAATCATACCATGTAAGCAAGTATGAGGTGATAGAGAAAGTGACTGATGCAGGAAAGATAAGGGAGATACACAAACTCCCGTTTTATCCGGACAGGATTATCCAGCACAGCCTTTTGATACCAATGATGGACAGATGGACAAAAAGCCTTACACTTGATTCATATAACTGTCTGCCCAAAAGGGGTATTACAAGTAAGGTTAAAAAGCACTCCCTTGTGAGAAAGATGAAACGGACATTGCTTGAAATGGACAAAAACGGGAAAATATACGTTTTGAAAATGGATATTAAGAAGTTTTATCCGTCCGTAAGGCACAGCGTTTACAAGAAGGCATACAGCAAAGATTTGAAAGACAGGGATGCGTTATGGCTTATGAATACGCTTAATTATAGCAATAAAGGTCTGGCTATTGGCAATCCTGACGCTCAGATAGGAAGCCATTTGGTATTAAGGTCTTTGGATCATGTTATAAAGGAGCAGTTCAAAGTAAAGCATTATTTCAGATTTGCCGATGATATGGTGATATTATCCCACGACAAGAAACAGTTGCATGAATGGCTGTGGAGGATAAGAAATTACCTGTGGTATGAAAAGAAACTAGAGATGAAGAAAAATTACAGGATATTCCCCGTTTCAGAAGGAATAGATTTCGGTGGATTCGTCTTTACTCCTGGTCATACCAAAATAAGAAAGAGAATAAAGAAAAACTTTGCGTCAAAACGTAATAACCCAAAATCAATTACGAGTTATATGGGTATGTTGATGCACTGTGATTCTAAAAACTTAATTAATAAAGTTTTAGTTAATAATAATAGCCACATGACAAAGATTAGTGACTTAAATATAAGAGTGTCAAGAAAGTTTGACGGAAAGGATATAAAGATAGACAAACTTGTCGATGAGCATATAGACATTCTTGATTTTGATGTAAGACCATCTACAAAGAAGGACAATAGTACATGGGTAAGAATGCAGATACTGTTCAAAGGAGAAAAATGCTTTGTGAAAGGCGGATACGAAACATTAGGAGCATTCCTTTCCCAAGTAGACAAAAGCCTTTTACCATTGGAAGATGTTGTCATAAAATTCAATAGGGGTTATTATTTTGATGGAACATTAGATATTTAAACTATGGAAAGAGGTTTGATTTTTGACGAGAAGCCTGCCTTTATCTTTGATTTAGGCACTGGATATAGCAATGTTCATTTAAACATTGAACAAGTTGACGAACCCGAAACGGACGATATGGGAAATATTGTACAGGAAAAGTTCGTCAAAAAGTGGAAAGCCGATGTACAGCGTGTAAAGAACCCTGTATCATACGACAAAACGGTAGATGCCGCCATAAAGGATGAATTTCCCAACGGTGAGGAAGAAGCGGCTCTCAGAAAAGGTATTTTAAACAAACTTGACCCGGATTATGTAAAGCTGAACGAGTTTGCCGAAAGTGTGAAACAATCTTACTTGAAAGGATATGGAAAACAATGATAAACAACAGATAGGTGGGTATTTCTCCACCAAAAACGCTTCAAAGGATGAAGCGTTAAAAGGTATCGTAGCTGCAAGAATATCAGCATCGGAAGATGTAACCGACAAGGAATACACAGCATTGTCAAACCTTATAAGAGTAGCGACATCGGATGGATGCCGTATCTCATTGGTACAGGAAACGAAAAGCAGATCAAGCAGAATAGCACCAACAGGAATGCTTCTCCCGGCAGGAACGGTGGAATATTTTTCAGTCACACCAGGAAGCAAGGTAAGTGTTACGGGAACAGCAAACATATCATCTATCGAGTAAGTCATGGGCATGAATTATAACACTATATTAGCTTCCTTACTTGACGGGATATCTCTAGCATTGAAAAGCGGAAACTCGAATGTTGATGCGGAACAGTTCAACTTCCTTACTGACGCAATAAACAAATCAACTATCATACCGTCTTATTTTGATAGAGAAAATGCCATAAAGTATCTTGATGTGAGTGATACCGAGTTTGCAAGGCTTACATACAAAGGTACTAAATTTCATCCCGTACAACCGTTATTATCTCCCGTGAGAGTACAAGGAATGACAAAACCCGTATATTTAAAAGATACATTAGATGCTCTTAAAAAGAACGGGCTTATACGTCCAAAGAAGTCAAGGGGTAAATACAAGACTAAAAACTAGACAACCTCATACGCATACATTGTAACACAATCATCTTTATTCTCCATATTAACCGATTGGAAAATGTTTTCTTCATTATCCAAAGCGGTTATTTTATATGTTCCGTTCGTCAGATCAACAGTGTCACCTAATTTTATATAAGCGTACTTGTTTCCACTAGGTATTAAATACGTAATCTTTATTGGATTATTATTCCATTTTTTTAATTCTTTCATCTTCAATTCCTCTATTTTAAAATTATTGCGCTAATATACGAATAGGAAAAACAACACACAAGAAAATAACTTATTTTAACAAGTTTAAACTATCTGAAACACAATAAGTTATACTACGAAATTTTTATTTTTGTTTAGACCATCCATGTTGTAAATTTACTTTCGTAAAGATGAGTGCACAGTCTTTACGGGAGTTATAATACACACACATTAAATTACAATATTATGGGTTCAGACAAAATTTTTATGTTCGACAATCCTGTCGCTGGAGAAAGCGCAGGTATTATGTCAATGATTCCTGCACTGTTGCAGAATAAAGGATTAGACCCCAATCTTGTAGCAGCCTTGATGAATGGTAACAGAAATCAAGACGCTTGGGGTGGTGCTGGTTGCTATTGGATCTGGATTATCCTGCTCTTCTTCCTGTGGGGTGGTAACGGATTCGGTAACGGGTTTGGCAATGGAGCAAACGGAATCCCTGCTCAATTGAACAATGAAGCAGGACGTGAATTGTTGATGAACGCTATTCAAGGAAACGGAACAGCTATCAACCAGTTGGCTAGTTCTTTGAACTGCTCTACTCAACAGTTGCAAAATGCTATCTGCCAAATTCAAGGACAGATTCAGCAAGTTGGTAACCAGGTAGGTCTTTCCTCTCAACAGATCATCAACTCAATTCAGTCCAATAGTGCAGCTATCGGTTCTCAGCTTGCTTCTTGCTGCTGCGATATCCGTACAGCTATTGAACGTCAAGGATGCGACAGCCGTTTGGCTACTTTAGAGCAGACCAATACTTTGACAAGCAACACAAACACTCAGTTTAACATCTTGTCAAGTAAGATAGACGCTCAAACTCAAATCATCCAAAGCGGATTCTGCGAGTTGGAAAAGAGAGAAATGCAACGTGAAATTCAGCAGTTACGTCAGGAAAACAGCAATTTGGCTCTGGCTGCTTCTCAACAGGCCCAGACTGCAAATATAGTTGGACAACTTAAGGCTCCGTGCCCGGTTCCATCCTATATAGTGCCTAATCCAAATTGCGGTTGTGGATATGGTTATCCGTTCATGGCTGGTTTTGGCGCAGGTTACGCTGCTGGTGACAACTGTGGTTGCAATTGCTAAAATGTAGTTAAGAGTTCTTTGACTTATTGAATTGGGCTTCGTAATCGGATAAGTACATCCATTTATATCCTTTATGTTTATTCATCTGATTCAAACAACATTTAGAAATACTTTGATGTAAGAATCCATCGCATTCTGCATTTTTAATGGAATCGTAAATTTTGATATCATTACCCGTTAATGGTATTCTAACAATAGGACGAACATACATTTGTCCTCTATTACATCTTTCTTTATGTGATTTAGACATTTTTATTAAAGATAGTGGATTATTTTGATTTACTTTACGTGTACACCATCGAAGATTATCTTTACGGTTATTCTTTGTGTTTGTGTCTATATGGTCTATACATGGATATTTATTTGGATTTGGTATAAACGCTTCTCCAACTAATCTGTGTACTCTAACATAACAGATTTTACCCATTTTAGATAAAGAGCATTTATAATATCCATTTTGATTTATAGATAGATGTATTAACTTAGGTTTTTTAAATCTATCTTTTCCGCCTCTACCAGGTAAAATAAATCTTCCCAATGAGATAACCCGTCCAAATGAAGAAACCATATATAATCCTTCATATCCGATTACGTCTTTCCAAATTTCTCCTTCCAAGGAGATGCTCTTAATAAATTCTTCGTTTGTCATTGCTAACTAGTTTTAGTGATGCTAACATAGAAAAAGAGGGAAGGGCGTTAGCGAACCCTTTTCAATAGGTTAATTACTCCTATCTATCCCGATGCAAATATAGTAAAATTCTAAAGAAAGGGAAAAGTTATGAGTTATTTTTTTAATCCTTATATGATGGGATATAATGCTAACCGTTTCAGAGGGGTACATAGACTTGACTTTGGAGGGATACCGTTTGTTCGGACATCTTCTGTAACAACAGATACGACAAATTCAGAGGTTATCTATGGTATTAACCCGTGTCTGTTCAGACGATTGCCAAATCAAGGTATTTTGCTCTTGAGTGTAAATCATGTTCCTGCTGCTGGGTCTGATGCGTATCTTGTTTCTGTGGCTACCACACTGACAAATACCACATCAACATCCACAAGCAAGGTTCCTTTGGTAAACGGTTCTGGGGATCAGATTCCGTCTAGTGAAATTTCACAGGGGAATAAATACTTTGTCTATTACGACAAATGTAATGGGATATTTCAAGTAGTTAATCATATCGTTTCACCTGCTGCTGCCGCACAGGCTAGAAGCACTGTAAAATGATATTAAAAAGTTATAAGTATGTTTCAATCAATACGACAAGGACAGCAGTTTTTCATATTGCATAAAGGGGAAAACCCAAGATGTGATGTGGGCACTGTGGTAAGTGTTTCAAATCCTGTTCCTAAATATCAGAACGGATATACAGCATATCCTCTTCCGCAAAATGAAATGGTTGTGGATGTGAAAGTTAAGGTTGGAGATGATACTCTTGATTTTCAAAAGTTGCCAGCCAATCTTAGTATAGCAGACTTTTCCCAAGTAGGCGGAAATGTGGTTGTATCGGAAAGCAAGGATGCCATCAATGCAGAGATAGAAGCAATGAAAATAAGTAGTGTAAGGGTTGTGGAATCTGTGGAATACCATCAGAAAGTAATCAAAAGCTGCGATGAGATGCTTACAGCATTGAATCCTGCATTTGCCGAAAAGGCACAGCAGGACAAGGAAATGAAGGAACTTAAAGGTGAATTGTCACAGATAAAGGATATACTTGCACAACTTGCTGCTTCTGGTATCAAATTGCCTGACGTGCAACATACAAACAATAATAATAACAATAATAAAAAATAAACACTATGGGTTGGAAAGTATATGGAATGGGCCGTAGCTTTGAAGGTGAAGATATGGACCGGGAATTAGAAAAAGCGTATAAAGAAGGTTATCGTGACGCTATGGAAGAAATGGAAGATCGCTATGGTGAACGTGGCGGACGTAGCGGACGAGGTGGCGGATATGACGAAAGAATGTGGGATGATGATGATGAGTACGGAGAAAGACGCGGAGTCAAAGGTACTGGTCCTTACGCCAGACGTAGACGCTAATTAAATTGGTTTAAGCCCGTAGTGGTTTGCTACGGGCTATCTTTTTAAAAACAAAAGCTATGGAAAGAACGAGATTAGATGTATATGATAAACTTCCTTCGGGAATGGAAAAATATCTTGCAGAACATGGATGGAATTTCTCAAAGAAATTGTGTGAATATGCCGTTTCAAAAATGAAAGACAGAAACGGTAACAAAATACACCCATATGACAAAGACCAAGTAGAAGCATTGATGAAGCAATTCAATGTTGAGTTGAAGAATGATGTGGAATACAACAAGGTTTATGTATTGAATATGGTACGTGCCGACTATATGGGTTCATCCATAGTCAATGAGCAATATGCCTGTATGTTTGTAAAAGACTATCTTGACGATGTTGACGGAAGCCCTACCCGTGCTCTTGACGAGTATTACGCAAAATGTATAGCTTGTGGAACACCTTTCTCTTGGGAGGATTATATCTGATTGCTATGGTACGACAAAGACTATACATTGAGGAATATGATTGGACGGTTGATGTATTCTATTCTGTGGATAAATACTCTTATTTAAGAGCGATATACAGACTGGAATATATTGGCTGTCCTTTTCATTTGCTGAACAGGATAACGGATAAGATAAAGACTGAAAAATACAATTACGGTGTAACGTATTCAAACAATAAGTGCACTGTAATTATTATCAGTCACAGTACGTCTGATGAAGAATTTATGAATACACTAGAGCATGAAAAACAACACATGATTGGTCATATAATTGATCATTATGGCATAAAGCCTTCATCAGAAGAAGCCGGATACCTTGCAGGATATGTAGGTGCTTTATTTACAAAACCTATAAAAGATGAGATTTGCGATTGTTGTAAGAAAAAACTAAAATAAATCATTATGAAAAAGATTTTTATGGCTATGATTAGCGGAAAAAGCAAAGAAGAGGTGTATGATATGCTTAACGATTCGGAAAAGGAAATCCTGTTCGGTATTGCTCAAAGCATGGGAATGACACGGGTGGAAAGAAGAAAAATGAAAAGAAAATACGAAAAGAGAAGATAGGGAAATTCCCTATCCTCTCTATTATCAGTTAAAACTTTTGTATAATTCAATATTGTTGAAAACATAACACTCTTTATCCTTGATTTGAGGATACATATAAGAGGGAATATTCGCTATCTTTCGGGAATTACCCCAATATGATATTCGTTCGTCTATATCAAACAGAAGTTCCGGAGTATCATAGAACAGGTTCAATTCTCCTGCCTTTTGTACATCTTCATCCCATTTGCCTTCGTCACGGGCAATATATAATTTTAAATTGTTCATATCTATATCAGTTTTACGCCTATTCATAAGGGTTTGTTTTACAGTAATTTTTATTCTCTGACATATTCAGTAGTTTATTTAAAGACTTATCTGAAAGAAGATGTTTGTTGCTAAAGTTTCCAAGCATTAAACGAGGTTCAATATTTCCATCTCTCATAAATTTCTGTATCTCGTATATATGAAAAAGTAAACCTTCACAATCTACTGCATAGTATTCAATGCCATCGTCATTACTAGCCGATACTTCGTAACCAATCCATCCACCATCTCCAATATAAGTACTTATCTCAATATTACGGCAAAAACCGTAACTGATAAGTAATAGCCTTAATACATCTTTTCCACTCATATTCATTCCTAATCTGATTTACGCTAATTCAATTACAGCCTTCTTTAAATTAACAAATAAAGGTATTGCTGACATGCCCCCATTGCAATCCAACTGTCTTAAAGAGGGTACAACCTCTCCGTTATCATCAATATCATAATCTGCAATATAGGCTAACTTCTTCGCTTCTGGAACCAATATCCTTTCATTGTTCCTTTTATGAGCCATGACCGTTATACAGACTTTGCTTCCAATAGGGAATACTTGGTTGGATTCAATGTATTCCTTTTCCAACTGTTCCTTTTCTCCATTCAATTTTTTTATCTTTAAATCAATGGCGTATCTTTTGCTTAAAAATTCTTCCTTATTCATCTTTTTTGCCATTCTAATTGATCCTAATATACTTACCTGCTATATCACAGTTTCTTAATATTTCCGCGTTGTTTTCACCAAAAGCGATGAGAGTACTGCCACAGCCAGGAGAATCCCCACGAGTTCCGTCCGGACGGAAGAATCTGATTCGGTTACGCAAGAACTTCATTGCCGTTGCCTTTTCGAATATCACATCCTGAAACATCTTTGAATCACAGCGATTGAAAAGTAAAGCAATACCGTTTCCATGTTCTGCCATCCGTTTAACGAAGCATTCTATAAGAGGACGGGAATAAGGTGGGTTCAACCAAACACGTCCTTTCCATTCCTGTTTTAACCCATCGTCATTTTTATTGTACATGACATTTGCCGTTTTATAGGGGGGGGCTAATGGGGCACATGGGTCTAAATCAAATTCACCTAATGCGTCTATAATTTCTTTCGGTGTGTACCATTCATCGGTACTATTAGACGATCTTTCAAAAGTTGTATTCATTTCTTTTATGTTTTGAGTGTTATTTATTTCTCTTTTAACGAAACATTTCTATTACCACTTTATTTTCCGAGTTTCCATCATCAGGATGTACATCAGTAAAATCAATGACAGAAAAATCATATAGATCAGGAATGTATTCAGTTTGATAATCTCCTGTATTCATTACGATATTTATTTCAGCATCCTTATTGACAACTAACATTAGTTCGTCAATCATGTCTTGGACAGTAATTATTCTTTTCATCATTGTTTATATGGGTTTTACAAAGCCGCCTAAGGCTCATATTTATATCAATTTTAATGCTTCCTGTATTCCAGCTTCCAGTGCTTCCTCGTAGCTATCCCATTCCTCTCCATCATTTGTTCCTTTATAAACAGAACTAGCCATATGAGTTCCATTGTCAGCTTTAGATATTTCGTATCCATAGCCACAAGCACAGTTGTATATACATATATGAATGTTCTTAGTTTCACGAAGCCACTTCTGGGCGATGGATTGTATTGGACAAGAATAGAATAATTTAGGTAAATCCTTACTAGTTCTAAATATGGTTTCCATCATCAAGCCTTTATCGTTAATGATATATTTGCAATACTCATTAAAGCCTTTCTCTTTCAGCAGTTTCGCTGTTTCTAATGTTACAAGTTCTTCGGTCATAATTTTATTCTCCTTTTAATTTCTTTATTAGCGCATCAGTGAAACCAAGGCTCCATTCTGCTTTCATATTTAATCGAAATACATTACTTTCTTACCTATACATACCTTGAACCTTGAAAGAGATTCACTATATTGTGTAATATTATTGGGATTATATTTGTTAACAAAACATCCAGTACGTTTATGGTATCTGACACAAGCATTTTCAGGAGATTTAGCCAATATTTCTTTCTCATCGCTAAAACTAAAAAATAAACTATCTCTATATGATACCTTATACCACTTTACTTGGCTTCTTATCTTTTTAAAATACTTTGCTTTCATTGTTCCTCCTTTGTTTTAAAGTGTTCAATCAGTTCGTCTACGGTAGCTTTGTGAACGGTATCTATATTAACATCAATATCATTGTAAACCCAATAGGAAGAGAACTTGATTTCAGGACACAGAATCCATTTATCACCATCCGTAAACCATTGGTTCTTGTCTGTATCATCTCTCAATGCAGCAATGGCCAGGAATAGTTCTTCATTCGTTCCGCAATCAATCCTTCCTTTCTTGGTTACGGTATCTACATTATATATCACTCCATATAAATTACCATAAGACGTTATAATAGCTTTTCCTTCTTCGATACTTTTATGACTTCCCTTTCCGTCATAATTATGTGCATCTAAGGTTGTATTACCAGAATTAAGTATTTCATATCCCAATTCTTCTAGCTTCTTTCTAAGTGTTTCGGTATTTTTTCTTATGAAACACGGTGTTGTAAATCCCATAGTTATTCCTCCTTATC
>OGFK01000147.1_pt1 | contig 69778 bp, 52 predicted proteins | sample 1570931 | NCBI WGS metagenome assembly OGFK01 (sample SAMEA2581935, study PRJEB24529) | metagenome | biome: Human gut stool | place: China | collected 2011
TAAAATCCCTCGCCTTTCGAGGCGTGCCAGTTCAAGTCTGGCTTCGGGCACCATTCTTTATTCTAATCGAATAGTCAATATCTCATTTAATAATTAAGTATTTTATCCAAACTATTAAATAGAACTTCTATTCCGTTTCAAAAATTTTAGTTATCGCCTACACTTGAAATTATTTATTCCCAGAAAAACAATAATTTTCCTAATAAAAGTGCGGTAAAAATTCGCACTTTTACTATATAATTCTATTATTTTAATATTTCTATTTGGTAGCTAATCTGTCTCAATTCACATTCTGGTGTCTTATTCTCTTGAAGAAGGTTTTCCCAATTTTCATGTTCAAAAACAGAAACATTCACTTGTTTGTTTGAAAAATGTGTCAATTTTAACTGTGAATAAGCATCCACACATTTCCCTAACGTGATAGGTCCTTGATTATTCACTGGCCTAATCTTTCCGACTAATGTGATGATTTTCCCTTGCGGATTGGTTAGCGCGTGCTGTAAATAAAATGGAAATCCATTGAGGGTTAAAATAGCTTGGTCATGATATGTTGGTGTAAATATCAACATAGACGTATTAGATACGTTTTTATGTTGTAATTTATTGGCTGTATCAACGTATTCTACCTGTCCTAAAGTTGCTTGAATTGGGGAGTTTTCAAGCCATAATGCCCCCTCAGCATTTGTACACTCAGTTAATGCAAAATTATGGTAAGCCAGCGTATTATCAACAGGTTCTAAAAGATGCATAAAAGAAGCACTACTATTTTTTCTACACGAGAAAGCGCCGAGTTTTTTATTATCGTCTGCAAGTTGAGCCCAAACTGCAGAAGGTGTACTTCTAAAAGAGAACAGATTCACATCTCCCCAAGAAAACGGTTTTTCTCGGCTCACAACTTGCCCTAAATATGGATTTTCGGGTAACCAATCCACCTCCGCATTATCATCTAAGTGATTGAAAATATTTAAGATTGGATGTCCTTTTATTTCGCCCACTTTAGTGGTTTGCAACTTCTCAAGAGGATTAGAGGAGTAAGTTAGCGAAGTTTTGAACGTCTCTGGACAAGATTCAGAAAAATGATGACTAAATTGTTTGATGAGATGCAAGGTCGCTTGTTCATTTTGGAGATCTGTTAAAATTACATCGAATTTAGGTGATTTAATGAGACATTGATCGATTTTTGTGTTGTTTAACCCCGTCTGATGCTTTGCTGAACCAATAAGAATCATCGGCTTGCCTTCTTGGTTTAAAATCAATAAGAGATCATCGACAATCCATTCTTCTCCAATTCTAGCGTATCCTTGAGGTCTCGCCGTCCAATAAGGATTAGGTAAGCTATTTAAGTCCGCAAGTTTGGTGGTTATTTTCTCTTTATAGATTGGAAGCCCAGAATTGTAATAGAACACAAAATCTTTAAGCTGAATAGGATGTTGATTTAGCATTAAGGCGAATTCATCAACCTTACATTCAGAAAACTCAAATTCTTCGGCTGTTAAGCCTTTTTCTGCATCCTCTTGCTTTTTTCTTTTAAAGCCTAGTTCATGTGTACATTTTATGCCATGAGGCAATTCTTTTGGCTGAGTTAGACTTATCACATCAACCTGATCATAGTTTATGGGAGCTTTGAAAGAAGTCAGCTCAAAGTTTCCCCATTTAAAAGTAGGTTGATTACCATGTTCGTCTTTTAAGTTATCGGTTTTGGCATAAAGCGTATAGTCATATTCCCCAATCTCTGCATTGGGCGGAAGATCTGTTAAGGCTTCAACTAGTTCGTGTTCACGTTGTATCTTTTGTTCTTGCACGCTTTGGGCATCTCGATATTCTGTCCATTTAGTATATCCCCAAGGAATGCTTATGGTTGGAATAATTAAAAGGACTTTTACTTTGGTTGATAATGGCTTATTAGTCATTAATCCTATCACAGCATATAAAGCAAAATATATAATCAGAAGAACAGCATATGCAGGGAAAAGCCACCATGCAAAAAAGACAACAATATCTCCTGATATTAAAGTACCAACCAGAAATGTAATTAAAGCAAGGAATATTCCAATAATAATTTTTATCATTATACTAACTTTTTATTTGAAAATCATATAGGTGTATTATTTTTTATAAATTACATCACTAAGAAAAGTGCGATCAAAAAACACGAATAATCTTAACCGCACTTTTCTATTTCTAACTTATTAGTTCCAATTTTCCATATCAAAATAAATAGGTAATAGAAATATTCCTCCTGCTGCATCAAATGCTAATGTGAAAGGCGTTAATAAAATATTACCGGCTACTTTAGCTACGTTAAGGCCTTTTTTAGTCGTAATATAATAAATATTGACAGGTATAGGTTGTTTAAATTGATAATCTGACACTATTTTTTGTGGTGTACTATAATATTTTCCGCTAGCATTAACGCAACGGGTATAAACATTTTTGTTATTTATATCATTGGCTTCGAATTCAAGCTTTTTTAACTTAGTAATTTCTTCCTCATTAGAGGAATCATAGCGTAAACATAAATTTGATCTAAAATCAGGACTATCAAGAGAAGTGAGTGTAACGGGCAATGCTTTGTTATGAGTGTTTTCTGAAGGGTTCGCCATTTCTGTTATCTGAAATGGTTTATCTAACTTAATATTTAAAATATTGATTAATTGAGCTGAGTCATTAGGATTAATTACAAACCAATATTTTTCTCCAATCATCACTAAGCTACCTTCCGGAAGCTGGCTATTATTTTTATTCACTACAGCAAATGAATAGATTTTATCTTTAGCGACTGTTTGTTGTACCTCTTTAGATTCATTTGGATTATTTCCATGCCAAAACATAGCTGTTGCGCATCCACTTAGGGTTGCTACGGTAAGTAATGTGGTTATAAATCGGTAAAATTTCATAATTTTTTTCCTTTGTGTTGATAGTGATTTATTAAGATTTAGTACTGTATAAAGGATGAAAAAGTGCGGTCAATTTTCAGATTGTTTTCCAATCCAAAAACATTTGGAATTCTGACCATACTGTCATCTTTTAATAGTATAAATCATGTTTAATTATTAATTCTTGAGACTAATGACTCTAGAAATGCTTGAAATACAAAAAGTAACAAAAGAGCTATGGATATTATAATAAGGATTTTTTTAATATTCTTTCTGTTGCACCTCGCAGAGTGTTTATTTGGTGGTTGTTTATAAAATAATCAAACAAATAATTATCTTGTTCATTATCTTTGCAACTAATTTCAATTTGACTATCACCCACGATAATATTGAGAACAAATGGTAGAGCCTTAACGCCTTCAATATCAACTTTTTGAGAATCATTAAATGAAATATATAAACTCCATAATTTAAGTTTAATTCCTTTTATATTATTTTCACCACCAATTATGTTGATTAATCGCTTTATTTCATCGTCTGGAATTAGTGTTTTCATAGTAACTTTATCCTTGCATTAGATTATTGATTAATCCGCCACCCAGATTTTTTCTAATTCTTTGGTTGCAGGGTGATAACGATAAACCGCAATGCCACTGCCTTGGCTAATGGCAAGGATATTGGCTTTCGGTGATGAACCTATACTTAAATTACTTTGTGAAATACTTTTTCTTTCGCCTAAATCAACGTAGCCCTGGATCCAAACATCACCGGTTGTATAGATAGGGTGGATGCGATCTTTTGCATTACGATCAAACAAAATAAAATCTTTATCGGATAAAAACGCCACAGCTAACACACTAAATAAACCGGCTTTTTGCATATCATTAAATTTTTCTGGAACAGGTAATAGCTTGCTTTTATCATATCCTTTTATTTTATTGTCATAAATTCCATCACCAATTCTAGCTATACCTAGTCGTAAGTTAGGGGTTTGAACGGACCACATGAAATTGCCTCTATTATCACTCCCTGTGACAACCCATTTCCCATCAGGACTAATTCTTCCTGTGGTTCGCCCTGAGTTACCCCATAATCTGGCAATCGGTTTCAGGGTAGTTTTATCCCATAAAGTTACGCCATCATAACTGCTCTTTTTGTGTATGTCAGGATTGACCGGATTAGCAGTTAGATTCGTTTCAGCAGGCGGATCATTTCTACCTGTAATCGTGTCATAAGTAGATAAAATATAATTGCCATGAATAGATAAAGTATAGGGCTGACTTGGACCGACCGGTTCATCGGTATAAATAGGGACTAAATTATCCCCGTAACCTTTATATAACTTTCCCCAAGTATCGGCAGACAAGTAAAACGATTTATCGGCGGTCATTATTTGACCTTCAGTTTTAAAATGTTTAAAACTTTTAATTTCTTTGCCGTTAATATCTTGAATATGTACGATATCATTATCATCTTGCCACATAAATTCATGACTATCAGGAATAAAATAAGCGCTGTAAGAATAGGCATTTTTTGCTAAATGCTTTTTCTCTTTTTTCTGGATGTCCCATAAATATAGTCCGCCGCCACTATGTGCTGTGATAACATATCGTCCATCCGTTGAGACGCCAGTTGACATAACAGGCGCTCCGGAGGCACAAGCAGAAAGAGCAATGGTATATAAAATAAGACAAGATAGTTTTAGAACTCTTTTCATCTTTAGTACTCCTTAATAGCTAATAACGTCCAAATTTAGAATTTTTTTGAATTACCCGCATAATCCATCTTTTATAACTTACTTCATAAATCATGGGAAAAACCTTATTACGTTCCGGTATTCCAACCCATTCATATTCCCATTCCCGCATAGCTGAATGGCTAATAAAATATGGTTTTTCTTTATTTGATATACTCTGCGGATCTTTGGCTATTTGAGAGAAAAAATCTATTTTTCTATCTGAGCTATTTTGATCTGATGAAACAGCAATAAATTCATCATAATACTTTTCCTTCTCTTTCTGGCTTAGATCCTTACCATGCTCATTTTTTCCCTGTACTGTATACAAATCCCCACGCGCTCCCATTGGCGGACGAATGGAGACGTCTTTTACCTGCCAATCGTTTTCCACAATACCCACCAAAATATCAATAATATGGGCTAAAATTTCTTGCTGTACCGGGTCATCTTTCTTAAAACGTCGAAAACAGCTCCAAAGTTTTAGATAGTGAATCTTATCGGAAATTCCGCTATCCGCACTTAAAATTGCCGCTTCCTCTTCAACTGCTTTTCTGATTTTTTCTCTATTAGCTTTAATATATGCACATTCAGGATTACGTTTTGACGGGGTGCAATCAAATCGCCACCTTTCTGATCTTATTCGTTCAAGTTCTTCAATGATGACCGGCGTAGTATTTTTATTAAAATAGTCCCTACTGGTTCTGGTGCTTTGTGTGAGAATACCGAAAAACTGATTATACTTTTTCGGATAAGCTCCGCCTAAAACGCCCTCTACCTCACCATCTCCCCACTGAGTATCTCCATCCACCACACCATCTTCGGTCGAGTAAAGTACGGTAATTTGTTTTGGTACTTTATGTGCAAACGGAAAAATTTCCATAGCTATCGGATTTTTCCAACGAGTATAAGTATTTGTAAATGCATTATCAGCTACCGCTGGTTCCCACATGATCAAATTATCAATTTTTTCATCATAGGCACCATCAAAATCACCCAGTACGTTTAGTGCACTTAATGCCACCCTGGCGCCTAATGAATGAGTTAAAATATTTATCTTAATGCCCGCCTTCATTAACTTAATCAGTGCTTTTGCCAATTCTCTTCCTGCCTCATTCGCATAACATTCAGAACGATAGAAATTTAATGCAGAAGATACACTGCCTGACCATGTTACCCCGATAATGCGACTATATTTTTTCCAATCTACGAATGTATCTAATTTATCCTTTCCGGAAGCTGCAAGATTTAAATAATATTCTACATTTGGAAACCAGCTTAACGCGCCTTTCCCATTAAATACTTTATTCTTTTCCGATGTATTAGAATAATGATGTAAATTTGGCTCTAGTTTATTACCTTGTACAATTTTGAGTAAATCTTCTCGGCCGTAATGTAACCATGGAACTTGGATATCATCTGGCTTTACTGGATTGGGATAGGGTGGTTTTGGGATATTATAATTAACCTGTCCTTTGCGGATGATGTCCTCATAAGTAGGGAAGCGACCAGTGTGTCCAAGCGGAACATTGAATCCGTGAATAAATAAAGTCGTTGCTCCACCATCTGCTTGAATTTGTGCAATCATGTCCGCAATCTGCTTATCTTTAATTTTATTTTCGCATTTTTGTAGAAATCGTAGGTTAAGCAACATTGGCGGAGGTAGATAGGTAGCATAAATATGACATTCATGACTCCCATTTTGCCAGCTTGATTCAATTTTTAAGGGATTACTTAACTGAAATTGCGGTTCTTTACTTACTTTGATTGTGCCATTTGCTTCAGCCTCGATTAATACATAACCATCACTTGTTGCCAGCTTAAATGCTTCTCCTTCATCCCCTTCCTCTTTTAAATGTCTATGAACATTAATATCGCAGTTCCCTGCAGAAGAGCTAGCTATCTCAGGAAATACTTTGGTTTCGTTTCTTGTTAATTGCCAAGAGATTTCGCCACAGGTTACTTGTGGGTTTTCTTGACTACTAAAACCCGTAAGCCCAGTTCCGTGTCGGCTAATGCCATTACTCATAATTGTGCCGGGATGAATTTTACCTGTGGAATCGTACACATTTACAATAATCCCTCTAGGTAAGGGACGCCCCAGAGTATCTTTATGGTGAATAATCACTACATTTTTACAGCTGTTTGTCCCTGTATTATTTTGTTCAGAAGTATGTTTATTGCTCAGTGCTTCAAAACTACTGTTTAAGTTATTTGCTGCCATGAGATTCCTCAAATTGATCATGAATAACGCCTTGTCCTTCAAGGAATTCAATGCGTTGTTTAATGTAATAGATTTTATTTAATTCTGTCAGATAATCACTTTGTAATATAGAACCAATAATTCCGTCCGAATCAAGTTCATCAATTTTTTTACCATATAATAAGGTGATTAGCGTGAAAAAACCAATCGTAATGAATTGGTGAATGTTGTACTTTGAACTGATCTCATTATGGTAACTTGCTACAATTTCTATATCTGATCTTGTGTATTTTTTGAGTAGAAACGAAGAACTTTCCAGTATGTCATCAACTAATTTTATAATGTGTTCTTTGTTTTTTTGTTCAATAAGCTCTTTCATCTCGAACCTATCAAACTGCTTCTTAGCTGGTGTTATTTTAGCAAACTCCATTGTTGGCGCATAATGCACAACATGATGGCCTTTAGGTAAACTAATTGAGTCTATTAACCCGCCTCCCCAAAACGTTGCGAGCTTTTTAGGGTAATATATTAAACGGTCAAAATAGTCTTCCAATACTGTCGGGTCATAAAAGCGAAAATAGAGCAAGCGTCCGTCATAGGTCGGCATGTAGATAAATTTCCTGAAATGGTGTAACAGCTCATCAAATGTGGCATGAGAGCGAAAGAAAAAGCCAAACGGCTTATTCCATTGCTGAAACCCGTCTTCTTGCTCTTTTCCTTTCGGGCTTTCACTGCACAGTTCTTCAACAAAAGGATGATTTTCCGGTAAGTGCAACAAATAAGGCGCAGTTCTTTTTCTCTTTTCTCCCTCTTCACCTTTAAATAAACAAGCGTAATGAATATCATCCAACTCAAAACGCTGTGGAAACCAAAAGCTCACTTCGGCATTAATGATGGCATAACATTGGCCGGCGGAATTATCTTCCGGCCATAGGTAAGGCTTAATGGTGTCCGGAATAGATTGAAATAAGAAAGGCGTACGTTCATCTTCTCGTCTTAGCGGGAATTCGGTTTTAATTAAACAGGCTATTGTGCTTTTTTCATTTTCTCGATATTGGTTAGGATTGAAAATGATAACCGGATGTTGTTCCGATAACTCTTGCGCTGTTGTTTTTAATTGCGCAATCAATGTTTCATCGGCGTGACGTTGAAAATAGGTATTAAGGGGTAGGGGAAGAAAAGAATACTGTAATCGAATTTGGTTCTGTTGTTGGTAAACTGTAATGTGATTTTTGGCGATTTCGGCACTGGCGGCATAAATTAGGATAATAATATCTTCTTGTTCATTATTGGAGAGTTGGTGAGCATTGACGGCATAGATTAGATTTTCATGTGGCATGGAATTCTCCTTGGTTAGAGGACAAATATTATAGGGATTTAGAGTTAAAAGCTAACCTATTAATTAATCACCGTAATTATAGTATCTATGTATTCCCCTTCTCTTATTGCTTTCATAGTCACTAGAACTTAGCCCTAACTATCTTTCAGAAATGCCAGAACATACCCAAAAAACAGTATAAATTAGGGAAAACTTAAAATAAATTACACATAATTTCATACTATTTTAAGATTTTTTATTTCTATTCTCTATGTACTTTATCTATCACTTAATAGCTTAATAAGCTTATCATCTTTAAATGTGCAAGCTCTCTTATTGAAATCACATAAAAAATCGGCTCTAGCAAATCATTCCTCTCATTAATGGCTTTAGTTGCACAATCAATAAAATTTAGCTTCCCCTCCTGACCATTTTCAAGTTCAGGATAACATTGCTTAAATTTTAATATATTCCATTTTTTTTGAGACGAAATTAGATACTCTCTTATCTTTTGATTTTCTTGTTGGATTGATACTTTATAGTTAAAATTTAACTTTTTCTGAGCCAGCATATACCCCTTACTTACACAAGACATTAAATCTTCTTCTTGCACACTTCCAGACAAGCAAGGCTTAGATAATGCATCTGAAACAAACAAGTCTTCTGGCTCAATAGAAAAAACTAAACGAGAAGAAAAAAGTGACAGAAAAATTACCACTGTATATTTATTATTTTTAAACAAATCGATTCCTTTTTACTTAAACCATATCCAAAACCAATAAACATTAAGCAACTTAGAAAACTCAATATTTTTAGGTTCTGCTGGTAAATAAGTCTATAAATGCGATAAATTTCATCAAATAAAATAACCCCATAGGGAAAGTGCGATTCGTTTTATATAAAACAAACCGCAGCACTTTAGAAGTTGAAAAACAGGTTTACTATATACTTAGAACATTAACCTCTATCTTGTTAAAAACTCACTATTTACACTTAAATAGCTAATATTATAAGATCTCATCCATTTAATTATACTCTTCTTTCCTGGAAAGAATATTTTATACCACTTATTGTTTTTAGAATCCTTTTTAACATCAAGTATCAATACCTTATCCCCTTTAACCAAATACATATCAGTCTTATTATAGTTTTCATTATACAAATAAGATTTTTTATTAACATATCCAAGAGAAAACATTCTATTTCCATTATCAGAAATATCTGTAGAAATATTTCGTCTAAAACTTACAAGATTATCGATTATAAACTCATCAACTTCTGATGATCCACTACCCAAATAATAATATTCATACTTATCCAAAAGTAGATTATCATCTATCAATTTATAGGTATATATATTAGAAATGCCATCAAATCCACACTCTATAGATATTTTATCTTTTGATATAGGGACGATACTAAATTCCCCACATTCATTATTATCTTTTACATGTATAGTATTGTAGTAATTACTACCTAATTTTAACTCACATTGATAGCTCATTGAATCAGATTGACTACAAGAAATTTTAGATTCCATATCACCACTAAATTTTTGCAGCCCATTCATGCTAGATGTAGCCTCAGCATAATAAGATATTAACAAAGCAATAATAAAAATAATTTTAATCATCATAACCTTCAAATTTCTTTTGTAGACCTGTGCCATATTTTGTGTTTTTAATACCACTAGTAGAGAATTTATACACTCCTATAGGCTTAGATAAATTCAAATTAGGACATTCTTGTATATTATTATCTCTAATAAGAAACTTACCCCTATTATGTTCGTAAAAAAATAACCACACATTACAACGTGTGGCTAATAAATATTTAATTTAGATCGACAGAATCAGCTTTAATCCACATATTGATTTCTTTTTTTCCTTTGTAATTAATAAAATACCAACTCTGTCCATCAAGAGAACTTTTTTCATCTAAAATATTAACTTTATCACCTTTAACTAAATACATATTACTTCTTTTATTTAAATCGTAATAAAGATATGACTTTTCTCTTATACTTGGTAATATTTCATTCTGATTGTAGTAAATATCCACCGAACTCACCTTCCCATTTGATGAATATAACTTTCTAAGCTCATAATTATTTCTAATAATATATTTTTCCTCACATAAATACCCAGTTGATTGAAAACAATATATTTTCTCTTTTATAGAGTATCCATCCTTGTAGTATATTTTTATTTTTTTATTATCCAGAAGCTCATAACTTTTCACTTCTGGAAATAAAGGATGCATTTCTAATTTATCACATTTTAATTTCAATACTGCATACTCAACATCATGAGAAGGATCATTATCAACTCTTAAAATAATTTCTTTCTCTCCATCAAAATCCAAGTCAGAATATTCTACATTATTTATATTGTGATCTACTTCAAGAGCTTCATAGAAAAATAATACTTTATCATTATGATAAATTTTAAATTTAGAAAAATCACCATCAGAAGTAGAGTTATCATCTAGACGAACAGATATATCATTAATAGTAAAACAACTCTTTGCCTGAATAAAAAATGGATAAGAAATCAATATAACACCTAATAATATATTTTTTATCATATTACTTTATATCATTAATCATCTTATTAATCTGCTTTATTCTTATATTATAATAATCTTCTAAACATTCATAATAAACAATTATATATCCATCCCCTTGAGTAAAAGACATTGGCGAGTTCATAAACTTACAGTCTTCTTTTATAAATTTATTCCATAAAATCTGAGATTCTTTAAAAGAATCTACTACAAGCTTATTTTCATCCACTTTAACTAACTCTTGGAATGATTTATTTAACTCTTTTTTATATTCTTCAATATTATTTTTATGACATTCTATATCATCACAGTTTTTATTAGCTGCAGTTAATAAAATTATAGAACAAAGGGATATTAAAAATTTTTTCATAAATTCTCCTAATTATATAATTCTTCTTCACGGTCTGTTTCGACACATCCGCTAACGGCAGCGTGATCTCAACTTGAGTTTCTCATAATTCAAATGCTTCGTCGTTCTAATCTCTATCTGCTTATCTAAATAGATAGATTTATATTTAAAAAGTTTTCAGTCTATGAAATCAATAAAAAAGTGCGGTCTATTTTCACATTATTTTATAAACACTGAAAAAATTAACCGCACTTTTTATAAAACACCATCTAAATAAGACTAATTTGTTGGTTTTTGACAATTCAATTGGGCTACCTTATCATCATGATTAAATCGATATTTTTCTTCAAATTTTCCATTTTTACTAGGTTGAGCAATCACAAATTGATCACCATCGTTATACCATATGCTCTTAATATCTTTATGACTTAACACAACTGCATCACAAGATTTCCCTAAGTAAATAACAGTATCTAAGGCATCAACCACAACACCATTATCATTTAATTTACTTGATATAACTTCATCTATCAAAATAGGATCATAATATTCTCCGTTACCAAAAGAATTCCAGGTCTCTACTTTAGTAATGTAACACAACTTACGCAAAGCCACATCCTTATTTTTTTCCTGTCTAACTATACTATTAAGTCGATCTCTAAAATCATTATTATAAGTAGAATAATCTTCTACAGGCGTATGTGTTGCATTTTCATAAGCATATATAAAACCGAAAGATAAAAGCAACATTGCATTCTTTAATTTAGGATCACTACAAACTAAATCACTTAGTTCAGATTTAACTTTACAATTCACCATATTTGGTACATCTGAGTAAAAATCTCCTTTAGATGGCAATCCTGCTAATACTCTTTTATATTCTTCATCAGAGATACAAGAAGCACTAGCAATTGTAGAACCAGCCAATAGTAAAGATAAAAAAAATATATTCTTAAGCATGTATTTTCCTATTTGTTTAAAATTGATAATGTAACTTCTCTAACTAAACTATAACCACCAAAATTATCAATTATTTTTTTAGTTTCTTTTAACGCATTAATTGTTACATCAGCAGAATAATGAGCATTATTCATACCATCCCCAGCATAATAACTCATATATCCATTAGAAATAAATTTACCTTTATAAGTTGATTTATTTTTAGGTACTGCCGCTGAAGCCCACTCTTTTGATACTGCATAGGCTGCCTCTTCTACTGTTGTTTTATCCATAAAATATAAAGATATTTCCTCTTGTTTATCCTCCCAAAAATATAGAGGCGTTAATTGCTGAAATTCACGGTTAAATAGTTGTTCAGATTCATTAACATTACGATAATTTGATAACCATTTCATAAAACACTTATCACCTTTACGCTTTCCAAAAATAGTACTAGGTATCATCTGAAAAATACCAATAGCAAATAAATGTTTTCTATTTGGTCCTATCTCTGTTGTTTGTGCTTTCCTAATCTCTGCAATCGTCATTTTTTCCAAATGATACTGCGCTGTAGGTTCAAAATGACTTTCATAAACTCTATTTCTGTTTTTTTCATCCCAACCGGTTATATTATAGGCATTAAAAGAACCCTTAGATTCTTTTGAAACAATCAATTTAACTAACGGCGTTTCAAACCAATCAAACTCTCCAACGGAAACAGCCAACCACCCAATAATCCCCAACGGATGCAGATAATACGCCTGCTTATCCGTGTTAAATCCATCCACCTCTAACTTTATCGATAAATCAGCTACCCGTTTCTCTATTCTCTTCGCAATCTCTTCTTTTCCATTTGCACGGTAAACACCACAGGTTTGACTAAAATCTGCCGTCCTGGTCTTCTTCCATTCGCTGTCATGTTTGACAACGATTCCCGTTAATCTTCTTTGTTGCACGGGAGTTAATAATAAATCCTTGAGTTTTCCTGCCTCAAATACCAATGGCTTGTTTTTATCCTTATCTAAACTAAGTTCGTTCAGAATGGACTTAAACACCGGGTCTAATTCATTTTTCTGCTCAGTCATCAATTTTTTCAAAATAATACATAAAAAAACAACCGCACATTACAAATGTACGGCTGACAAACTCTTTATATTAAAAAATATAAAATCATCATGCTTTAATCATTATTTAAATTTAAAAAACCTATTAAATAAAAAAACAATAAAATCAAAAGTAAAAGCAAATGCAAGATAAATAAAAATATATGAAAATACATTAATCCAAAAATAATCACTTAGCAGATTCTTATATATTGACATTGGATAGTTATCTACATACATATCAAAAAGAGTAAACAAAAATATAAAAAACAAATTACTCTTCCAATATTTCTTTAGGAACATATGTGTCTCCATTCTTTTTCTTTAGATGTATTTCTATTTTTAATTTATTTTCAAATGCTAAATTTACTATCTTCTTGCATATTTTTATCCAGCTAGCGTTTGAAATATGATCGTCATAGTCATCATTAACACTAGCCTGCTTAGCATTATCCGCAGAAGAGTATACATTTTCTTTAGGTATATATCCAAAACATCCATAAGATCCGCCTAGATGCTCATACCCAAAACACTATATGTTCCTCCTATATGAATTTCATCGCCCACTGCATTCGCCGTTTCAGAAACTGCCAGTTCTGATTCTAAACGATAAAGACTGAACGGATTGCCTTGTTCATCTTTCTTATATCGGCCCGGATAGTCATATTTTTCATAAACTGTCGTAGAATTGACCGCATTTTTAGACGTATCACTATCAGTTAGCCCGGATGCCTGTGAATGATGTTGATGTTCAAGGTTGTAATTCGGATTTAAAAAGGTGTAATGTCGTAAGGTTTGGCGGGTTAATGATTAGTTTTTAAAAGAACAAAAAATAACCGCACAGTATAAAGTGCGGTTAATAAATCATTTAATTTAGATCGACAGAATCAGCTTTGATCCACATGTTGATTTCTTTCTTTCCTTTGTAGTTAATGAAATACCACTCTTGCTGGTTTATAAAATCTTTATCTAAAAAACAAATTTTATCATCTTTAATAAGATACATTTTAGTTTTTTCATCATCACTTGGTTTCTTATATAAATATATTTTATCTTTCACTACGCGAGAACAGACCTCTAAAGAATTCTCCCTAAGATCTGGCTCACCGTCATATAAGTTAAAAATATAATCCACATTAAAAGCATTATAATTTTTCTTATATAAAACATTTTTAAATAAAATCTTATTGTTATTAATCTCTCCATTTGAGCGGGAAATTAGTTTAAATAAGCCACCTTCACCTATATTTATAATATCGCTATAATTAACATCTGATAATTTAACACTATGGTCTGAAGAATAGGAATTAACCTCCCACCCCTCATAATCAAAATTAATATATTTATCTAAACAAAAAGTGTTTCTAACAAAAAATTCATTCTGCTTTTTAAATATAGGAATATAACAAATATGCTTATATTGAGAATTTGATTCAAAAACCAGTATTTCACCTAATATTTTATTATATGAAAAATATAGATCATAAGAGGCAGACTCACTTTTCTTTATATTTTTAGAAATAATCTTATTATCTAAAGAAGATAAAATGCCATTCTCTGTCAAATCTAGATCATTAGCAAATACTGAAAATGACGTTAGAAGTAAAAATATTATTTTTTTGCATTCATTAAACACTCTTCAATCCCCTGTGCGTATTCAGCAATAATCCAATCTTTATCTTGTCCATTGATAATTCTTCTTGCTGATTTATAATCTTTCTTTTCTGCATTAATATGTTTAGATAAAGTTTCACCTTTCACAAATAATCCTTTCTCCATACCATCAACAGTTACCTTTATGAGAGTATCAAAATCCATTATCTTTTCTGGCTCAAGACCAAAATCAATCCCATTGATTCCATTAAATTTTTCATAATTTATACGCCAAGTAATCTGTACGAATCCTCTCCCTCTATATTTGTAACCATCACCATCAATTCGACAACCATTTTTTCTAGCCACGCTAGCCCTTCTAGCAGTTAAACCACATCCATAATCAACTTCAGCTTTCTCATATGAAATATCCTCCTCAAGAATTCCGAAGAAAATCCGTTTTCTCCAATTATAAGATTCAACTCTAATAGTTGCTAGCATATAGGCTAATCGAGGGATATTGCACTTTTCATAGTCTGATTGACTATAATAATCAATAATTCCTTTGACCAAACCTCTCAAATTATTTTCCGATTGCGAATTAAGTTGAGGTAACTTAATTTTCTCATATCTCCCCGTAGATCTATTCTTATCATACCATCCAATATCAGAGTGTTTAGATTTATATTCCTCAATAAACTTATCAATATCAATACAACAACATTGACTTACAGCCAACCACCCAATCATCCCCAAAGGATGCAGATAATACGCCTGTTTATCCGTATTAAATCCATCCACTTCTAGCTTTATCGACAAGTCTTCCACCCATTTCTCTATTCTCTTAGCGGTATCTTCTTTTCCGTTTGCTCGATAAACACCACAAGTTTGACTAAAATCTGCCGCCCTCGTCTTCTTCCATTCGCTGTCATGTTTGACAACAATTCCCGTCAACCTTCTTTGTTACACCGGGCTTAATAATAAATCCTTGAATTTACCCGCTTCAAATGAGACCGCCGCGTTTTTATCCTTCTCTAAATCCAACTCATCCATAATCAATTTGAACATCGGGTCCAATTCATTTTTCGGGTCTATGTTTTGATGAAGAGGATGTTTGAATATACAAAGCCCATTTCCAGATTGATTAAAAATATTCACACCAGGGAACAATAAACCATGTGTTAAATGGCTCTCATCCACATAAATTCCACCCTCTTTATTCTTTTGTGGCAAACTATAAAGATACGGTTGGTACGTTGTAATAATCCTTGCCCGTCTTATCCGTTTTCTTCTTCACGGTCTGCTTCGCTACATCCGCTAACGGCACCATGATTTCAACTTTGCTTTTCTCCAGCGCCACCGCTTCATCATTCGCTATGCTATAAAGCTGACTACCCCGTGCGACATATAAAAAATTAGCTTTTATCCCTTTCTTTTCTCGGTCTTGTTTATAAGCTGCCTCTGCCTTCGTTTTAAATTGCTCAATGTTGTCATAGGTAAACACTTCAAGATGCAATAGCTTCTCGCCACTTTCACCTATTTGGTTATACTCGCCCATTAAGCCAAGCTCTTCACCTGCTTTAATCTCAATAGGTTTATCTAGCTTTACTTCAACATCAGCTTGGGTATCTATCTTATGCTTGCTTAGCAGTGGAAGGCCTTTGATTTTCTCATTTTGCATCTCCTCATAAGACTGATTAAAAATACGCCAATGCTCACCAGACTTAGGTTTATGCTCAACCGTTTTATTGTCCTTGGTCTCTCTATACCAAAGTAATTCATCAAACTTATCTTGCGTCTGCGTATGTCGTTTGACTCCAATCGTTACGCCATTCTTCAACTCCACTCGTGGATTAAGCGGCTGATTTTGTGCATCTCGGATAACAATCTTATTATCTGCCGACTTGGTGATACCAACAAGCTCTTCTATTCCACTTTTGTAATCGCTCAATTTCGCCGTATGACGGTAAAGCGAATAAAACGTTAGTACATTGTCTTTCGGATAAGCTACTTCATGCTTCAGTAAAAAAAAGCCCGTAGAATATACCGCACTTTCTTTTGATGATTCAGATTCATTATCGGATTTATATTCACTATCCACTTTATAAGCTACCAGTTTGCCATCGGCTATCGCACAAATATTGTTATTCTCAAATTCACTGCTCGGAAATTTTGATGCTCGTAAATGAATGCCTTGATGCCAAAGACCGCTATTATTAAATAAAAAGCGCGCACTTTCATCTCCTGCAAGATGATTAAAGTATTGTTGAGAGAGATTCGTGGTATTGCTTCTCGGTTTCAGTGGGTAAGCGACATGAGGTATTTTCGGGGTTTCTACTTTCTCTGTCTCGGGTGCCGCTTTCTTTTTTTGCTCTGACATAATGAAAACTTCCTTTATTCTTCTTATTGTAATGAACTATGAAATAATTAAATCTTGAATATCTACCGGTTGTGAGCCATTAGGTTGCGTTTCAAACGGACTCACCCCATCAGCCGCTCCCGCATCTTCCGTAAGTGGTCCCTCAACATACACATTCCCAATCAGCGTAATCCCTTCTTGGTTTAACACAATTTCACCGGCTGGGCCTTGAATATGAACCTCGTCATAACCTTCTAAATCAAACTGTTCACAAACTTGTTCAAAAAGCTCACCCGCAACCCAGCTGCCATTTTGGGCGATTTCAATATTTAAATCTTGTCCGACTTTGATAAGGCTATCCGCATGGACATTGACTCGACGGTTATTATTCACATTCAGAATATCGTCTTTTTCTATTTTCGTGATTCGATTACGTCCAATACTGCGTATTTGGTCTCGATTGATAGTCAGGTCTTCATCTTGTCCAACCGTTTCCATTCGGTCATTGCCTATATGGATTGTTTCATTGCGGCCTACTTGCTCCGTGCGGTCATGCCCCACTTGGGTCGTTTCATCATGTTTCACAATATGATTGAGGTCTTTCTCTGCATGAATAAAGACTTCTTCACGACCCATTTCATCTTCAAAACGCAATTCGTTAAAACCATTGCCTTTATGGGTTTTGGATTTTATCGTCATGCGAGTTTTATGTTTGGGAAGCTCGTAAGGGGGTTCTGTGGTACTGTGATAGGTACGCCCTACCACAATCGGTTGGTCCGGGTCACCATTTAGATATTTCACCAGCACTTCATGACCAATGCGCGGAATCATCATATTACCGTATTGTGCGCCCGCCCAACCTTGCACCACGCGCACCCAACAAGAGCTATGCTCATCAAAGTTGCCTAATCTATCCCAAGGAAATTGCAGTTTTACTCTTCCCCATTCATCACAATAGATTTCTTCGCCTTCAGGGCCTGTAACATGGGCAACTTGTGTACCTCGAATAATCGGACGAGGTTTTAATGGACTGCGCCAAGGTTTGTTGTGTGGAGTCAGGAAAAGTGTGTTTTCATAGCGGTTGCCTTCTTCTCCCGCTTCTTCATCTAAAGCGCCTGTTTGTTTACCGAAGTGCTCGACACGTACCACCAACCAATCTTGATTAAACGCTGAATTGGCATGCCCCTCTAAGGTAAAACCATAACCCGGTATAACACGCATGTCATCACCTTCAGCATTCGCCGTTTCAGAAAGGGCCAGTTCTGATTCTAAACGATAAAGACTAAACGGATTGCCTTGTTCATCTTTCTTATATCGTCCCGGATAGTCATATTTTTCATAAACTGTCGCTGAATTGACCGCACTTTTAGACGTATCACTATCAGTAATCCCAGATGCCTGTGAATGATGTTGATGTTCGAGGTTGTAATTCGGATTTAAAAAGGTGTAATCTCGTAAGGTTTGGCTAGTTGTCGTCACCTTACGGCAATAGTCGAATCGCCAAAGGCAAGCAAATGAACGATCCCCTGCGGGCTTTGCATTATAGGTTAATGTGCCAAGAATCGGAGAAGCGATACTTTGATGACCAAAACGCAACTCATGGCTGTCTGCTCGATGGTCAAAATAATAATACCAGCCTTCTTCCGCCGCCAAGCGTTCAATAAAGGCTAAATCGGTTTCGCGATATTGCACACAATATTCGCGTTCCCAATCCGAAGGTAAAGGCTCAAAGGAAACCTTTTCTACGCGATTCTTTTGCAATAAAGTGCGGATGATTTTTTCGCTGTTTTGATGCTGGAAGATTCGGCTATCAGATTGAAATGCTGCTCGCGCGAGAGCCGGCTCCACCACCATTTGATAATGCGTACGGACAAACCCTGTTTTCCCCAAACCGAAACTGGTCACAATCCCATTCAAATAACGAACCGGTTGTTCTCCTTGCCAAAAAGTGAAGGTTACGGATTGATCCGTACTCACAAAAGAATACTTAAGGAAATATATAATAACTTAATCGTTTATTACTACTGCTTTTCCTATATCATTGGCATATGCCTCTCTTATTGGTAAGGGATTATTTCGAATACGCCTTGCACCATTTGCAATAGTATCGGTTACACCTGAACTTGCGCGATGTTTAAAACCAATAGGTGGCAATGAAGTTTTATCAGCAAAAGAAGATATTGATGAATTATGGGCATATTTAGCCAAAATACTTCTGTGGAAAAAGGTTCTAATATGTAGTTCAGACTGATTATTAAATGCTGTTTGACCTCCAATTAATAATTTTAATGATGAAATATTTGTAGTAGCAATTTCATAATATTCTCTTAATTCTTTCGTCCATTTAAGTAAAATACTCGTATCATCTGGTGAAAATGGGACATCTTGATAGTTTTGAGGAATATCATTAATAAACGGAACATTTTCCATAATAGCCAAATTATACATTGCGACTAATGTTACTTTTTGCAAATCATCAGTCACCTCTCTTGACCCTCTACATAAAATGCGAAAGTTATTATAAGGAGAAGAGTTACCATAAACATTTTCATCAACTTTACATTGCCAATCTTTGCCAAATTGAATGCCATCTTCTGGTTTTCCTAATTTTTTCTCTGCTTGGATTAAATTATTACCAAGAGCATAATCAAATAATGATTCATATTCTACATTTGCATACCCTCCTCCTATATCGGAATGTGCACCTATAAAATAATAAGATAATCCAGCACCTTGCGTATCAGATAAAGGAAAATTTTTCCGATATTCATCTAATGCAATAAAATGTACAATTTTTTCTGCACTTCGTGGAGATAAATTAAAGTTATAAGGTTCGTAATATCTTGACGGGAAAGTAGCTCCTGACATTTCGTATTTAATGGTGTCGGTCTCTGTGTCTTCATTAGTAATAGGCTTATAGTTAATATTATTGCCAGCTAAACCGAAAGAACCAACTGTATCGAATAAACCAACAAATTTAAAGGTAAAAATTAAACGTCTATGTTTTCGATACATCTCATTAATAAAATCGCGAGCCATTGCTGCCCCTCGACTAAAACCAAATACATCGATATAGCATTTATACTCCGATTTAGGAAATTGATCCCTTATTTCACTAAGTTGTTCAATCGCTTGATTAATTCGCTGCGCACCTAATGTTCCCGCACCACCTCCTGTCGCATAATCGTCTTCATTATTAATAGTACCAACCCCTTCAATATAGATAGCTTTGATATAAATCAAGCACTCCGTCGGAGTTTTACCTCGTAATATTTCATTATCAGCATACAAACGATAGAGCTTGCCAATATTACTCACACCATTACTACTACGCCCAGCTTCGTCATTGGTCAAATTATTACCTGTACCATCAAAAAACACACCAATTCGAATCACTTTACAACTCATCATTGATCTCCTCGTTCATTTAACCATTTTCTATAGATGCGTTCTCTATTCTCTTCTGAATTGTAAGGTTTCCATTCCGTATTAAAATCTGGTATATGGCGAGTAACTGGTGGCATACCATCTCTAACTCCACGCAAACTCCAATTATTATATTGGTTTCCTCCCTCATCATAATCTTTTTGCAAGACTTCAAAGCGTAGATAATCATTTATATCAACTAGTGGTACATAGGTGCTACTACTTCTAATTTTCTGAACAATAAAAGCCAAATTTGTTTTCTTTTCAAAATCCAATCCAATAATCGCACAAATAGATGCCATCCTTTCAAGATGATAATCCTGCCGATTTGGATAATATCGTTTAGTAATTTCATCTACTTTTCCTACCCAAGCTAATTGAGTCTGTTCATCGGTATCTTGCCAAAAGCCAGGGTAATAAATCTCTAACATTTTGATAATGTTATGGTGCATTCTTAAGGTATTATCCTGTTCAATGCGCGCCTCTTCTTCATCAGTTAATCGATAAGGTTGGGATAGGTCGAGCATTTTCTTCTCCTGTGATTCCGGTAAACATTGATATTGCACTTCTGCGCAACGACGATTTTTAAAAAACTCTTCTCGAAAATTTCGTTCAGAACACGCACAAAGCACACAGATAGACAGACTGAAAAGTGCGGTTGATTTTATCCATACTTTTAACATAACCTTATACTCCTTTCACATGAGTATCAAAATCTAGCGTTTCTTTTTGAAACCACTGTAACTGATTGTCTCGATAGCACACAACATGATAAATATCATTAATGCAATCTTTATAATAAAATATAGTTTGATGGCCAAATAAATAAGTACAATGTATAGGTGTGAGTGTTGCTAAAAAATTAGCAAATATTCTCAAATCAAAAAATCGTCTTAAACAGGGTTTATTTTGTGTATCTATCACATGATAAAAATAGCCTAGCCGCTCAACTAATTTATCTAAAGTTAATTCTGATGAAATAAATAATCCCTGTTGATAATCCGATAAATTAAGTAATTCATTTACGGCATTTTCATCAATATCTTTATTTAATTCAATCAAATAGGGGATTACTTCAGCGACAGCCTGATAATTACCACGATACAAAGGTTCATTGGGTAATAACCACGATTCTAGATTTAACCAAATTTTAGGCATTAAAGCCGCATCAAATAAACCGTATAATTTAATTTTGTTATGATTAGGCATTGATTAATATTTATTCCCTTCACTTAATTTCATACAATCAATACAGATCTCTTGCCCTTTATTAGCAACGAACTGTAAAATTTTAACCATATCTGGGTTCCCCGCATCTTCCGTAAGTGGTCCCTCAACATACACATTCCCAATCAACGTAATCCCTTCTTGGTTTAACACGATTTCACCGGCAGGGCCTTGAATATGAACTTCGTCATAACCTTCTAAATCAAACTGTTCACAAACTTGTTCAAAAAGCTCACCCGCAACCCAGCTGCCATTTTGGGCGATTTCAATATTTAAATCTTGTCCGACTTTGATAAGGCTATCCGCATGGACATTGACTCGACGGTTATTATTCACATTCAGAATATCGTCTTTTTCTATTTTCGTGATTCGATTACGTCCAATACTGCGTATTTGGTCTCGATTGATAGTCAGGTCTTCATCTTGTCCAACCGTTTCCATTCGGTCATTGCCTATATGGATTGTTTCATTGCGGCCTACTTGCTCCGTGCGGTCATGCCCCACTTGGGTCGTTTCATCATGTTTCACAATATGATTGAGGTCTTTCTCTGCATGAATAAAGACTTCTTCACGACCCATTTCATCTTCAAAACGCAATTCGTTAAAACCATTGCCTTTATGGGTTTTGGATTTTATCGTCATGCGAGTTTTATGTTTGGGAAGCTCGTAAGGGGGTTCTGTGGTACTGTGATAGGTACGCCCTACCACAATCGGTTGGTCCGGGTCACCATTTAGATATTTCACCAGCACTTCATGACCAATGCGCGGAATCATCATATTACCGTATTGTGCGCCCGCCCAACCTTGCACCACGCGCACCCAACAAGAGCTATGCTCATCAAAGTTGCCTAATCTATCCCAAGGAAATTGCAGTTTTACTCTTCCCCATTCATCACAATAGATTTCTTCGCCTTCAGGGCCTGTAACATGGGCAACTTGTGTACCTCGAATAATCGGACGAGGTTTTAATGGACTGCGCCAAGGTTTGTTGTGTGGAGTCAGGAAAAGTGTGTTTTCATAGCGGTTGCCTTCTTCTCCCGCTTCTTCATCTAAAGCGCCTGTTTGTTTACCGAAGTGCTCGACACGTACCACCAACCAATCTTGATTAAACGCTGAATTGGCATGCCCCTCTAAGGTAAAACCATAACCCGGTATAACACGCATGTCATCACCTTCAGCATTCGCCGTTTCAGAAAGGGCCAGTTCTGATTCTAAACGATAAAGACTAAACGGATTGCCTTGTTCATCTTTCTTATATCGTCCCGGATAGTCATATTTTTCATAAACTGTCGCTGAATTGACCGCACTTTTAGACGTATCACTATCAGTAATCCCAGATGCCTGTGAATGATGTTGATGTTCGAGGTTGTAATTCGGATTTAAAAAGGTGTAATCTCGTAAGGTTTGGCTAGTTGTCGTCACCTTACGGCAATAGTCGAATCGCCAAAGGCAAGCAAATGAACGATCCCCTGCGGGCTTTGCATTATAGGTTAATGTGCCAAGAATCGGAGAAGCGATACTTTGATGACCAAAACGCAACTCATGGCTGTCTGCTCGATGGTCAAAATAATAATACCAGCCTTCTTCCGCCGCCAAGCGTTCAATAAAGGCTAAATCGGTTTCGCGATATTGCACACAATATTCGCGTTCCCAATCCGAAGGTAAAGGCTCAAAGGAAACCTTTTCTACGCGATTCTTTTGCAATAAAGTGCGGATGATTTTTTCGCTGTTTTGATGCTGGAAGATTCGGCTATCAGATTGAAATGCTGCTCGCGCGAGAGCCGGCTCCACCACCATTTGATAATGCGTACGGACAAACCCTGTTTTCCCCAAACCGAAACTGGTCACAATCCCATTCAAATAACGAACCGGTTGTTCTCCTTGCCAAAAAGTAAAGGTCACGGATTGATCCATTAATGCTGAAAATGAAATATTCGGATCAAAACTTGATAACATAAGCTCTAACCGAAATGGTTCTGAAAGCCCTTCAGTCAGCTTAAAACTGATCACATCAAAAGTATGTTTTTCACCGGCATCAAGGGTGTAACGGTAGTCGGATTGAACAGCCATGATTGTCCTTTGTTTAACGCGTAAAATATCGCTTAGTATAATGTAATTTCATCTATTTCTAAATAGTAAAAATAGTTGTAGTAAATTTCTATATAAAAAAATAAAATACCTAAGTTTATTTATCTTTCAAATGCTTTATTAAACATAAGGATCTCAAATAATGATCAAAATTAACTTAGCCGCGACATTAGGTGCATTAAATGACGTTTCTAAATTAATGTTAGAAGAATCTGCCGCTTATGCAATTAGTTGTGGTGAATCGGAAGTGCTTCCAGCCCATTTATTACTCAAATCATTGGAAAACCCATTCTCAGACGTTCGCTTTATTTTAAATAAACTTAACATTTCTCACGAAGAATTGACCGCACTTTTACTCAGCAAAACGCAAACATCTCACACCAATATTGACTCTGTACCAAGCTTCTCGCCGTTATTGATTGAAATGTTGCAAGAGGCATGGTTACTCGGATCACTTGAATTTGAACAAACACAAATTCGCAGTGCAAGCATTTTCTTAGCATTGGTATTGAATGCATCGCGCTATTTGCCAACTGCTGTTGCGAGCTACTTAAATCAAATTAACAAAGAAACATTACGCCAATCTTTACTGGTATTTGCTAAAGGCTCCGCTGAATCACAAACCACACAAGAAAATACCGCTACACCTTCAGCCGTACATACAGACCAATCTGATTTAGCACGTTTTGCTGAAAATTTAACGGCTAAAGCCTCTGCAGGTAATATTGATCCCGTTCTCGCTCGCGACAAAGAAATTGATCTGATGATCGATATTCTTTCACGCAGAAGAAAAAACAATCCGATTGTAGTTGGTGATGCGGGTGTCGGTAAAAGTGCATTAATTGAAGGATTAGCATTACGCATCGTCAATAAACAAGTTCCTCCACATTTACAAAATGTTGAACTTTGGAGCCTAGATCTTGCCGCTTTACAATCTGGCGCATCAATCAAAGGGGAATTTGAAAAACGCTTAAAATCGGTGATTGATTTTGTAAAAAATAGCACAACGCCAATTGTTCTTTTTATTGATGAAGCCCATACACTTATTGGTGCGGGTGGCAGCGAAGGTGGCAACGATGCAGCCAACCTTTTAAAACCGGCTCTTGCTCGAGGAGAACTTCGCACAATTGCAGCGACGACTTGGTCTGAATATAAAAAATATGTAGAACGCGACCCTGCGCTATCCCGTCGCTTCCAATTAGTGAAAGTGGACGAACCATCTATTGAAGAAAGTATTGTTATTCTACGTGGTTTAAAACCACTCTACGAAAAAGCGCATGGTGTTTATATCACAGGTGAAGCACTTGAAACAGTAACAAAGTTATCTGCGCGTTATATTGCGGCGAAAAAGCTACCGGATAAAGCCATCGATATTTTAGACACGGCTTGCGCTCGCGTTTCTACAGCAAAAGACACACCACCAAAACGCTTAAGCTACTTAGATAATAAGATCCATGAAATCAATGTTGCCATTGCTGAATTTGATCGTGATTATCAGCTAGGTGAAACAGTTGATAGTACAGTGAAAACAAAACTAGAAAATCAACTCACTGAATTAGCCGAAGAAAAAAATGTGCTTTCTTCTCGATTTGAATCTCAAAAAGCATTAGTGGAAGAAATTTTATCCTTACGGACCAAGCTCTCCGATTCTGAAACAGAATATACCGAAGAAGAACGTCAAGAATTGATCGCACAATTACAAGCGAAAAAAGCAGAATATGAAGCAATCAAACCTGAAGAATGTTTAATTCATGCTGAAGTGGGAAGCAAACAAATTACTGCGGTAATTGCTGATTTAACAGGTATTCCTGTAAATAGCATGACAGGTGATGAACTTACAAAACTCACTGAGCTTCCTGATATTCTTAACGACAACATTAAAGGTCAATCTCAAGCCATTGAGCAAATTCACAAAAACTTGCTTACTGCTATGGCAGATTTACGCCGTGCCGGCACACCATTGGGCGCATTATTACTTGTTGGACCAAGTGGTGTAGGTAAAACTGAAACGGCAATTCAAATTGCCGAACATATCTTTGGTGGCAAACAGTTCCTGACTACCATTAATATGTCTGAATACCAAGAAAAACATACTGTTTCACGTTTAATTGGTTCGCCTCCAGGTTATGTGGGCTATGGTGAAGGTGGTTTACTAACTGAAGCTATTCGCCAAAAACCTTATTCTATCGTGCTATTAGATGAAGTAGAAAAAGCCCATCCAGATGTGCTTAACTTGTTCTATCAAGCTTTTGATAAAGGCGAACTTGCAGATGGGGAAGGGCGTTTAATTGACTGTAAAAATATTCTCTTTATGCTCACCTCAAACTGTGGTTTTGATGCTGCAAATGATCAGTTTGCCGTGAAAAGTGATGAAGAGTTGCGTCGTTCGCTTCTTACATTCTTCAAACCGGCGTTACTGGCTCGCATGCAAATTGTGCAATATCACTATTTAACCACCGATGTAATGCAGCGCATTGTGAAAGCCAAATTGGCGAAATTAGAGAAATTAATCGCTGAGCGTTATAAAGCGACCGTTACTATCGCAGAAAACATTCTTAAACACATTGAACAACAATGTGAAGCTGATACAAATGGTGCACGTTTGGTCGATGCGATTCTTGAAGGGCAACTTTTACCACCACTTTCCTTAGCGTTGCTTCAACGCATCGCTCGTGGTGAGAAAATGTCAAATATCACAATCAATTTTGAAGAGGGTGAATACCAAGTTGATATTGCGTAATTCATGATGAAAAACATCTAAGAACTTGACCGCACTTTGATCTCCATTCACAAAGTGCGGTCATCTTTTAGGTTAATTTTTTGAGATTTATTTATGGAAAAATCCCTTTGGCTTGCTACTGCTTATATACAAAAAGCCGAACAATTAGACCAATTTGTTGCATTAGCCACTTTTGCTACAACTGCTGAGGAATTTGAACAACGTGCACGGGTTCACTTTGCACAAAAAGCCCACTTTCGCTTTCAACTTGCACCTATTCCCGCTCACGTATTCTTTCAACGTCATGGACGAACCTATTTACTACATCAGGCATCAACACTCAGAGAAGATGAAATACGCGTAATTCCTTTAAGTGATGAAATGCCACAGCCTGCTATTGAAGAAAATATTGAATATCTACACTGCCACAAGATCGATAATGTCGAGCCACTCGATGCGCAATTTGACCGAATGCCGGCTCTTTTTGCACCCGAGGACATCGCACTGTTATTATGGCCTGACTTTCCTATTCCACCTAATCAATTAGATTTTGAAAAGAGAAATGAATCGGCGCACACTCGCAATTCAGCGCCTCAAATCGATAAAAATATGCAGCAACGCCATCTTGAACACTACACGAATGATAGCGATACATCACCTACACTCAAAGTCTATTTCGTTTTAGATGCCAAAAAAATACCTTTTTTGAATACGCTCTCTTTAAAAGGCAAAATGAAAAGCTTATTTCAAGGGAAATTTGGTGAAGATACTGAAAAAGTTGCACCCTATTTAATTGAAGTAATTCGTGATGAAAACCATATTCATACCGGTGAAATGATGGGATTATTCAGCTTAAAATCAGCACAACATCATTTTAACTGGGAAGATAACCTCGGTATTTTTATCCATTCCTACGCTGATTTTGAAACGGTCTATCAACATCTACGTAAATTTCCTATGCTACAGGATGAACGTGGAAAATGGTTTTTCTTCCGTTTTTACGATCCCAAAGTCTTACATGACTATCTAGCAATAATTGCCAAACGTCCAGCCAAACTACATAAGTTTTTTGGTTATGATAACAACATTATTTATGCCTTTGGCTTAGGGCTAGGAAACCGTTTCTATTACTACACCTTAAAAACCTTGCCCGAAGAAACCCTTCCATCTCCAATCGTGATGACTGATTGGGAAATAGACGGATTTAAAACGCATAAGTGGTTAGAAACCAAGGAATATTTAATGGAATATACTCTACAGGAATATCCGCAACTTTACTCGGAGGAAAATAAACATGAATTATGCCAAAACTTGGAAGAAGGCTATAAAAAAGGTTACACTTACGAAATTTCAATATTGCAGTATGCTTTAGCCAAACAAAGTGCGGTCAAAAATGGAATAGATTTTATTGCATTAGAAGAACAAGTTACAAAAAACAATACCGCACCACTAGAACGAGCTATCAAATTGTGTTCATTGTTAAATATAGAATAAAAATTAGAGTACTCAACCATGTCTGAAAACAAACAGCTCAAGAAACCGGCAGCAACAGAGGCTGACGGAGTCATTGCCCCATGCCAAGAAGGCATTCGGGTTTATCCAACAAGATTCGCCCTGACCGATAAGGCATTTGAAAACATAAAAAGTAAAGGGGAAATGCCACCACTTCCTAAGAACGCGTCAGGCGACGAAAATTATGATGCCCGTCGTTTACGTGATGGTTATGTGTATATTTTAGCGGTGAATGCCGAAGTTAAAGGATGTTTTGAAATTAGCGCAGAAGCGGCCAATGGTCAGGCTTGGTATATTTACCGCTATCGTTCAAAAGATGTGGATTTTAACCAAGGAAACCAAGCGTTCGGAATAAACTACTCCTTTAGTCTATTTAATGATTACGAAGCCGGTTATACAAACAAAGTCATTTTACCAACGCCTTATATTGAGCTTAATAAAGCCATTGAAAGTGCATATATGATGTTTACCGATGTAGACCTACCCATGAATTTGCTAAGAAAAATCGAAACCGATCCCTTAGTGAGAAATCATTGGATGCGCAATGTTCAGCTAAAAAATCCGCAAGGCTACTCAATTAATATGGCCACCTTACAGCAAACGGTTAAAGATTTTTCGCCACAAACCAAAATGATGACTGACCAGGCGTTAACCTCAAATGCCTATCGCTTTACCCCGATAGGTAAACCGACAGGCTGGGAAGAGATAAAAAATCAACTCATGCATAGCCAAAACGGTGTGATTGTAGCTTTAGAAGACCCTGTAGGAACAGCAAGAGATTTGTCAGGATATCATTTATATCTGACAACAGAGCGAGATAACGTATTAGCGAAATATGAATATGCTATTTCGACCGCCCGCATTCTTGATGCTCACGCACTACATAAATATAAAGAAGAGGTCAAGTCTGCTCGGGATAGCCTTGAAATGTCGAATGCAGAATTGCGCGACCAAGGTTTACGGACCATTGAACCGGCCCCTATCAAGTTCTCCCAACTATATCAAAAGGTCTTTTCCGACTCTATTAACTCAGAGCATTTAAAGGCCAATGGCGATGCCGATGTACTGAATGTGTTAAAAGCGGAATTACAATTGGAAGATGAGCTACCGGGAGTCAATGCCATTAATAAAATGGCCTATATTCCAACTCGTTTTGGCACATTCTTTAAGAATGTTGTAAATGCTCATAGCGCTTTTATTGCAACGCACAGCAATAAACTCAGTGCGCTATATGATTTGTATGCCGGTGATCCAGAAGACCTTGAGGCGGCAAGTGTATGGTGCTGTTACATGCATGGTTTTCTGCATGGATTGGATATTTCACCTTACGGACGTAACGCCTTAATTGCTGCTTTACCGATTGAAGATGCGGACGCATATAAAGCCCCGCCTTATGCACAGCAAGCTACGCCGGCGGTGGAGTCTCTGAAAAAATATTTATCGGATTTCACCAAAGCCTTAGGCGCGCTTGAAAAAGCTGCGAAGACAGGCTATCTCAACATAGCAACCTATGATTTAGTCATTGAACTGGTGATTGATAAAATCTATGTGCGTTATGCGAGTAGTAGCCATAAGGGGTATGTTGGAAAACTATTTAGTGTGCCACAAACCATTCAGTCAACATATCAAGCCAAATTAAGCACCAAAGAGATTGAGAAAATCCTACCGACACATCGAAGCCAAGCCGCGGTACCTAAGCATGTAAAAAGGCTACAAGAGAACATTCGCTCGCTGAAAGTAGAGTATGCACCAAGACAATATGGCTTATTTCAAATCACGGAAGGATTGGCAGGATTAAATAAAGCCTTGAGTGCTTCCGTTGTGTTGGGCTTTTTTGTACAAAACAAAGCGGAAACAGAATTAGGAAAACTGGGTAGTGATCCGTTTTTAGCCTCTATGCAAGTGATTGCCGGCATGTATGCACCGAAAGGCGGTTTAGAACAACACACTTCCCAAGCATTAACAGAGCTTGAACAGTTAACCTCACGCAAGAATCTGCAACAAAGCAAATGGATAAGTTATTTTGAACAAAAAGGTGCCGGTTCGGCATTGACCCGTATTCGAAATGCGATTATCAATGTCAATACGGGATTGGCCGGGGTCGGTGCGATGTTTGAATTTTTCAACTGGGTGGAGGCCGATTATAAAAGCGATGAAGTGGGCAAAACTGCAGCCTTATTAAGCATGGGAGGCGGATTAGCCATTGAAGGCGCAATCGGCTCATTAGGTATGTTGGCAGGTTCATCCTTGTCTGCCGGCACACTGACATTACTCACCGGCCTATCCTATGCCACTTTAGGCATTGGGATTGTGCTGATTACCATTGCGATTATTTATAACTATTTTGCCCCGGAAGATATTGAACTGTGGGCTGAGAATGGTTTTTGGGGTAAAAGCAAGCTTTATTGGGGTGAGCCTAATCAGGAGAAAGCGTATGAGTGGCTAGTAAAAAGACCTGAAGTTTTTCAAGATCAGTTTGATAAATCAAAATTTAAATATAATAACAATCTATTAGTTATCAATGATACAGTGCATTTCTATCGTATCGAAATGCAGCGCTACTTAAAATCTGTTGCTGAGGTAGTTGTCACCTTAGATTCGGCTAATCCACGAAAAATACTAGTTAATTACCCCGGCATTTACACTGAACGTGATGCACAAGAAATAAAGATTAAGACAATGGTAGGCTATAAAGATAATAAAGGAAGTCTGTACTATCAAAGTAACGATGATCGATTTGAACTTTTACTCAATAAATTAGATGTCATTAAAAAATTAGAAACGGAAGGTGTTGCAAGTTTAACTATTCTCAATGAAAAATTACCCTACTTATATACAATTAATGGTAATCATGCTATGGGAATAGGGGAAGTTTCTTATGATGAATTATCAAGCATTGAATTAAGTGTTAGCGTACCTAACTATCAAGGAAATAAATATTATAAGACATCAAAACAAACCAAACTAAGATTAAAAAATTCGAAAAAGGAATAGAATATGCCAGAGCAACAAAAAGAAAAAGATTTGATTGATAAAATAAGTGAATTTTTTATTAATAAACATAAAGATATTGCCTATTCCATTCGCAAGCGTGGTGAAGATGAAATTGAAATTCGGGATTCCATTTTTGATGGGTACGCTCGTGGGTTTATTCGTTTTGTTTTATTTGCCGGATTTTTGATTATTGGCTTTGGTGGCGGAAATAGCTTAAATAAACCATTTAGTTCTCAAATAAATGACTTTAAAAAAGATTATACTTGGGCATTCAAACCAGATGAACTAATTGCTCCTAATTATAAGGATTATTTAGAACTCTATAAGGAAAAGGGTACATTTGCTTCAAAAAGACCATTTGAAACCTATGAGAAATATAGACAACGTTACTTAGGTGAATGGGAAAATGATAGATTCAAATTTATTCTATATTGTACTTGGTTATCTGTTTTTTTTATTGCTGTGCTATTTGCCTTTTTCCTCCCCCGTCCTCGTGGTTTTCGTGTCAACCGCAAAAAGCGGGTGATTTATTGGCAAACTATCTTCGGCAGCCATGCCATCGCCTTTGTACCTGAACAAGGTGACCCGCTAGGCGGAATTAATTACAGCCGTTTCGGCTTGTATGCGTTTGGTGGGCATGAGCGTTTTTCATTGCAACTGTGGATTGATGACTACCTTTCCAAACGTCGTGTTACTGCACTTTTTGGAGTCTACCCTAGCCCAAGCTCGGAACATAACGCCCAAATCCTACGCGCTATTCGTGCCTACCTTACGGAAGACAATCCTGAGTTTTTAAAGTATGTGGGCAGAGATTTTAAAAACTTCGGCTTAAAATTTAACATTGCGCTGTGTAACGCTTTTGCACTGCGAGTACCATTTAGTCGTAAAAAAGCCGACCGCGCTATTGAACTGGCGCTTGCTGAATGGAATAAGAAAACCCCAAACCAAAAACAAGGCTGGTTCAATGAACGCCGTGCGACACAGAAAATCATCAATGAACGCCATCTGTGGGAAGAGTTAGATAACGAAGTGAAGTAAATTAATCAGAGTAAAAGTGCGGTGGAAATTTTAGGTGTTTTTAAAAAACATCCTAAAAAATGACCGCACTTTTATTTGAGATGAATAAAGAAAACATGGCAGAACAACAAAACAAAGACTGGCTGGATAAACTCGGGGAGTTTTTCAGTAAGATTTTTATTAATCCAAACAAAGATATTGCCTACTCCATTCGTAAGCGTGGTGAGGATGAGATTGAAATTCGGGACTCCATTTTTGATGGGTATGCTCGTGGGTTTATTCGCTTTGTTTTAATTGGTATGACACTCATTAACGTATTTCATGGTTCATCCGGCATTCCATTTTATAGCCAATATCTCGAGGCAAAAAGTGATTATGAATGGGCTTTCAATCCTGATAAGCCTGCAATGGCACAATATCTGAATTATAAAGAAATGGCAGATCGTCATTATAAAATAGCACAAGAAGAAAATAATCCATTCATAGATCCACCAATGAGCTATGAAGAGTATAAACAAGGCATCCTTTCTAAATCACCATTAAAAGATTTTATTCTTGATATCATTTTAATTCCCTTTGTGGTCTTTGCCTTTTTCCTCCCCCGACCACGTGGTTTTCGTGTCAACCGCAAAAAACGGGTGATTTATTGGCAAACCATCTTCGGCAGTCATGCCATCGCTTTCGTGCCGGAACAAGGTGACCCGCTGGGCGGAATTAATTACAGCCGTTTCGGCTTGTATGCGTTTGGTGGGCATGAGCGTTTTTCATTGCAACTTTGGATTGATGACTACCTTTCCAAACGTCGTGTTACTGCCCTGTTCGGCGTATATCCAAGTCCAAGTTCAGAACATAACGCCCAAATCCTACGCGCTATTCGTGCCTATCTTACGGAAGATAATCCTGAGTTTTTAAAGTATGTAGGCAGAGATTTTAAAAACTTTGGCTTAAAATTTAACATTGCTTTGTGTAATGCGTTTGCACTGCGCGTGCCATTTAGTCGTAAAAAAGCCGACCGAGCCATTGAACTGGCCCTTGCCGAATGGAATAAGAAAACCCCAAATCAAAAACAAGGCTGGTTCAATGAACGCCGTGCAACACAGAAAATTATCAATGAACGCCATCTGCGAGAAGAATTAGATAACGAAGTAAAATAAACTAATTTAAAACAAAGTGCGGTGGAAATTTTAGATATTTATTAAATAGTTAAAAAGTAACCACACTTTTTTTGAACTTCTGGCTGGTTATTGCTATGATTCCGCAAAGTATTTTCATCAGTTAACAAAAAAATTATGTCCACCTCTCTTTGGATTTCTACTGCGTATCTACAACAGCCGCCTAGTTCTGACCAATTCGTCGCGCTACTGGCTTTTGCCGATAGCCGAGAAACATTTGAACAACTTGTCAAAACGACCTTTAACACGCAAAAGGCACATTATTATTACCAACTGGCGCCATTAAAGGCTGAAGTCTTTTTTCAACGGCATGGACAAATATGGCTGGCATATCAGGCTAATGGGTTAAAAGAAGGTGAAGTACGAGTCGTCGAATTGGTTGGTGATAAACCCAAGGAACAGTTTGCTACTGAGACCCATTACTTGCTTTGCCATCAAATCAACCATGTGAAATTGCTGGATAGGCAGTTTGGTCGTCACCCGAAAGTCTTTTCACCTGATGAGATTTTCAAACTACTCTTCCCTAACACGCCGATTCCGCCCGATATAACTCAACCGGGTTGGTCAGAAAATTGGCAGGAACCGACTTTTCTCATGCCGGTTTTAGATGAAAAAACGTTGGAAAAAGACACCGCACTTTTTGGCGAGCCGCTGCCCGAATTAAAATGTTATTTCATCTTAGATGCCAATAAGCATAAATATTTAGAACCTGAGAATTTTCATTGCCGTATTGAAAGCCTGTTTCAAGGGGAATTCGCTGAAATCACCAAAGACATTGCGCCTTATTTGGTAGAAGTGATTCCTTATCCTGATGACAGCTCAGAAAGCGAATTAATGGGCTTGTTTAGTGATGAAGGGGCAATGACTAGATTCAATTGGCATGAAGAACTGGGCATCTTTATTCATTCCCGTTATGATTTCGATACCGTGTTACGTCATCTTCGCCACTTTCCTGTGATGAAAGACGAAAACGGCAAGTGGTTCTTCTTCCGTTTTTACGACCCGAAAGTGTTACGCAATTATTTAGAGGTCATTGCCACCAGCCCGGAAAAACTCAATAAGTTTTTCGGCTATGAAAAGCGCATTATTCATGCTTTTGCCTCAGGCATTGGCGATAGTTTTCATTATTACCAACTTAAAGCCTTACCGGAAGACACCCGAAGCATCCCGATTCTCCTAACGGAATTTGAGGTGAATGGATTTAAAGATAAAAAATGGTTGGAAACGAGAGAATACTTAATGGAGTATGCTTTACAGGAATATCCTCAGCTTTATTCGGAAGAAAACAAAAATGTGCTAATTAAGAATTTAGATGAAGGCTTTGATAAAGGCTATACTTATAATATCGCGATATTACAATATGTCGTTGCCAAACAAAGTGCGGTGAAAAATAACATTGATTTTGCTACCCTTGAAACACAGCTGAAATATACGATATCAACACCGTTAGAACGTGCACAGGAATTATTCGCCGCGTTAGGATTAAAATAAATAAGAGGCCACATTATGGCAGAGCAAAAAGAACTTAAAAAACCAGGCGCCGACCAGGCGGGTAGTATTGTCGCCCCTTGCCAAAAAGACATTCGACTTTACCCGGCAAGATTAACATTGACCGATAAGGCATTTGAAAAAATCAGAACAGAAGGAACGGCTCCCGTTCTGCCAAAAGACATACCAACAGGCAGTGATGATTATGATCTGCGCCGTTTGCGTGATGGCTATATTTATATCTTGGCAGTGAATGCGGAGTCTGATTGTTTTTCCATCACTGGTGAAGCGGAAAATGGGCAGGCTTGGTATATTTATGATTATCGTAATAATGAGATTAATCAAGGATTCTCGCAAAAATATAAAGCTTATTTTTATGATCTGATAAATGAAACTAAAAAAGTATTTACACCAGAGGACGTCTCACAAAATGATTTTGATGAAGATAAAAACGAGATTATTACCGAGGAACAAGTAGAACTAGCGGCAGTTACAGTACAAGGCGAAAAAAGTACATTTATTTTATCGGAATATATCTCATTGAATTCGGCAATATCAAACATCCATATCATGTATTCCGATTTTGAGTTGCCTTATAGCTTGCTAAAAGAAATTGAAAAATCACCGGATAGTAGAGCATCGTGGATGAGAGAAATTAATCTTCAGGCACCATCGGGAGCTGCAACCGACCTTCAACAATTAACCGATGTAGTCGCAGATTTTTCGTTGAAAGATCTCGCCATGGAAAATCAAGTTTCCAATAGCTATCGCTATACGCCAATCGGCAGATTAAAAAATTGGCAGGATGTTTCTGAGCGAATTACCTACGGTAACGGTGTTATTGTTGCACTGGAAGATCCTATCGGCACAATCCGTGATCTGGCGTGCTATCACGGCTATTTAGACGAACAACGGGAAAAAATATTAACTAAATATGAATACGCCATTAGAACGGCAAGTTTTATTCATTCCCATGCACAAGAGAAAATCTTGTACAATTTTAATCAACAAAAAGATATACATGGCGCAGTTAAGGGTGTCATTGATAATAAAAACCCTTGGTATACTGGCTTTGCCAAAGAGTGGGAGCAATTCCATAAAAAGCCGATGCAAGCACCCGTCCCACAGGTACTTACCTTAGCACAATCCTATAAAGAATATACTAAAGTATCATCAATTCATTTGGCAAAAGATAGCCACAACGATATATTTTCATCGTTAAAACAAGAACTCAATTTAGAAGATATTCCGGGCGAAAATGCCATTCATAAAATGGCTAATCTTCCGGGATTGTACGGTGAGCATTTTAAATCTGTTGTAGAAGCCCATATTAAATTAATTGATGAAAATCACGCTCGATTTGAAATATTAACTTCTCTTCTGAATAAAAAAGACACTTCTGCTGTTTATGCGGCAAATGCCTTTTATTTATATGCACACGGACTACTTTGGGGATTGGATATTTCGTCTTATGGTTTTAATGCGTCAACCGCAGCCTTGGGCAACGAAATGGGAGTGACCTATGAGCCTGCTGGATTCCAAGTAAGTAACGAATCGATTCAAATGCTACAAAACCTCGTTAAGTCGCTGAATAAATCCTTGGAAATGGTGACAACATTGGCAAAAAGCAGTGATTTCGCTATTGCCTCTTATGATTTGGTTGTAGAGGTACTCATCAGTAAACACAGTGCATTAGCGAATCCAAATAATGTTAAAAAAGTAGGGCAAGGCGCTCACTTTGTAAATTGGAAGCGGGTATATGAAGTCAATCCTGTCACCGGGCGGTATTCTCACACAGATAAATTTGTGGCGTCGCCTAACAGCATGAAAGGGGAAATTCTCAATGCTGTAAAAACCTCTCATTCTGTGCCATCGGAATATGCCCATTTTCATGTGGGAAGCGGGTTAGTGAAATTGCAAATGTTAGAGGTGATTATCGGCTTTTTTAATACCCAAAAATACCGAACCGCAGAAGGACAGTTGGCTAATGACCCGTTCTTGGCTGCCGCACTCGCCTTGGGTGGCGCAAAATCCACACCGATTTTAGATAAATTTAAGGCGAAAGTGGATGAAAGCAAAAGCACGGTGAAAGCCAACCTCGTTAATTCGGGGGGCAAACCCTACCGGCAAAATCTCAAATTGATGAATTTTAAAATCCAATCCCTTTCGCAAATGTCCACTATCAGACAAATTGCAAGCCGACTCATCAGTGTGAATTCGGCATTGGTTTTCTTAAATTCACTGGTGGAATATGGCAACTGGTATGAAGCGCGTTATAAAAATGATGCGTTAGGGCAATATGGCGCCATGTTGCGCGGTTTTGGCGGGCTGGCTGCAGGTGCTTCATATGGAGTGCTGGGCTTGTTGGCAGAAAATGCCCTCGCGGTGACCGGTGCTGCTGCCGTCGTGCCTGTTGTGTTATGGGTTGGCTTGGCGGCAGTAGTGCTTGGCACGATTATGGGGCTTTTATCGAAAGAGGATATGGATAGCTGGATGGATAATGGATTTTGGGGGGAAAGTGAAAAATATTGGGGAAATGCAATTAATGGTTATGAATGGGAAATAAAACGTGATGATCCATTTAAATCACAATTTGATAGAAGTTTATTTCTATACATTGAAAATAACAATGGGACAACCATTTCCCAAGAATCGGAAAATGTATTTCATTACTATGAAATAGAACTACAACGTTATTTCGCTTTTAAAGAAAATATCAAACTTTCCAAATATGAATCGCCCAATACCGTGTTGGTTGAACACCCTTCCATTAACAATAACGCCATGGCGCAATCCATACGGGTGGATTCGCAAATCACAGTAATGACTGAATACGTACATTATTCATCGACCCAACAACCGGAACGCATCGTTTTTATTGAAAACGGCAAAGCGGTGATCTATTTTCCAACCCCTTGGAAAGGCATCTCTTGGGCGATTACCGGCACCCGTAAAGAAAAAGCTAAAATGGAGACAATCGATCCGCGTTCGGTAAAAAGCATTCGCCTAAAAGTGTACCTTGCCGATTATCAAGGATCGGAAGGCAAAATTAGCTCCGAATCTACAACCATTCCAATGAAGTGAGTATCAAATGAGTAAAAATAAAGCATACAAAACACTAAAGTATTCTATCCGTCAATGTAATGAAGAGGAAATCGAAATCCGCAATTCTTTTTTTGACGGTTATCCTCGAGGATTTATTCGGCTCTTATTTATTGGTATTTTCTGTATGAGTTGGTATCAAAATGCCAAATATAAACAACCGCCTTTTTCTTATGAAATTAGGGCAATAAAAGAAGATTTTGTGTGGACATTCAATAAGGATAGTGAAATTAGACCGTTGTACGAAAAATACCGTGAGTGGATTCTTAATCCAGAAACAATGAAAAAATACCCGAATGAAAAACTCCAATCTTATGAAGAGTATAAAGAAAATTATATACGCAAACCTTGGGCAAAATGGCATGTTATCCGAACTATTTTCCACCCAATCTGGATGACATTCCTGCTATTTTTATTCTGTCTACCGCGCCCGCGTGGAATCAGGGTCAACCGTAAAAAACGGATTATTTATGCGCCAATTTTAAACGGTACCTACCGCGTCGCCTTTGTGCCGAAAGAAGGTGACCCGCTGGTCGGCGTAGTCTATTCCTGTTATGGACCACATCCTTTGAGCGGAGGAAGTTTATACTCTTTTGTGATGGCCATTCGGGAAGAGAAGAATATGCTTCCATCCCGTCATTATTTGGGCGTGTATCCTTCTGTGACTTCCAAGCAAAGCATTAATATTTTAAACGCCATTCGGGCTTATCTCACAGAAGATAACCCTGAATTTTTAAAACACATCAAACCCCGTTTTAGCGTATGGCATTACATCGTCACCATCCCGTTTTGCAACGCTTTTGCCCTTCCTGTGCCGTTTAACCGCGTTAAAGCGGATAAAGCCATCGAAAGCGCAATGGCCGACTGGAACAAGAAAACCAACAACCAAAAACAAAAATGGTTTAAATCCATCGCCGAAGAACAAAAGCTGATTAACGAAGAACACTCGGCGGAAGGGTTGGACAATCAGGCAAAATAAGTCGTTGAAGGCAAAAGTGCGGTAAAATTTTTCAACGTTTTTTAAAATGTTTGGAAAATCAACCGCACTTTTATTTTTTATGAACATTAGAATAGAAAGCTTCCTATAAGGTATACTAAATTCATAAACATCAGATTCAGAAATAATAAGGAAAATGATGAATCGAAATAAAATTTACCATGATCTTGGCTTTTCTATTCGCAAAGTCAATAAAGATGAAATAGAAATCAAAAACTCAACTTTTGATGGCTATTTACGTGGTTTTTTCAGAACTCTTATTATTGGCATTTTCTCTGTAATTGCATTTTTAGATTACCAACACAAAGAAACTCCCTTATCAGGAATATTAGAAGGAATCAAAAATGATTATATTTGGGCTATTAATCCAGATATAAAAATTAAACCTTTATATGAAGAACATATAAAAATTAGAAGTACTCCTGAATTTATTAAAAGTTTTCCAGATGAAAAAATAGAAATCTATGAAGAATACAGAAAACCATATATAGAAAATCATTTTTGGCGAACACACGTATTTTACTTTGATCTAATTCCAATCTTTTTGGTATTTATACTCTTTTTCTACCCCCGCCACCGCTCAATTCGACTTAACCGTAAAGAGCGGGTCATTTATATGCAGGCCTTTCATAAAATTTTTGTCATTCCAGTGCCGGATAAAGGTGACCCGTTAATGGGAATGAAATATAACCGCTTTAGCTTTTATATGTTCGGTAGCCGTAAACAGTTTGCTTTATTGATGACGGGGCTTGTAGTGGAAGGGAAATACACCGAGGCTGAACTTTTAGGTTGTTATCCTTTGCCAAATCCTCTGCATAACATGCACCTGATTAAAGCCATGCGGGAATTCTTTACTCAAGAAAACCCTGAGTTTTTAAAGCATATCGGTAGATTTTACCGCACGCCATGGCTTCGTCCCGGTATTGCTTTTTGTAACAGCTTCAGCTTTATTCGTTTTCCGATTTCCAGCAGGAGGAAAATCGACCGAGCTATCGCAGAACACAAAGCGTTTTGGAATTCGCTTTCTTATAAACAACAGATGCAACGCTATGCCAAAGCCGTCAAAGAACAACAAGAACTTAATGAACAACTGGCTTCAGAAGGTTTAATTAACGAAGTCAATGATGACTGGGAAGAAACCGAAAAATCGCCTGCTTTGCAAGATTAATAAACAGGTTAGATTGAAAAGTGCGGTGGAAATTTTAGGTGTTTTAAAAAACGCCCCTAAAAATGACCGCACTTTTATTTTTTGTGAACATTAGAATAGAAAGCATCCTGTAAGGTATACTAAATGCAAAAAAATCAGATTCAGAAATAATAAGGAAAATAATGAATCGAAATAAAATTTATCATGATCTTGGCTTTTCTATTCGCAAAGTCAATGAGGACGAAATTGAAATCAAAAACTCAACTTTTGATGGCTATTTGCGTAGTTTCTTCAGAACTCTAATTATTGGCATTTTCTCTGTGATTGCATTTTTAGATCTCCAACATAAACAAGTTCCTTTATCTAGTATATATGAAGGAATTAAATATGATTATCTGTGGGCATTAAATCCTGACGAACAGATCAAACCAATATATAACCTGTATGTTCTTCATGATGACGATCCAACTTATTTCCAGCGTTATCCTGAAAAATACCCACCTGAACCCTACGAAGAATTTAGAAAACCCTACGTAACAGAAGATTTTTGGAAAAGACACGTTTTTTACTTTGAGCTAATCCCATTATTTTTAGTATTTATACTCTTTTTCTACCCACGCCACCGCTCTATTCGTCTTAACCGTAAAGAGCGGGTCATTTATATGCAGGCCTTTCATAAAATTTTTGTCATTCCAGTGCCGGATAAAGGTGACCCGTTAATGGGAATGAAATATAACCGCTTTAGCTTTTATATGTTCGGTAGCCGTAAACAGTTTGCTTTATTGATGACGGGGCTTGTAGTGGAAGGGAAATACACCGAGGCTGAACTTTTAGGTTGTTATCCTTTGCCAAATCCTCTGCATAACATGCACCTGATTAAAGCCATGCGGGAATTCTTTACTCAAGAAAACCCTGAGTTTTTAAAGCATATCGGTAGATTTTACCGCACGCCATGGCTTCGTCCCGGTATTGCTTTTTGTAACAGCTTCAGCTTTATTCGTTTTCCGATTTCCAGCAGGAGGAAAATCGACCGAGCTATCGCAGAACACAAAGCGTTTTGGAATTCGCTTTCTTACAAACAACAGATGCAACGTTATGCCAAAGCCGTCAAAGAACAACAAGAGCTTAATGAACAACTTGCCTCAGAAGGTTTAATTAACGAAGCCAATGATGACTGGGAAGAGACTGAAAAATCCCCAGCGTTGCAAGATAAATAAACAAGTTAGATTGAAAAATGCGGTAAAATTTTCAACGTTCTTAAAACGCTTAGAAAAGCAATATTACTTGAAGTAGAGATTATTTTATCCCTTAAATATCTTTAAGCTTAAATATTCTAACCATTTAAAAAATTACTTATTTTATCTAAAATTTAATGTTAAATCGTTCATAATTTGATATAGTTACGCTTGTCTGTAAAGACAATAAATATATTCATCTTTAAAGTCATTAGGAGAATTTTATGCCTACACCAGCATTTATTTCCATTGAAGGTAGTAATCAAGGAAAAATTACAGCAGGTGCATTTACCGAAGATTCAGTCGGTAATGTTTATGTTGAAGGTCACGAAGATGAGATCATGGCACAAGCGATTAGCCATATCGTTACTGTTCCAACTGATCCACAATCTGGTCAACCATCTGGTCAACGTGTTCACAAAGCATTCAAATTTACTTGCTCTTTAAACAAAGCAGTGCCTTTGATGTATAACGCATTAGCTTCCGGTGAAATGTTACCAAAAGTTCAAGTAACTTGGTTCCGTACCTCTATCGATGGTCGCCAAGAAGAGTTCTTCTCTACTGTATTAGAAGACGCAGTAATCGTTGATATGAACTTAGTAATGCCAAATGCGCAAGATCCAAGCAACGCACCATACACTCAATTATTAGAAGTAAGTATGAGCTACCGTAAAATTAACTGGGATCACACTATTGCTGGCACATCAGGTTCTGATGACTGGCGTAGACCACAAGTTTAATTGTATCTACTTAATGAAAAAGCTAAATAGATTTCTATTTAGCTTTTTATTTTCTATAAGAAAGGGAAATATTATATTTCCCTTGTACTTAAATTAATTACTTTCTGGAAATTTCACTTCTTCTTCATAAATTTCCATTGGTTCTAAAGAGCTTTTACCTTCTTTTTCTGGATCAAGTAATTTTGATGGTAATCTAAAGTTGCTTAACACGCCACCAAAGAACGGATTTGTGCCATTTTCTACCGTTAATCTATAATTGATCGCCCCACCATTTAATTTAAATGAGAGATCTACAGATTGTCCATTTACCTTCTTCGCCGCTTGATCTAACACTCGGAATAATGACCATTCACCTGTTCGACGAAGAGTTGATGTATCTCCCGTTGATGTAACAAGCGTTAAACTTGTTTCAACATCTTGTCGTGTCGTATTCGGCCAAATTAAGCGACTTGCAGATGGTACCTCATGACTATATTTCAGCAACTGACCATCAATATTAAATGTAGATGCCGTAAATTTCCCAGAGAGCCCTAGCGGTTTTAAGCTGAAAGAAATATTAACATTACCTGAAGCATCAAAATAATTTCGTTGAATATTTTGTAAATCCTGAAGCGCAGCTAAGAATGATGAGGAAATCACACTTTCGCCGTTAACTACAGAAAGTTCCGCATTGTCTTCTAGGAAGAATTTTAAATAATCATTGTAAAAACGCTGTACACGCCCGTTTGGTCCAAAGAACTCACGGAAATCATCCAATGAGATATTTTCGCTCGCCTTACGATTTAATGGGTAACGATTTGCGATTCTACTCTTATAGAAACCATATACATTACGATTCCATAGTGTATTAATTTCACTTAATGCTGTTTTTAGTTCGAGTGTCCAAGCCTCATCTGCTACTTTGTTTAATTGAGTTGAAAGTGGTTCAGCCATTTCATTCGCTAAACGTTTTAAATCAACAGTTGGATTTGTTCGTTCTAAATTAAGCTCTGCCATAATTGCTTTCAATGCAGTTTGAGATGGTTCCGGTGATTTCTGAATTGTCTGCATATAGAATTTTAACTCAGACAATTTTTTCATTACCGTATCCATATGTGGCTGTCCTGCATCTGACGCAGCTTTTACCTCATTAACTAAAGGGGCAAAATGTTGTGCAATTTGCAATGATGCCATTTGATTTGCTGTTGCTACATTTGTATTTCCATTACGGTTTTCAGCATTAATTCCGGATAGACTTGGATAAATATCACTGTTCTTATCAATTAAATTAATCATTTTTTGTAATGGTTTTTCATTACTGGTTAAAGCATCTAATACATCTACCGCATGACGCAAATCAACAAAATGAATAATTTCTAAATTATTTAATGCATCTTGCCATGTTTGAATGTAATCTGCGATGTAACGTTCTCGGATTTCTTCAGATAAATTGGCTAACTCTTCTTTTGAATAATTTGTCGTTTGCTGCTTACCAAGTACCCAAGCATCTATTGCAGCAAGCTGCAATAAATCTTGGGCTTTAGGATCATAAAAATCTTTATATGCCCAATCGGTAAATAGTGGACTAATTAATGTACCATACCAACTAATATTTTTATCTCTAAAAAATGTTTTAGGATCTTCAGTTGTAAAATCGGTTTTAAATATAGTGGTAAAAGTTTGTCCAATTTCAGCTTTCAAATCAGTGGCTGGCTGCAGTTCTGTATTTGCCAGAATTTTAAAGTTTTGGTAAACACGGTCTGCCAATGGTAATTTACTGTATTCCTGCTGTTTATCTGCAATTTTTTTATCAAACATACTGAGATCTGGATCTACATGTTCCATTGCATAACTAAAATGAGCCATAAGCTGACGCTGAATATCTGGATTCTTAGGATAATTTTTTTGCAAATATTTCGTCATCCACTGCTCTGGAATTTTAACCTTTCTATTTGCCATGTCATCGATCATTCGATAAACACGTAATAACTCAAGTCCTTCATTGCTATCTTCAGGTAAAGCATCCATTTGCTCAATCAGTCCCATCGCAATTTCAGGTAAAAAACGCTCCCCAAGGAATTTTTTATACGCTTCACTTACTTTTCCACCTACTTTTTTACCTTGGTATAAACCAAAATCTTTAATTATAGGTAAGGCCTTTTCATAGTTTCCATAACCATATGTAGCCTGACGTAATATATTCAATGGTTTTAATAAATTACGTCCTGTCGGATCCATGGATTGACTGATGTTCATTTGACGGAATTCTTCAGTCAATTTTAGAATTTTTACTGATGTTGTTTTATTTTGATAGAAGTAATTTTGCCATGTTGCTAAAACACAAATACCACAAACAGCCATCGCAATAGCGCCTAAAATAAATTTACGTTTACTGCGTCGAATTTCTTTTTCGTTATCACTAACGAGTCCTGCTTCAGGATAAATAATATTTTGAAAGAAATTATGTGTAAAATAGGTTCTTTGAGAACGTTCTGGCAAATAGCTCGGCACAACATGAGGTAAATCAAACTGCTTAGAAATGACCGCTTGATAAAAATCCATCGGTATGCCTTCTTGGAAGATAGAAGAAAAATACACACCACGAACATAAGGTGTGGTTGTGAAACGATCGCTCTCTAGTATATCGCTGATAAATTGAAGCAAGATATTCTGCATACCACTTAATTGGCGAGCATACATATAAAGCGATTCTCGTTCTTCTTGCGAAATTGTTCCAGCTAATTTATCAAAAATAATTTCTTCGATCTCTTTAACAAAAGCAGTATAGCTATCAGATAATTCTTTTGTCCAATTATCGATTTGTTCATCTGTATTTAATGTGAAAGAAAAACCTAAATTTTTATGACGTTCAGCTTGTTTCAAATCACTGTAGAATGTTTCAAAACCTTCAATAAGATCAGCTTTATTTAAAACAACATAGACAGGTACTCGTGCACCAAATTGTTCGGTAACTTCACGGATTCGGTTACGTAATATAACGGCTAATGCTTGTCTATCACTGTGATTTGATGCAATTAACTTTGGAAGATCAACAACTAAAATAATGCCATTAATTGGTCTTTGTGGGCGAACATCATTAATCCAATCAAGTAAATGTGACCATAATCCTTTTGCAATTTTACCCTCTGGATCACGTTCCGTACCTAACTGCTGAATCATTCCACCTTCAGGATCAAGCAAAATCGCATCATCACTTGCCCACCAGTCAATTTGATATAAAGAATTCTCGCGCATATAGCGTTTAGACGTTCTTTCTACGGCTGTGAGAGTAAATTTCTGGTTCGAGCGGTTAATAAAGCTAGTTTTGCCAGCTTCATCTGAACCAAGAACCATATACCATGGAAGTTGATAAATGTAATCTTTATTAGATAAATGATTTTTAAGTGCTTCAGACATCAGTTCAAGGCTGTCATCTTGATCCTTAATATAAGGGAGGATAATGTCTTTTTCCTCTTGCTCTTTCTCTAAATCATTTTTTTCTTTGTTTAAGCGAGCATTCTTGAGTTGAAGTTTCAAAATAGCAATAATGGCTAAAGAGAGCAAAACAACAACAGTGGCAATAATTCGACTCCCCATTCCAACTTGTTTCGCTAAGTAATAATCCCAACCATTTTCATTTGAAAGGCCAGTGAAACTCCAAGATGTACCATAGGTCCAAATTCCGACAAAAATAAGGATTAGACCTAATGTAAGTAATACTGGGAGTGAATTTCTAAGATGCGAAAAAATAGGACGCGTAAACTGGCGAAAAATTCCTAATAATTGGTTCAAATAATTCATTCATTATCCTTTATTAATTTATCTTTTAATTGTTCTATTTGAGTAAAAAAAGTACTATCCCACTCTTCAACTGTGTATTTTTTACAGTGATTAATTAGTTCAGACAGCTCATTAAGAGCGATCGATAACATATCCTCTTTTAAGAAAAAACGTATTTTTTCAAATTGTAAATAATGTTTTGTTCTAACATCAATCACTGATTTTAACTGTTCATCAATTTCTTTCAGAACAGATACAAAACCTTCGACCAAATAAAGCTCATCAAGGTCATTCTCTAATGAATTTTGTACTGAAGCTTGAGAGCTTACATTCACACTATTATTATCGGAAAGCCAATCAGAAACGACATCGCTCAAAAAAGGTTCTCCATTTTGAAATTTTGCTAAATGAAATGTAGGAAACTTATTAACAAATTGTTCGGTTACACTTCTTATCGTTTCTGCTACCTCTTTAAATTTTAAAGCTTGACAACATTTTGCAGATAAATAACTCCCTTCAATCCAGTATGGGCTCGTTGTTAATGTTTTTTCAATACGATTTAATAACTCCACACTTGGTGACGAAACAACCTGCTCCCGATAATCACTTACTTTATCAAGTGGAACGGATTGCATGGCTGTAATACCTTGGCTATTCATCTCTGGTAATTGGGTAATACTATGCCATAGTCCAAATCGACGGCTTACGTAACCCAATATTGATGAAGGCTGTAATTCACAAGTGGTATCTGCAACTTGAAAGTAAAATTGTTTTAATTGACGAGCATTTGTCAGTTCAAATTTATTTACGTCAGGAATATTTAAAGAAACTTTCTCAGCAGAAACTTGGCTAGCAGTGATTGGTGCATCTGTAGCCATTTGGTCTGGTGCGACTTTATTCTCTTCTTTTGTCTGAGAATTCTCAACAAAATCTGACCGCTCTTTTACGAAAAGTCGTAATCGAGCTAAAGCAGACTCAACACCAGAAAGTTTTTCACTTAATTGAAGCGAAAGCACCCCTATAAATTTGTCTATCTGCTCATTTTCTACTGCCGTAAATCTTACATGTGTATTAATTGATGCTGCATTTTCAAGACGTTCAAAAATAAGTGTAATGAACTTTCCTTTAAAACGATTAATTGTATTATCGGTTGAAGGCTTAGGATAAGCATTAAAAAGAAACTTCTTATTGAATTCTGAGAACAATGATAGAAAGTCAACAAGATTAGACTTAAATCCTTTATAAAGTAAGGCATAACCTAGATATTGTAAAACCTTATAATCTTTACAAGACTCAGACAAATACTGATGAGAATGTGAAATAATCCCTTCCCAATCAATCGTATCATGCTGTAAAGAACCAAACTTCATGACTTGCTCATCAAGCGCAGAAAAAACGATACCCTCTTCATCAGGTGTACCGACGGGAAAATATTCTCCAGCAATATCATCTAAAATGCTCTGATACTTCATTTTACCAACCACATTCTTTTCTTATTGGCGCAACTTGAGATGCTAGTCCGTTATTTTTGAAAATAAACTGACGATCTTCTTGCGGAAGAGAAACTGAAAACGTATCAATATATAAGATTGATTTTAATTGTTGTATTGCATAGAGTCCTCGCCCAGCATCTAACAAATAGCCTCGTTCTGCACTCTGCCAATCAATTTTAGAGGCAGTATGATTTGTATCGTTATTAGCAATATGAACATTCAGTAAATTATGTTTAACGGGTTTATCCAATGCAATTTGGAATCTTGTGATATTGTCTTTACAAGCAACGTATATCGAAGCATTGCCGTCATTACTTAATAAAGCGAGTTCTAAATTATTTTCAGCCCAAGCATCCCGTCCATCAACTTTCGCTAATGTAAAAATATCACCAACCAATTTAGGAACAAGATTACTGACCGCACGTTCATCTATCATTTGCTCTCTAACTGGTGTATTAAATACTCTATCGAAACATGCAAGACGATTAATATTGGATTTAATCGATACGCATTGCTCTGCTTTATCCAATCGTTCTTCAGATAAAGTATTCACAGAATACATAGATAAGAAAAAAGCAAACATCGCTTTACATACAAAAGAAAAACGTGGTGCCATAACAAAATCCCTCACTACATATTATTAATAATGTCATTTACATTATTAATGATCTCAGTCGAATATGAATCCAAAAGCATACTATATAAGAAATAAATTAATACAAAAACAAGTAATGTTCCCCATGCAACACGATTTAATGATAATGGTTTCTTTACCGTATAATCACTTTTGTAAAGATGCGTTTGCTGGTTTCTCTGATAATCATACCCACGTAATGGTCTCAGTGTTTTTTGTAATTTTATTAAAATATTTTGAATATTTTCTTGCCCATGTGGACTAAGGGCATACTGCCCTTTAAAGCCAAGAGCCAAACAAATGTACATAAATTCTAACAACTCATGATATTTTTCAGGTTCAAGCATCGTTCTTGATAAGATAGAGTAAAACTTTTCTCCTCCCCATGTTTCATTATGAAAATGAGCAAGTAACGATCGCTGACCCCAAACTGAAGAACTTCCCCAAGAAGTTGCCATCACCATTTCATCAATAAATGTACACACACAATAGCGGAATGAAAGCTGGAATGCACTGTCATAGTTTAATTCTTTTACTTTTTCACCCAATGCCATGATTTCATTTTGCATCCTAGTGTATAAACTACTGATATCATCTACATACGATAATTTTCTTAGTCTAAGAGCTGTTGCTAATAGCGGATTTGCCAATTCAACTAAGGTATTATAAGAGTGAGTTTGTAATTGAAAGTCATAGTCTATATCAAAATCAACATTCCCAACTTGTTCATAAAGAAGATCGGTTTTTTCATTAATTACTGGTACATTATTCGTAATGAAAACTCGATCTGAAGGTATATCAATTGATGAATTATATGTATTCAACAACTCTCTATTATTCATTATGCTAAATCTCCACGGATAGCCCAAAATTCAAGCTCTAACCCTGGATAATTTCCTGTAATATGGAAACCAAATCCAGATGAAGTTAATAAACTTTCCCAATATGGCGATGTTTTATCTAATTGGAAATACATAAAACCAGAATGGTAAGGTAAATATCGAGGAGCTACAGGTAAAGCACTCACAGGAACACCAGGCAATTGTAAATGAACTAGTTGATTAATTTGCTCGATGCTTGATATCTTAGTCTGTTGAATAAATTGATTTTTTAACAACTCTGGTTGTAAATGTGCTTTTACAGCAATGATAAATTCAGCTGTAGAATAAAGTGATGCATCGTTAACCTGAGCCGTATAAATTCCATATTGACGAGCAACAACTGGCAATGGTACAACTTTTGTATTTGTCACTATACTTAAATAGGACTTGATATCATTAAATAAGGGCTCTAAAGAAGTCGCTGGATTTTCATGAAGATAATCATAAAAAGTTTCTGAAAATCGTTCTTTTAAAACAAAAGTAGTCAACTCACTACGTAATGAAGCAAGTAATTCATAAACAGATAAAGGATGAACTTTACCTAATTTCACAATACTTTTTATTAACGGTGAAACCCTATTAAGACTTAAAAGCATAAGGAAATCATTAACATCAGCTACTCCAGATTGTTCAGGACGCCCTATTCTACTCACAATATTTTGTGCTCGTAATGAAATTAAATCAGACAACTCTGCTAATTTCTTCATGAAGACTGGCATTGCATTAATATGCAATGACATAGGATAAAATGCTTCATCTAATATAACTTGATGATCTAATGTAATATCCTTAATCTTTGCAATAGGTAAAGAAACATAATTACTCAAATCATCTAATGAAGATTTTAGGAAATATTGATTTTTCAACAACTCAAGCTGAGTATAATTTCCACTTTCACTATGAGAGTCTTTCACTTCAGTAAAAACAATTTCACTTCGAAAATCCATTGACTCTGAACGATTTGATGAATATTTAATTTCACCTTCTCCATTTGTAATAATCGGCAAACAAAGATAAATTGTTTCGCCAACAAAATTACTACTTACGCTAATTGGAGAAGGCAAACTATCCGTTAGAGGTAAATCAAAAAGTGCTCCATCGGGCATTACACCTTTACATTCAGTGATACCAAACTTTCCAAAAGAAAGCTGCTGTTGATCAACCGCAATTTTCTCAAAACCTAAATTATAAGCCGAGATATCAATAACTTGCTTCAGTTGTGATGTTAAAAAACGGCTTTCTTGCTGAAAATGTTGCGGCCTAATGAATAGGCCTTCTTTCCATAAAACACGATTTGATAAAGACATGGATTAATTATCCTTAAAAATTTCAACTTTAGAATCTAAAACACGAATTAACAGAGGGTAATTTTCCCCGCCTTTAGGTTTTACTTGCACAATGCCTTTCCATTTGCGGTTTTCATAACCATTAAAAAGCGCTACCACCCCAATATAATGGGTTTTTTCATTCATTTCTTCTGAATCCACAAATCTAAACTGATTAGGAGCAACAATTAAATCTATATTTGAAACATATGTCTTACCCAATGATTCTGTAAAATCATTGCCACGAAAATCATCATATGTACTACTTAAAAACAGAGACTTATCAGTTAATTGGAAGATTTTTAACATCACAGGAGTCGCTCTAGCATCAGCCTTTCCATTTTCTTGCTCGATAATTTGCTTATCCGAATTAGTACTATTGGCTGTCGCATTCTTTTTGTATTCATGAGCTGTCATTGGACGTTTAACTTGAGGTTGTTTTAAAGCGTCTAGCTCTTCAAACTCTGCTGATGCCTCATCACTTACTACAGTAATAGCATCATCTTTCGGTGAATAAACGTTAATATTGGCACGATCCGTTGCATAAATAGAAAGTGAATAAGTCGATGGTTTTACTAAACGCGGATTGACACTCGGTTCATTATTAGAAGAGCATCCTGCCATAGTTAATGCAACAACAGTAAACATAAATAAAGATTTTAATTTCATAAGATTTCCTTAGTTATTTAATAAAAAATAGCGGATCTAAAATAGGCTCCACTTGTTTTGGTTTTGTATCATCTTTATCGGTAAAAGTTGATACAGAATTCTGTGTTCCTTCATATTCAACTGTAGATGTAGATTTCACTAATTCACTTTGTGACTGGTTAACATCCAATGGAGTATAATATTCTAAAACACTATGAATATAAGGATTAAAAAATTTATATTCCGTAGACTCAAATTGATGAGGCATCGCATCAATTAACTCTGTAGAAGACTCATCATCTACTGTTAATGCTAATAACGGATCTAGATTCGTACCATTTGTTTTTAATTCAAGTAAATCTTGATTAATGATAGCTCTCTCAAAATCATAATTATATTGCTGAGCATGTTCTAAATTTAAGATTGTATTATCTGTTTGTTTATTCAATAAATAAGATAATTCATCTTGTAAAGTCACTATTTCTGCTTCATTAGTAAAAATCTTAGCTCTAATCTTATAATTACATAGAGAAATAAGATCATTATCATTTAATTTGATAATTCCTCCCGCTGGGAGAGCTTTCGTTGTACCATTAATAAAAAGCTTTTTACTATGAGCTATTAAACAAAAATCAGTATTATAATACTTTATTTCAAACTCAATATCTGAAATTTCATTCTTCCAATTATCTATTTTCCAATTCACATTTGATGAAGAACCAACTAAACCACCAGATAAATCAAAATAGCAATAAGGTAATGTTCCTCTTTCAAGCATCAACGCATTAGTTACCATCAATAAAAGCTTATGCATTTATGCCGTTCCTTCAATGATTACCCGGTTTAAAGAATGAACTTTTGCTGAATCTGTATTAATCAATGTCGTCCACCCTAGCCAACTAGAATTATCCTTTCCCAAAATAAATGTAGACTGCGTATCTGGATGTAAACCTAATGAGATATCATAAGGCAGTGGATCTTTTAATAGAAAGCGAATCAACTCTTGAAGATGCTTATACTTTTCAGTATTTGGCAAAAATTGGTAAAATTCACTTATTGTTAGATTATCAATATTAACTCTAAACTTATTTGAAAATGATTCAACTTTATCGCCCGAAATAAAATTATTACCTAACATCATATTTTGCATACCAAGTTTATTTTTTTGTTCATTTTCTACTTCAACAAGCTGTCTTACATGCTCCTCAATAAAAACATCATCCAAATCAAAATAATGTCGAATAATATCAGCTAGTATCTGCGGGGTTCTTATACCCGATTGTATAATACCAATATAATAAAAAATCTTATTCCAATTTAAATGAGAAAAACCTATAAAATCTTTAGATAACCCTAAGATATTCAGAATGTTCCGAGAATAATTATCTGAGAAATCAGGTTTAAAGCGTATATAATATTTATATTTTCTCCAGATTTGGTGAAATATTGCGAGCAAATGATGATTAAAAAAATCTAAATACTGAGCTTGAATAGACTCATTATCATACGACGACTCTGCAATTTCATCCAAGATACTTCCTGGAAGTGGACCTGATGCACCTTGTAATCCCAAAAAGTTAGTAATAATTTGGAATATCCGTTTCCCTTCTTCATCTTGAATGGCAACTTGCTCAATATCCCCAGCAGGAAAATTAATTTTAGGATTACTAAAGAAACGAAATATTGATTCCTCAATTAAAGTATTTTCTAATTCATCTAAGCTCATAGACGATGCCTCAGCTATTGTTTCTATGAGCTGATGAAAGCCAAACTGAATTAGATCACTCTTTGAAGAGAGGTTTTCTGTTCCCATTTAAATATCTCGTTATTGCTTGTATTAATAACTTCTAAAAGATGAAATGAATTTATTGTTCCATATAACCTAAAAAATTCAGCAAGAATCGAACCAAATAAAAATAATTCTCCTTCACAGAGAAAATTATTACTATCTATTCTTAATACTGATTTTTGACCTCTATATACGATACCTTTTATGACTTTATCAAGTGGACGAGTCATAATTGACTCCATCCCAGCCAAACGTTTTTCAGTTCTTCTTAATGCCTGAACATCATACATTGCAGAAAAATCATAAGTTAATAGTATTTCCTTTAAAACATCTAATTTTGTCAAAGATAAATAATTAAGTGAAAGATTGGAGACTAACTTCCAATGAATCGATTCATCTAAAACAGCTCGAACTGTTTTTACAGGCAACGTAATATTTTTAAAGTCAATATAAGAAGGAGTATTTTGTGATGGTACACAAATATCACCAATACCTAAAAACTCAGGTAAATTATAATTTGTACAATCTAAATCTATAGATATAGTTTCTCTAGAAGTATCTAAAATCTTATTGGAATCAGATACAAAAGAGACAAAATGATCATAACCTGTTTCTTCAATATTATTTTTAATAATTGATTTATAGTACCCATACCTTCCTGATGCGGAACTGTGCACAAATGATTCAAATTTTGGATAAGTATAAATCCTATTTCCCGTCTCTTTTAAAAACTTTGAGCCTGAAACACGCTTAATATCGAATATCTCGAAATGCTCCCGATTAAAACCAGCCGGAATCACTGGATATAGATCTTTTTTTCCATCAAAATTTAGCGGAATAGCATCATGTTCAAATAAATTAATTACTGGGACGCAATACAAAGAAAAATCTGCTCGTGTTAATTTTAGATCTTTAGGAAAAGAACGATTAAACTCAAAAAATAACTTAAATTTTTTCTTACCTAATCGATTTAAATATAGATGTAAATTTCTTAACTTAAAGAAATAAAATTTTTTAGGAAAAAAGAAAAATTCTTGTAATAATCGATACCCATCAAATGCATTATCTGGATAAGGAATCAAAGATTCATCTTGATCAAAACCAACAGAAGAAATAACATCCAGTGGTAAATTAATTACACCGTCTTCTGATTTGATATAAACTTTTGTTAAATAATTAAAAACCCATTGATAACAAGTTAAAGCACTGTAATCACTCCCTGATAAATAAAATGACAATTCATCGCACCGTATAGAAGAAAAATCACTATCTGTGATATTCTCTAACTCTAATTCAATGATTGTAGACTCACTACCCGATGCGCTTTTTACATCATTTAACACAAGCGGATAAACTGAGACATCCATCGTTGTCTGAAACTGACAAGCTGTACCGTCTACAGGTTTAGATGAAACAAATGTCCCTTTAGGAACTACATGCTTTGTTGTAATCGCCCTTTCTTTAGGTTGAAAGTTTAAAATTGCACAGCTTGGTAAAGGGCGCAAATAATTTGGCCAAAGAAGCTGAATCATTGATTGAGTTATCTCAGGTAAATTATCTTGAACTTTTTCTTTCAAACGTGCCGTTAAAAAAGCAAAAGATTCAATAATTCTCTCAGCTTCAGGATCAACGATCTCATCAGATAGAAATCTAGACAAATGGGGATAAATCTTTGAAAAATGTAGTCCATCTCTTTTGAGAAAGTCTAACTCAGCTCTAAAAAACTCTTTCAAAGACATTTACACAACCCTAAACTTCTTATTTGAACTATCTAAAATAATGTTTAATTCAGTTAACTCATTTTTTTGTTTTAATAACACTACGCAAGTTATACGGAAGTTAAGCTGAAGAACATCATATGTATCCTGGATATATTCTATTCTTGTAATACGAACTCTTGGTTCATAGCGCTCTAAACTAGAACGAATATTTGCAACAATTGTTTGACTTAAACTTTTTGTAGTTGCAGTTGCGTCATTAAAGTCTCTTAAACCAAAATCGGGCGCACATAATGTACACCCTTCTTTTGAATTAAGTACTAATTCTATGTTTCTTTTTATCGAACGAATTAAGTCGCTTACAATCTCTGCTTCAGTTTTCTTTTTTATAACATCCGTATTCTGTGGAGCAGTTTTAATTCGGTTCCAAAACCCCATAAAACAACTACTTATTTATTATCAATATCTAATCGACCCACAAGGGAAAGATCAAAACTTGCCCCCATATATTTAAAGTGCGGTCTAACAGATAAAGAAACTTTGTACCAACCTGGCTCTCCTGCTACACTTGATACTTCCACTTTAGCAGAACGTAACGGACGACGACTACGCACTTCTGCTGGTGGGTTCTCTTGATCTGAAACATACTGTTTCAACCACACATTCAGCTCACGTTCAAGATCTTGACGCTCTTTCCACGAGCCAATCTGTTCACGTTGTAATACTTTTAAGTAATGCGCTAAACGGTTCACAATGAACATATATGGCAATTGTGTACCCAATTTATAATTTGTTTCGGCGGCTTTTCCTTCTTCTGTATTTGAGAATTTTTTAGGTTTTTGAACAGAGTTAGCCGAGAAGAACGCTGCATTATCGCTTCCTTTACGCATAGTTAAAGGAATGAAACCTTCATCAGCTAATTCAAATTCTTTACGATCAGTAATTAATACTTCTGTTGGGATTTTCGCTTGTAACTGACCAAACGATTCAAATAAATGAACGGGTAAATCCTCAACCGTACCACCACTTTGTGGGCCGATAATATTTGGACACCAACGATATTTAGCGAAACTATCAGTAACTTTAGATGCCATCAAAAATGCTACATTACTCCACAAATAATTATTATGGTTGCCATCAATTCCTTCATTGTAATTGAAAGTTTTAATCGGATTTTCAATTGAATCATAAGGCAAACGAGACAAGAAACGTGGCATTGTTAATGCTAAATATTTTGAATCTTCTGACTCTCTTAAAGCTCTCCATTTAGCATATCGAGGCCCCTCAAAAATATCTTTTACTTCTTTAATTTCAGATAAAGATGCATAACTATCTAGACCAAAGAACTCAGGACCTGCAGCTGAAATAAATGGAGCATGAGACATTGCGCCAACAGATGAAATATATTGCAATAATTTAATATCTGGTGCTGATGGCGTAAACGTGTAGTTACCAACAATCGCAGCAACCGGCTCACCACCAAATTGACCATAGTTTGCTGAATAAACATGTTTATATAAACCACTTTGAGTAATATCAGTGGCATATTCAAAATCGTCAAGCAATTCTTCTTTGCTTACATTTAGTACTTCTATTTTAATATTTTCACGGAAATCTGTGCGATCTACAAGAAGTTTCAAACCACGCCACGCAGACTCCATTTCTTGGAATTTATCATTATGTAAAATTTCATCTACTTGATGACTGATTTTCTCATCAAGACGAACAATCATTTCATCTATCAGCGTCTTATTTACAACTGCATCTGTACTATCAGATTTCAACATTTCAGAAATAAATTCTGCAATTCCACGCTGCGCAATGCTGTAATCTTCATTTTCAGGTTTAAAACGTGTCTGTTCCATGACCTGATCAAGCAAGCTTGTTGTTTGCGAATTTTTTTCAGCTTTTGCAGTTTGATTCTTAGTAACCATAATCTACTACCCTTATTCTTTTTCTAAAATGATCGCCAACTCTTTTTCCAACGTTTCTCTTGCGTTAGGATCCGCAATTAACTCTTGCAATTTATTTCTAAATGCCGGGATGTTCCCCATCGGTCCTTTTAAGGCAAGAAGTGCTTCTCGCAACTCTAATAACTTGTTTAATTGCGGTACTTGCTTAGCAATATTGTCGGGAGAAAAATCCGCCATGCTCTCAATTTTTAGGCTAACACCCAGGTCTTGATTTTCAGCATTTTCTTCCAAGCGGTTTGGAACAGCTACATCAATCGTCAAATTAGATTGTTTCATTACAGCATCAAAATTGTGCTTATCAATAGAAACTGTCTCTCTTTCTTCAAGGCTTAAGTCTTCTGCAGCACCTTTAAAATCACCAGTAACAAGAAGTTTTAAAGGCAATTCAACTTCATCAGTTTGACCTTCTGTAGCCGGAGTATATTTAATATTAATTCGCTCTTTTGGTGCGACTGAACCTGTTTTAGACATTATAAAATCCTCTTTGAAATTTAAACCTATTTCTATTTTTAGATAACGAGCTAAAAAATAGCTAGATTATAAAAAATCACCACTACTAAATCAATGATAAAGTCTGCAGTATAGAATCATTTTTTACAAATGATATTGTTACGTGACAAAATTAAACACGACTACTATTTTAGAAATTATGTATTTTCTTTTAAAATGAATATATAAACTATCAATTTCACAAGAAAATCCTATCATTTTAGTTTAAAATATCAAAATGAAACATTTCATAGAATAAGGAGGAGTCATGTCCGCTCGTAGAGTAATCGTAATTGGAGATAAGACCACCCACGGAGGTACCGTACTTCAAGGCTCACAAACCATGACCGCAGGAGGCAAAAGTGTCGCCCGACAAGGGGATCTGGTTTCGTGTCCCAAATGCAAAGGTAACTTCCCGATTATTGAAGGCTCGTCCATAATGCTAGCTAACGGGCGAGGTATTGCTCTTGAAGGAATGAAAACAGCCTGTGGCGCTGAATTAATTGCTTCACAATCTATGATGAAAGCTAAAGCATAATTTATTTAGTATTTATACAACGTATACAACGCTATTATTACTGCCAATATATTTTATAGGAATCCCAAATGGCCGTTCAATCCGATTATCGTTACAGTCTTACCGTTAATGGCTCCTCTCAATTTGAAGTAGTCCGTTTTGTATTAAAAGAACATCTATCCACACTATTCCGACTTGAACTCGACCTCGCCAGTTTTGGTGCTGAGCCCAATTTTCATTCTCTAATTGACCAACCTGCTACACTAACCTTCTGGCAAGGAGATGAGGCAGTTCGTAGTGTTAACGGTATCGTCACCGCCTTAAATCAGGGAGAAACTGGTTTTACTCGTACTCGTTATCACATGGTGATTGAACCCTCTTTATGTCGTGCTGGGTTACAAACTGATTTACGAATATTCCAACAACAAGACTCTCAAAAAATTATCGAAACACTACTAAGTAAAAATCAAGTATCTCAGAGTCAATTCCATTTACAAACGCCATATTGGACTCGAGAATACTGCGTGCAATATCGCGAAACTGATTTAAATTTCATTCAACGTTTGGCTGCCGAAGAAGGTTCTTACTATTATTTTGAACATACCAATAATAGCCATATCCTTCATTTCTCTAATTCGACAACACTTTCAGAGAAAAAAGGAAACTTAGTTTATAACGCAATGCCTGCTGGCCAACGTCCAGAAGCTGCGGTATGGCATTGGGCTTACGAAGAAAAACTAGGTACGACCCTTCAAACTTTACGTGATTATACTTTTACAAATCCTCGTTATAACCAAGAGCACCAATATTCTGGTCAAGGTAATAACGAAGGTCATAGTAGCATTTACGAACGTTATGACTATCCTGGTCGTTATAAACGAGATGCTCAAGGTGAGCCTTTTACCCAATATCGTTTAGAATACGAACGTAGAGAAGCTGAATTAGCTCTTGCGCAAAGCGATGATTTACGCGTGCAACCCGGCTATGTATTTGGCTTAGAGGGACATCAACGAGAAGCTTTTAATCGTGATTGGTTAATTATAGGTGTTGAACATTATGGTTGGCAACCTGGTGTATTGGAAGAAGAAGCCGGTGAAGAGGGCAACCGCTATGAGAACCGTATTAAACTCATTCCAAATACCACACAATGGCGACCGGAACCGCAACCAAGACCAGTTGTTGATGGCTCTCAAATGGCCCATGTAGTTGGTCCTGCTGATGAAGAAATCTATTGTGATGAATGGGGACGTGTCAAAGTTCAATTCCCTTGGGATCGTGAAGGACAAAATAATGAGCATAGCTCTTGCTGGATTCGTGTCAGCCAAGGTTGGGCGGGGTCGCAATTTGGGCATATTGCCATCCCTCGTATTGGCCATGAAGTAATGGTTGATTTCTTAGAAGGAGATCCTGACCAACCAATCATCATGGGACGTACTTATCACAGTACAACTGAACCACCTTATGCTCTGCCTGAACATAAAACGCGTATGACTATAAAAAGTAAAACCCATAAAGGTAACGGCTTTAATGAATTACGCTTTGAAGATGAAAAAGACCGAGAAGAAATCTTTATTCATGCAGAAAAAGACCAAAATAATGTTGTAAATAATGATGAAACAACACAAATTGGGCATGATCGAACCGAACAAGTTGGACATGACGAAACCATTAACATCGGCAATAACCGTACTGAAACAGTTGGACAAGATGAATCCTTAACAGTGGGACGCGATCAATCTAATAAAATCAATCGCAATCGCATGACTAAAATTGAAAAGGATGAAGTATTAAACATTGGGAATCATCTATCGATGGATGTATACGCCAATCAAGAAGTTAAAATTGGCCGAGATTATTCCCATCAAACAAGTCGCAATGCGATTTTCAAAGCTGGGAAAGAATTAAAACAGCATAGTAAAAATATTAAATTAACAGGTACTACACAAGTAAATATTCGTGGAAAAGCCGGTACGATTATTATTGATGGCTCTGGCATCACGTTAAAAGGTAAAGTGACTGTAAAAGGTAATTTAATACAATCTAGCGGAACGCCAGAATCACCAGCTGTATTGTCTCTTGCTGCTAATGACGCAAAACCGATTTGCGAAGTTTGTGAAGCCATGAAAAATCAAAAACAGAGTTAAAATCAACCGCACTTTGCGACAAAAGGACAGCTAAGCAGTTAAACTTTGCTGTCCTATTTATATAGTAATTTAACTGTTTATCCATAAATAAACTATGACAACAGAAAAACAACTTTGGGTCGGTTATTACCAGCTCACTTATCTTAATCAACCTAATACTCTTTATTTTGGCCACCTGATTGGTTTTGCCGAAAATCGCGATATTTTCCAACAAAGAATTGAAGACTATAAAACACATTATCAATGCAAACTGAGTAGCCAACTTGCCCCTTTACCTGCCACTACATGGTTCCAACGTCATGGCTATCAAGCCACTGTTTGGTCAGCAGCACAACAATTAAAGGAACAAGAGCTTCGTTTTTTACTTGTACAACAAGAAACTCAACAAGGCACCCAATCTTATTTATCGCAAGAAAGTTTAACGATTTCGCCTCTGCAGTCGATATTTGAAACGCATTCATATCAACCGCCCTATTTGCCGGAGGCATTAGTCAATCATCCGTTTTTTGCACAGCTAAATTCACAGGAGAATCCCAAAGAAGGTTTGGTTTATCCAAATCCCGATTTCATCCCGAATCCCGATAGCTATCGTTATTATACGGTTGTCGATGGGGTGAAATCTTTTATCTTGCCCCAGCTTTGTGAACGGGAAGGACAAACAGATTCTTTATATAAAGGCGATTTAAAAAATCGCATGGACACAAATGCACCTTATCTCACCCAGCTTACCGTCAATGATGAAGGCATCAGTGGGTTTACCCAAATTTTATTTACACAAGCCGAACAGGAATGGTTCGGTTGTTGGGATATCAATCCGGCCATCTTTATTCGTACTAAGCATTCCTTTGAGGAAGTACATTATCATTTGCGTAAATTTATCCATCTCTATAAAGAAGAGACGGAGAAATGGTACTTTTTCCGATTCTACGACCCACAGGTATTGGTGGCTTATTTGCATCATATTGAATATGACCCAACGCGCTTAGCTGCATTTTTCGGGTTTCGCAATGGAGAATGTGTCATTGAGCATTTTGCGGCAAGAATAGAAAATCGGTTTTATATTTTTAACTTGAAAGAGTTACCACCCGAGACACAACCAAGTGCGGTCGCTTTTGATAATGAAATGGAACGCTTTTTAGAAGAATACGACAAACGCCAATTACTTGAAAAGCTACAGACAGAAATTATCCCGGCCGAATTTCCGGAACAAAAAATTGCAGAGGCAGATATTGATAAATATTTTAATCAGACTCTTGAATTAGGGTTTAAAATTGAAGGAAGTATAACCAATGTAGTGAAAACACTTTGTTATCTTTCTGGAGATTTGACGAAACTCAAAAGATATTGGCTTGAGCTTGAAAAAGAGTATGGCAATGACCTTACCGAAATTGAACTCGGTGAACTATTATGTGAAAAAATAAACCTACAATGAATACTTAGGAATGACTATGTCCACAAAGAAAACCGATGGTCGCTTAGACCCCAATGCTAAGGCTGTAGGTCAGCCTCTTGCGTGTCAATTAGATATCGTGCCAATCTTCCCTGTGCGTTTTAGTATGAGTTCGAAAACGTTAAATAATGCAGCTAAAACAGGGTCTGTTCCACCAATGCCAACTGGAATTAGCGATAAGGAATATGATTTACGCCGTTTACGTCAAGGGTATTTATATATTCTTGCCCGCGCAAAACACGTGGGAAATGCGACTGACGAAAAGAGGCGCTGGCTAATTTTTGAATATACGGTAGCCAAAGATGACAGTAATGCCCCAAAGCTCAATGGTTCGGGTGTTTCGCCTTATCACTTTACTCAATATGTCTGGACGGATGGTACGGCGCGTGGCGAATGGAAAAAATTGCCACGTTCCTTTCCTTATGCTTATGTTCATGCGCAAGTCGGTTCCATCGAATGTGCTTATAGTGAAGTGCGTTGGGCACCGGAGATGTTCGAAACGTTAGAACGCGATCCGATTAAACGTGCTAAAGTCATGCAGAAGATTTCCCTAACGGGTGGCACGTCTGAGTTTATTTTCCCCGGTGCGTTACTGACAGAAAAAGTGGCAGATTTTAAAGCAGAAAAGTTAGTGCAGGATTTAGCGGATAGTTTTCGTCGTGCAACCGGATTGGGTTATAACAAGCAACATCAAGTGTTTGATAGTTGTTCGGCTAAAAAAACAGTGGTCATTGCCTTGTTTGATCGTATTGGCGACATTAAAGACGTCTCGGCTTATCATCAGCGGATTTTAGCGAATAACCTGAAAGAATTTTCCAACATTCTTTATCCGGTCACCACCGCCAAGGCAATTGAACAGATAGAACAACATGTGTTTAAAAACCCCAACTGGTTTAAGCGACTCATGAGTTCCGACCCATTAGATAAAGGAATGCGAGAGCAAATAAAAATCTATGCGAAAAAGTCACCGCTAATGGCAGAGCAAACCATGAAAAACTTGGCTGTGGCACAGTTTAACTTGCTTAATCAAGTTGGCAACGGAACCCCTCATGAGCATATGAAATTTTTAGACGGCCTTTGTAAAGCCAATAAACAACAATTGGAAAAATTAGCCTCTATTGCGGACTACGCCATGGCATTTTATGGCACAGCGATGGCGGGGTTTGGTGATACGCCAAAGGGTATGGAATATCAGAAAAATACGCTTGTTACGGGAAGCTCATGGGGTGATAGCTTATCAAATCTACTTTCAGTTGGCGATAAACTTAATCAAATCACGAAGGAAACGGCAGCAAAACTTACAGTGAAAGCCTTGCGTTTTGAGGTGATGATTGAATCGGTAATGGCTGCACAGATGTTGCTGTGGAAAGAAGGCGTGAAAGAAGCCATTCCTTATTCACGTTTTTTAGCCGCTGCTGGGTTAAAATTACAAACTATTTCCCATGCACATGTGGGAAGCATTAATGTGGGCGCAGATATTGTGAATAAGCAAATGCATACTCTCATTCACAATGCCGATGAGCTCTTTAAAGGATTAAATGCAGCGCATTATCAAGCAGAATTAACCAAAGGCGTGCGAGCGGGCACATCCCATTATATTAATATGAACGTTCATGTGGTCGTGAAAAATGAATATAATCCGGCATTACGGGTGGTAAACATCACAGAATCGGTGGGAACATTCTTTGCCGGCGGTGCGTTAATCGTGAACTTACGTGAATGGGCAAAATATAAGGAAGACAATTCCGGTTCCTTATCAGCATGGTTTTTACATCCGGCTGTTCGTTTGGCGAATGATTTTGCCGCTTTGGTAGCAAGTTTTGAGCGAAGCAGAGGCTTTGGTACGAAGGCGTTGGGGACATTTTATAACCGTTTAGATAAAGCGGCGGTGAAACAAATTCAGGCATTGACCGGGTTTAAAGAACCGATTGGGATAAAAGCAGCAGCCGGTAGAGGGACACAAATCGCCAAGCATCTGACACTGCAAAATGCGGGGCGGTTTGCTAATGTCTTGGGCGTGGTTATCGCTTTGGCACAGGCACAGCAAGCTGTACGCACCGGTGACACCGCAGCGCGTAATTCGGCGATTTTGGCAGGCATGGCGGAAATCAGTTTCTTTATTTCCACCTTTGCCTACAGCGGTGTGTTTGTGGGTATCGGGGTGGTGTTGGCAATCGGCTCGGTGCTGACTTCCTTGGTAGCGGATAATGAATTTGAGAAATGGGTGAGAACCGGATTCTGGGGTAATTCGGGGGATTATTGGAAAGCCTCAAGGGACAATTTTTCTAGACGACTTACTCAAGCGGAGGTTTTAGCTTCTCCAGAAAGTAATCCTGAACAATTCAAGAAAATTAAGAACTTCTTTGAACAAGAAATGGATGGATTTTATAACCTGATCTGGGGTATCGGTATTGACACCACTTTGGCAAATCAGTATCAGTTAAAAGTTTATTGTCCAGCATTTAAGGATAGAAGCAGTGCGGATAAACTAACGGTAGAAATCAGTATTGAAGATTATAGCAATACAGATCCGATGTTGGGCAGAGGTGTGCCAGCACCGGTGTCGATACCGACTCATAAGGTTAGAAAGCAATTTTTATCCCAAGGTGAAATTTTGATTGATATGACACAGATTAATATATTGAAAAGCTACCGTTACACAACAAATACGAAAGGAAGTAATATGCTGGATACTTTGACTGTCACTGTAAAACACCCTAAATTAGGTGAAGACGTGAGTACGCTTTGGCGCAAACATTTTGCAGATTACTTTGAAAGTCAGATTACTTACGTAGGGGGAAAGTAAAATGTCTATGTTTAACTACACACCCGATGTAATTGCCCGTAACGTAAAACTACTGGGGGATGGCGTAATTGAAATCCGCCGTTATAACGACGGGCATATTAGGGCAGACCTCTCTTGGGTGTGGTTTCTGTGTTCGATAGGTTTTATACTTTACGACTATTTTACCACCCAAACCCTGTTTAGGGATGTGCAATGGGCTATCTCTGTCGATTGGGCACTGGAAGAAGGATGGCTAAGATATTTTGATATAGCTTCGTCCTTAGGAAAGAACATACCTTCAAATGAGTATGATTTATATAAGGCTGAAATGCTCGAAATGCACTGGTCAAGAATTTATTGGGGCTGGTTCTATATCCTTTTCCCGCTGTTCTGGTTCTTTATGGTGATCTCCCCGAAATGGCGTCCTGTGCGATTTGATGCCAAACGGCGTTTAGTCTATTTCTGGTCGTGGGGTCAGCTTTATATTATGCACTATCCTAAATCTGTTCAACGAGATCGGGAACAGTTGCTCAGCTTTTTAAGCCCGGAATTTTTCACCCCGTGGATCCGCCCGAAACATTTCGGCAGTTTGGTGTTTAACATTCCGCACGAAAACCCTGATAAAAAATCCGCCCGCCGCGTGCCACTCGGCATTTATCGCCCGGCGTGCGAATATCAAAATCATGCCTTACTGAACTTTATTTTGGATTATCTCGGCAGTGAAAATCCCGATGAAGAATACGGCAAGTTCTTTAAAAAAGAAAAACGTATCACGAGTGACTACTTCAACTGGTTCTATCAATTTAGCCTCTTCCCACAAATCGGCTACAACGAAAAGAAAACCGAAGCACGCATTCAAGCATGGCTGGATAAAAATCATTAAAAACACGGAAAAATCTCACCGCACTTTAAAGATAAAAACGAAAGTGCGGTTGTTTTTAGCATGATTTTTTATAAACTAAGTATCTTATAAAAATATGTCATTTATAGAAGAACCAAAACCAATGAATACACCAAATTACACACCGGATATAGTAGCACGCAATGTGAAACAACGGGGTAACGGCGTGATTGAAATTGCCCGTTACAATGAGGGGCACATGAAAGCCAATATGGCATGGCCGTGGTTCTTAATTGTGGCAGGTATGACCTTATATGATATTTATTTTCAACAAGGGATGTTTAACGATATTCAGTGGGATTTTTCCGTTGATTGGGCGCTAGATCGAGGGTGGACTAGACATATATCTATAATGACTGAATTGGGAAAAGAGATCCCACAAAATTACTATGCAGACTATAAAGCAGAAATGCATTGCCATGCATGGAGACAGTTTTTATTGGGGCTGGTTTTTTATCCTTTTCCCACTTTTCTGGTTCTGTTTGCTGATTTCACCTAATTGGCGCCCGTTACGTATTGATAGCAAACGTCGCTTAATTTATTTTTGGAGTTGGGGTAAGTTTTACATTGCACAATATCCTGTGCACTTAAAGGACAATCCCGATGGCCTATGCTGGTTTTTAGAAGCGGAAATGTTTAAATCTTGGATGCATCGTGAAGCCATGGGCAGTCTAATTTTGCATATTCCTTATGAAAATCCAGAAATTCAAAAGAAAGTCGCCGTACCGATAGGCACATACCGCCTGGTATGCGAATATCAAAATTACCTATTGCGGGATTTTCTATTGGACTATATGTGTAGTGATGATGGTGACAAAGAATATGCCCGTTACTTCAAGAAAGAGAAACGCATTTGGTTAGACTATTTGGGGTGGTTCTATCGTTTTAGTCTCTTTCCCCCACGGGGTTATAACGAAAAGCAAACCGAAGCCAAGATTCAAGCCTGGCTTGAAAAATATGGTGATGGGCAGTAAAACATCTAGAAATCTAACCGCACTTTAGAGATGACACTTTAAAGTGCTCTACACCCCAAAACTTGGACAGATAACTAAACCGAAAGTCGAGCATCTATGAGCTTCAAAGGCAATAATCTCCTGATTGACTTAGCTCATCATCAGCAAGAGATATAGCTTCTCCGCACCTCCCCGAAATTCGGTTACCCACTTTTCATTAAGCTTTGTCGCAGTAAAATTGTGCGTTAATAAATTTAGTACCACATTGATCTTATATCTTCAAAAAGCCAAGTCGTATAATATTGCATATAATTCTGACCATCATAATGATAATAGGTGTAAGGTTGTCCTATATTGGCTTGATAAAAATTATTATATTTTTGTTTTAATAGGATATAAGTTTTATTCATGTCCCATTCAGCAGTATCAGTCGGTGACTTATAATTTTTCTCTAAAGAGATTAATCTAGTTCCCAAATTTTCATCACTATTACTTGCTTCAATGACAAATTTCTTATATTCCTCTTGATATTGCACTCGCATAAAATTATAAGCTAAGAACTGATCTGCCAAATATTTTACCTCTGGGTCAGTAATCTTTAAATCTTCAATTTCATTTTTCATTCTTTTTAAATGATCAATATAATCATCAAATAAAACGATTAAAGGTGATGTATCATCACCTAAATAAAACTCTGTAAGTTTATTTTTTAATTGAGCACTTTTTTGTAGGTTAGTAGACTCTACTTGATAAAAATAATTAACCAGTTTTTTATAATCTTTCTTTCCTGAAGCTAGGATGTTCTCACTAATAGCAATCGGCTCGGTTGGAACTATGCCATATTGTTCTTGATTATCATGTTGGCGTTGTGCATATATTACAGAATCATGGCCATCTCGGTTCACAATAATGTTTCGATCGTAATAAATATTTGTAAAGTCATTTTGTTCTATACGAAAACTCTCGCTGGGAAAAGTGCTACTAATAATTTGTTTATTTTCAACTACATCCCATACTCCCCAAAGTTCATTTTTCTTCACAGAAAAGAATCGACTTTCCTCCTTTTCTGATTCTCCAAAATAATCACCATTATTTAAAGAATAGACCTGGTCATAATCAATCGGAATAATACTCTCCCCTTTCAGATTAATCATGCCAGATTTCTTATCTATACGAACTAAATACTGATTAGTATTATGCATTTCAAGATCATCATATTGCGCCGCAATAATCACTTCACCAGTTGGGGCGATGATCCCCCATTTATCTTTTTGTTTGAACCGAAATACCTGATATTGCTCAACAAAATCCAAGTCCTGATACTCAAAAGGTAATACTGCCTGCCCAGCATAATCAATAATTCCGACCATTCCGTCTTGTTTGGCAATAATTGCTCCGTTCGGGAAGAATTCTTTTAATTTATCATTATTGAGCATTTTTATTTTATTACTTTCATAGGTAAAGTCTGTTATTGGTTTACCCATGAGTGAGAATAATGCTATTTTTTCCCCTTTAGTTGCTATCATAATTGGGGCAAAATAATCATCATAGAGGTCTTTATAGATAGGCTCAAAAATCACTTTTCCTGCAACACTATATATTCCGTGCAGATTGTCAAACGTGGTAACATTAATTTCATCATATGAATTATAAGATATACTCTGGAACTTTGCGGGAATAAGTTCTTTCAAATCACTATTTAACATCCCCAAATTATCAATAAGACGGGTTTCAATTAACGTCGAATGATTTTGAGTTTTTATAGCATCGAACTCAGTATATTTATAATCCAACACTATATTTCCATTAAGATCAATCAACGCACTCTCATAGTTTTCAAAAGATGACAAATTTTTTCCTTTAGAAATTTGAATGTATTGATCTTCAATAAATTTTACCTTAAGTAGATGATCAAAAAGTTTCTTACCTGATTTTGTCCATATAGAATATTGTTTATTCTTATCATTAATTACAGACATGACTTGACTATCTTTTGATAATCCATCGACAACTTGATAGCCCTTCGGCAGTACAATTAATTTTCCATCCAATGAGTAAAATTGCCGCTCTTCGCTTTTCCAACGTCCTGCAATAAGAAGTCCACCATCTAATGAAAACTCATTTTCTGAAATAACTGGAATAATCTCACGATTATTTTTCACTATGCCATATTTTTGGTCTTTCTGAACTTGAATATAACCTTCATCAAGGAGAGAATATTGATCATATAACTCTGCATCTAATACAATTTCACCTCGTTGATTAACTACAACACGAGATATTACCTCATCGGTTTTGAGATCGCGTTCGATTAATTCAACATACCCTTTACCCACATAGCCTGCCTCTTGATATTTAAAAGGTACAACAACTTCCTTTGTTTCAATATTAATTGCTCCCCAGTTAGCCTGTACATCTAAAAAATAAACAACGGGATAAAAATAATTTACTTCCGGCTTTGATGAAATATTAAGATAGTGACGTACCGGGTCTGGTAAAGCATTTTCTGAATAATATAAGTAAGAGCTATAATTAGGCCCCGTATGAAGAATACCCATATCTTTATATTTCGGCTCAACCACTACCTGACCTTGGTTATCTAATATCCCAATATGATTATTTTTTACCCCATACCAATACCCTTTTTCATAAGGCTCTAACTGACTATAGTTTGAACCATGGGCCTTGCGATATAGTTCATTTTCGATATCCGCCAGTTTGGAAATCAAAGGATTTCTGCATTCTTCAATGAGTTTCTTTTGTTGAGAGATCCTAGGTGCTTGTAACTGATGACACTGTTCAAACTGAGTAAGTACATCGGCTTTTTGTTGATCCAGTGACGGTTCTGCTGTGGTATTCGAAATGAAGTTTGTGTCACAGGCAACAAGACAAAAGCAAAAGAGAGGAAGAGATAATTTAGTAATGATATGTTTCATGTTAATATTGAAAGAAGATATAAACAGTTTAAGTTTATCATAATAGACAACTACTTAAGGAAAAATTTACACATTTTTAACTGCACTTTTATACGGCAGTGATAAACTTAACGCATTACTTTTTGAGGAAAATGAATGAAACCCGCTTATACCGAAAAACTTTTAGCCCGTCATGTGAGATTTTTAAATCCCGATCTGATCGAGATCCATCGCCCCATGATGCAGATATGGCGACTTATAATTATTGTCATTGGTTTGTTATTAGCTTTTATCGCTTGGGTAAAACACGCTGATACAATATATACACGAGATGATACTTTTGTGACTTATGTGAAGTGGTTTATTCAACCTTCTACTGAAAAGCATAAGGCATACCTACAATATGCTGAAGAACAAATAAAAGAAAACCAAGCGCTTGAAGCCCAACTTAAGGAATTAGCCAAAGGCTCAACATTACCGACTAATTTTATTGAATTTAGAGAACGTCACGCTGATCTTGATTATTTCCGCGCTCAAAAACAATGGGATAATTATTTAGAATTACAACAAAAATTAGCAAAAAGTTCTGTTCAATCTGAGCAAGAATACTATCAATCTTACGAAAGGTATACTTTTGAAGTCAAACGTCAGGTTGCCCTTAGTCTTATTGGTTTCCCACTTGCTGCATTCTTTATTAGCTTACTTTTACCTAACCAACGACTTATTCGCATTGATCGACGTCGTCGCATGATTTATGTTAAAGACGACCAATTTTATATTCATCAACTACCGGAATGGACAGTGTATGACGATATAGAAAAAGTCAATTTGCCTTTATTCTCATCACACGAAGGGCTACATTTCGTTTTACCGGATTCAAAAATGAAGGAATTATATCTAGTTAAAGTTGGGCGTCTAGGCTTGATAAATATACAAGGATTACAAATGTTTATTCAGGATTTTCTTTCCGGCAAGTATATCCATTTTGCTCATACTACCTCAGCTAAATCATGGAATATACTTGATCTTTTATTAGGAAAAGCTTTTTATTCTGATAAATATACGTCGGAAGAAATTGAAAAAGCGATAGAAAATTATCAAAAAAATTGGGTAAATTTATCTTTTGAAGAACAAAAAGTGCTAGCTGAAAAGCTTTATCAAGATATGAAAGAAAAGCTCCAAAACAAAATAAGCAATCTCAAAATAATACTGGGTATCATTATGTTAATTTATGCGATTTTCCATTTGCTCCGAGCATTTAGGCTCGCGTAGAGTTGAAAGACTTGCTTTATCGCTTAATTTGGGTCATTACAGACGGTAAGTATTCAGGGAAATATGATTTATTAAATTAATTGATAAAAGTGCGGTTAAGATTTCAAACATTTTTGTGTGTTTTGACAAACCCAAAAAACGACCGCACTTGCGGTCGTTTCGATTTATCGCTCAAAGGATTATTTTAATTTTTCACCTTTAAATTCACCTGTTAAACTTTCTAAGAAA
>OGFK01000195.1_pt1 | contig 59403 bp, 48 predicted proteins | sample 1570931 | NCBI WGS metagenome assembly OGFK01 (sample SAMEA2581935, study PRJEB24529) | metagenome | biome: Human gut stool | place: China | collected 2011
GCGACAGAGCGCGAGCGTGCCGCGTTTCTTATACCCTGCCAAGGGCTACGGGGATATTTCGCTAACTTTCCATTTACTCGAAATCTTACTTAGCCTCGGCTGTCTCGTCAGCATCTTCAGCCTCTTCCTGACCGTACTCGCCGATATGGAACAGCTGCTGTTCTCCGGAGGTAGTGACATGCACACCTTTTTCTTCCAGCTTCAGATCCTTGACATACATGGTCTTCGTAGTCTGGGGCAGAGCGGCCAGATCAATTTCAACGGGCTCCAGCAGATGTGCGGGATCTGCTTTGTAATGCACCTCGGACAATTCTGCTTCGAAGATACCCTGTACCTTGTCTTCGTTCACATAGACAATGGGAACAGTAGCGGATACGATTTCGCCGGCTACCAGAGCCTGAAAGTCCAGAGCCATATATTTCTTGGTCAGAGGATCAAAATCAATATTTTTTACCAGAACATCTACATTCTTACCATCCAGTTCCAGATAAGCCTGGGTGCCTTCTTTTGCATTCTTGATAAAAGCGGATGCATCCTTCTCTGTGAATTTCAGGGAAACATTCTCTTTCATTTCTTTTCCGTACAAAACACCGGTGATAAAACCGTCTCTTCTTAATTTCTTTGCTTTTTCGTCAGGATTTCTTTTTTCAGCTTTTAATGTCAACATAATGATGACCTCCTCGATCTCTACGTTTGTTTCGTGTAGATGAGAGCTTGTAGAAGTTCTTTTTGCACTATGGTTATTATAGCACATATAGAACAAAGTAAACAGTGAAAATGTCACAAAAATAACAGAAAAAAAGTGGGATTTACAAGCAAATTTCAGAAAACAAAGTGAAGCGGCACTCTTTGGCATCTATGACATGAAACGAAAATATGTAAAACACATGGAAATATTCGTTTCAAAATTGTGTGCGTATGATGATATATCTGAGAAAAATTTACAACTGCATTACAAGAACACGGTACAACAATAAAGCAAATGGTTGCGCGAAGAAACAAAATAAGGTATACTTGTCACGAATACATTTGAACACACAGGGAGGACATAAGGATGGATATGAATATTGTATGCCTGGATCTGGAAGGAGTACTGGTGCCGGAGATCTGGATCGCTTTTGCGGAGGCCAGCGGAATCCCGGAACTGAAGAGAACCACCAGAGACGAGCCGGATTACGATAAATTAATGAAATGGAGACTTGGTATTCTGAAGGAACACGGTCTGGGACTGAAGGAGATTCAGGAGACGATCGCAAAGATCGACCCCATCCCCGGGGCGAAGGAGTTTCTGGATGAGCTGCGTTCCATTACCCAGGTCATCATTATCAGTGACACCTTTTCACAGTTTGCGGGCCCTCTGATGAAAAAACTGGGTTACCCCACCATCTTCTGTAATTCCCTGGAGGTAGCTGACAACGGTGAAATCACCGGTTTTAAGATGCGTGTGGAGAATTCCAAGTACACTACGGTGAAGGCATTGCAGTCTATCGGCTTCCAGACCATCGCCAGCGGTGACAGCCACAACGATCTGGGCATGATCCAGGCCAGCAAGGCAGGGTTCCTGTTCAAGAGTACCGAACAGATCAAAAAAGATCATCCGGAGCTTCCAGCCTATGAGACCTATGACGAACTGATGGCAGCCATCAAAAAAGCATTATAATCTCCTATATTACTATTACTATGAAAAACTCTCCGGACAGATGTTATTCTGTTGAGGAGAGTTTTCTGTGTATACAGTGAATGCGTTTAATGGAGAATATTGATCCGCCACACACGGAAAACAGGGAAAAGACAAATAAAATATAAAAATATAATCGAAATTAAAAAAGTTATTTACATATTTTTACAAAATGTTACAATATTATAATATGACTTGTTATCAACCAATAGTAAGGAGAGGAAAATGTTCGAAAATTTGAAAATCAAGCAGCGCCTGAAAAAAGCTTTTGCCATTATTGTAGTTATATCATCTATTGCAGGAGTGCTCGGAGCACTGGCAATGATCGTTACCATGAACCGCTATCAGCATGCATTGACCAATTACGGTTTTTCACAGGGAGATATCGGTAAGGCCATGACTGTATTCACGGATGTAAGATCCGCAACCCGTGGAATCATAGGATATAACGACCCGGATCTGGTGGACGGTCTGATCACGACTCACGATGAGAAGAAGCAGGCTTTTCTTGAATACTGGGAAGTTGTCGGCGAGACTGTTGTTTCTTCAAAGGAGAAGGAACTGTATGATCAGGTAAATGAGCAGATTCAGCAGTACTGGGAGCTGGATCAGCAGGCCATTAATACCGGTAAGGTGGATATGGAAGAGAAGCGTATGCAGGCACAGGAGCTGATGCAGAATCAGGTAGCACCGCTTTATAATGAAATTTATGATACCATGCGTGAACTTATGAACGAGAATGTCCGTGAAGGAGATTCCCTTTCTTCCATACTGAATATCATGGGATTTATCTTCCTGCTTATCATTGTTGGTGTGATCGTGCTGGCAATTATCATTGCAACGAGAATGGAACATGCAATCTCTCAGGGAATCGCAGCACCGCTGGATGCATTGGCAAAGCGTCTGGAGACTTTTGCACAGGGTAACCTGTCCGATCCGTTCCCGACACTGAACAGTAAGGATGAGATCGCTGACATGATTCATTCTGCAAATGAAATGGCAGAAAAGCTGAGTTTTGTCATTGCCGACACCGGAGAAGTTATGAGCCAGATGGCAAACGGCAATTACAACATCACTTCCAAGAACCCGGATATGTATCAGGGTGATTTTGAACAGTTGTTTCTGTCTATCCGTAACATGAAGACACAGATGGTTCAGACACTGCGTTCCATCGAGGAGTCTTCCAGGCAGGTATCCGCAGGTGCAGCTAACCTGGCAGATGCTTCCCAGAATCTGGCAGAGGGCGCTACCGAGCAGGCAGGTGCCGTAGAAGAACTGCAGGCTACCATTACCAACATTACTTCCAATATTGAGCAGGCTGCTGAACAGGCACAGGAGTCCTATGAGCAGGCCAGAAAATATGCAAACGAAGCAGATAACAGCAGAGCAGAGATGAAGGCTATGGTGGATGCTATGGCCAGAATCAGTGATACTTCCAACAAGATCGGCAATATCATTTCTGAAATCGAGGATATTGCATCCCAGACCAACCTGTTGTCCCTGAATGCTTCCATCGAGGCAGCCAGAGCAGGTGAGGCAGGCCGTGGATTCGCTGTGGTTGCTGACCAGATCCGTCAGCTGGCAGAGCAGAGTACCAAGTCTGCTGTAGATACCAGAGACCTGATTGAAGGTTCCATGCAGGAGATCAAGGAAGGCAACCAGGCTGCAGACAGCGCTGCTGCTTCCATCGAGATCGTAGTAGACGGTATCGGCAAGATTGCAGAGTCTTCCCGCAGTATCAGCGAGATCTCCAAGGACCAGGCCAATGCCATGGATCAGGCAGAGCAGGGTGTCAACCAGATCTCCGAGGTAGTACAGTCCAACTCCGCTACCGCAGAAGAATCTTCCGCTACCAGCCAGGAATTGTCTGCACAGGCAATCTCTCTGGATGAGCTGATCAGCAAGTTTATTCTTCCTCAGGAATAAGAACGGCTGAGACATTGAGAAAAATATAGTACAGCTGGAAAAGCAGGTATCGGCAACGATGCCTGCTTTTTTTCTCTGACAGGAAGTGGACAAGGCTGCCCGGAATGGGATATAATTACAGGGAAACAGAATTGCGGACACAGAGAATGAAATAATGAAATGAGGTAAGCATAGGAATGGACCAGGAGCAGACACCCCACAAGCGCCGGGTGCGTTATAAAGGAAAATATCCCAGAAAATTCGAGGAAAAATATAAAGAATTACAGCCGGAAAAATACGGGGATACCATAGCCCATGTGATTCAGAAGGGAAACACTCCCGCAGGCATGCATATCTCCATTATGGTAAAGGAGATTCTGGATTTCCTGAAGATCCAGCCGGGAGAGACCGGATTTGATGCAACACTGGGCTACGGTGGACATACGAAAGCCATGTTGGAGCAGCTGCAGGGGCGTGGGCATATCTATGCCACAGACGTAGATCCGGAGGAGTCTGCCAAGACGAAGAAACGATTGGCAGAGGCCGGTTACGGAGAAGAGATTCTGACCATCAGATTACAGAATTTCTGTACCATAGATGAGATCGCAAAAGAGGTCGGAGGATTTGATTTTATTCTGGCGGATCTGGGAGTATCTTCCATGCAGATCGATAATCCCAGCAGAGGTTTTTCCTTCAAGGTGGACGGTCCGCTAGATCTCAGACTGAATCAGCAGCAAGGAATCAGTGCAGCAGAGCGCCTGGATACCATCAGCAGAGAAGAACTGGCGGGAATGCTTTACGAGAATTCCGACGAACCCTACTGCGAGGAACTGGCGAAGGCCATCACCGATGAGATCCGTAAAGGACACCGGATAGATACTACTACAAAATTAAGGGAAGTCATCGAAAAGACTCTGGATTTTCTCCCGGAGAAGGAGAAAAAGGATACCATCAAAAAGACCTGTCAGAGAACTTTTCAGGCCTTGCGTATTGATGTGAACCGTGAATTTGAAGTATTGTATGAGTTCATGGAAAAGCTGCCGGGAGCCTTGAAACCCGGCGGAAGAGTAGCTATCCTGACTTTCCATTCCGGCGAAGACAAGCTGGTGAAGCAGGCATTGAAGGAAGGCTACCGGAACGGCATTTATGCCGATTATGCGAAAGACGTGATCCGCCCTTCTGCGGAAGAATGCGTACAGAACGGCAGGGCCCGTTCCACGAAGATGCGCTGGGCAATCCGGGCAGAAGCATAGACTGACAGATGGAACAAAGGAGGTGTGGGAATGACTGTTATGGAATTTATCAATGCACACAGGGAGGATATGGAACCCTGTGAGTGTGTGATCCTGCCGGACGGCAGTGTGGAAGAGCCACAGCCTTCTCATATCAAAAAGCTGGAGGAAATCTCCGGCGAAGATAAACTGACACTGAACAGCCGTATGGAGAAAAATATGGAGCCTATATTTTTCATGGTGGAGTATACCGGCTGTATGTTAATATGGAGTACCCGTGTAGTGGTGCCGTCACACCCGACACCGGCACAGGAAGAGACGTTGGAGACATTGCATTTTGCGGCAATGCTGGCCCCCGGTTATCATAGAGAACAGGTGGGACCGGTCTACGAGGAATGCGTCAGAAGAGCAAAAGAACTGCACTAGAAAGGGAATGGCAAAATGGCATTTACACATCTTCATGTTCATACAGAATATTCGCTGCTGGATGGATCCAATAAGATCAAAGAGTATGTGGCCAGAGTCAAAGAGCTGGGAATGAACAGTGCGGCAATTACCGACCATGGTGTCATGTACGGTGTAATCGATTTTTACCGTGCCGCGAGGGAAGCCGGCATCAAGCCAATCCTGGGCTGCGAGGTGTATGTGGCACCGAATTCCCGTTTTGACAAAGAACTGACCGGCGGAGAGGATCGCTATCATCATCTGGTGCTGCTGGCAGAGAATAATACCGGTTATGCGAATCTGATGAAAATCGTCAGCCGTGGCTTTACGGAAGGATATTATTATAAACCCCGTGTGGACATGGAAGTGCTGCAGGAGTTCCACGAGGGAATTATCGCATTGTCAGCCTGCCTTGCAGGTGAAGTGCCCCGGTTTATTCTGAAGGGAATGAAGGACGAAGCGAGAAAAGCGGCTCGCAAATACGAGGCCTGCTTCGGCAAGGGCAATTATTTTCTGGAACTGCAGGATCACGGTATCCCGGAGCAGCGTACGGTGAACATGGAACTGCTCCAGATGAGCAGAGAACTGGACATTCCGCTGGTAACCACCAACGATGTGCATTACACCTATGCTGAGGATGCGATTCCCCACGATATTCTGCTGTGTCTGCAGACCGGCAAAAAGCTGGCGGACGAGGATCGCATGCGTTATGAGGGTGGTCAGTATTACGTCAAGAGCGAAGAGGAAATGAAGGGACTGTTCCCCTATGCATGGGAGGCCGTGGAGAATACCCAGAGGATTGCAGACCGTTGTAATGTGGAGATAGAGTTTGGCGTGACGAAGCTGCCGAAATACGATGTGCCGGAGGGGTACGATTCCTGGAGCTATCTGAACAAGCTTTGTAATGACGGACTGGCAGAGCGTTACGGTGACGGTGACCAGCCTGCCGGGGAGACCGGACAGACCCTGCGGGAACGTCTGGATTACGAGCTGGGTGTCATCCGCAGAATGGGATATGTGGACTATTTCCTGATCGTATGGGATTTCATCAACTATGCGAAAGAGCACGGGATTCCGGTGGGACCGGGACGAGGTTCCGCTGCGGGAAGTATCGTGGCATATTGCCTGAAGATCACCAACATTGATCCCATTCATTATAATCTGCTGTTTGAACGTTTCCTGAATCCGGAACGTGTGTCCATGCCCGATATTGATGTGGACTTCTGCTTCGAACGGAGACAGGAAGTCATTGATTATGTGGGCAGAAAATACGGCAACGACAAGGTGGTGCAGATCGTTACGTTCGGTACCCTGGCAGCCAAGGGTGTCATCCGTGATGTGGGACGTGTGATGGATCTGCCCTATGCTTTTGTGGATTCCATTGCGAAGATGGTTCCCAACGAGTTGAATATTACCCTGAATAAGGCTCTGGAAATGAATCCGGAGTTCCGTAAGCTGTACCAGGAGGACGAACAGGTACATCATCTGATTGATATGTGCAAGCGTCTGGAAGGACTGCCCAGACATACCTCCATGCATGCAGCGGGTGTAGTCATCTGCCAGAAGTCGGCGGATGAATTTGTTCCTCTGTCCAGAGGCTCCGACGGTTCCATCGTTACCCAGTTTACCATGACGACATTGGAGGAACTGGGGCTTCTGAAAATGGATTTCCTTGGGCTGCGCACGCTGACAGTGATCCATGATGCGGTAAAATTCATTGAAAATACCACCGGCAGACATATTGATGTGGATGCGATTGACTACAACGATCCGAAGGTGCTGGCATCGATCGGCACCGGCAGAACGGAAGGAGTGTTCCAGCTGGAAAGTGCCGGAATGAAGAGCTTCATGAAGGAATTGCGTCCCCAGAATCTGGAAGATGTGGTGGCTGGTATTTCCCTGTATCGTCCAGGTCCTATGGATTTTATCCCGAAGTATATTCAGGGTAAAAATCATCCGGATGCGGTAACTTATGCCTGTCCCCAGCTGGAGCCGATCTTAAAGCCCACCTACGGCTGTATTGTATATCAGGAACAGGTAATGCAGATCGTTCGTGATCTGGCGGGCTATACACTGGGACGAAGCGATCTGGTGCGCCGTGCCATGAGTAAGAAGAAACAGTCCGTCATGGAAAAAGAGCGGGCCAACTTCATCTACGGCAACCCGGAGGAAAATGTCCCCGGCTGTATTGCCAACGGCATTGACGAGCAGACAGCAGGGCAGATCTACGATATGATGATGGATTTTGCCAAATATGCGTTCAACAAGTCCCATGCGGCCTGTTATGCGGTAGTGGCTTACCAGACAGCGTATTTGAAATACTATTATCCCGTAGAATTCATGGCGGCGTTGATGACTTCCGTCATCGATAACCCGAAAAAAGTATCGGAGTATATTTTGAACTGCCGGAACATGAATATCGCCATTCTGCCGCCGGATGTAAATGCGGGAGAAGCCGGATTCTCTGTGACAGACGGCAAGATCCGCTATGCCCTGACAGCTATCAAGGGTGTGGGACGTCCCATCATTGACAGCCTGGTACAGGAGCGTAAGGAAAGAGGCCCTTTCACGAATCTGAAGGACTTTATTACCCGCATGTCCGATAAAAAAGAGATGAATAAGCGGGCTATTGAGAACCTGATCAAAGCAGGAGCCATGGACGGACTGGGCGGTACGAGAAAACAGTTCATGAGTGTCTATGTGCAGATCGCGGACCATATTGCCCATGATAAAAAGAACAATCTGGCCGGACAGATCTCCCTGTTTGACATTGCAGGGGAAGAAGATAAGGAAGAATTCGATATCCGGATGCCGGATGTGGGCGAATACAATAAGGAGATGCTGTTGGGCTTCGAAAAAGAGGTGCTGGGTGTCTACGTCAGCGGTCATCCCCTGGAGGAATATCAGGAGCTGTGGCAGAACTGCATCAGCAATACTGCCGGGGATTTTGCCCTGGATGAAGAGACCGGAGAGGTGCAGTTAGTCAGGGACCAGGCCAATGCAGTCATCGGAGGATTGATCGCGGACAAGACAGTAAAATACACCAAGAATGACAAGATCATGGCATTTTTGAATGTGGAGGATCTGATCGGTAATGTGGAAGTCGTGGTATTTCCACAGGTGTACGAGCGCTACAGTACCTTGCTTGTGGAGGATGCGAAGGTGTTTATCCGGGGCAGAGTATCCCTGGAAGAAGACAAGGACGGCAAGCTGATCTGCGACCAGATTATCAGTTTCGAGGATGCGCAGGCTGCGAGAGCGGCGAACCAGCCCCTGTTCCCCAGAAATTACGGAGGCCGGGGCGGCAGCAGCCGCGGCGGATCCTACGGAAACGGAAGTGGAAATGGCGGTGCCGGTGGATACCGGAATGCCGGGAACGGCTACGGACAATACCAAAATGACGGTATGAACAGCAGCAGTATGTCGGTGGGACAGACCGGTCAGGCAGCAGGACAAATGCAGTCCGGGCAGCGTACACAGGCAAATGGAACCCCTCAGAAAAAAGGCATGCCGGCGGGAGCCTGGATCCAGTTCCCCAATATGGAGGCCTATAAGACCAGAGAGCAGGAACTGCTGCAGGCCATTGCGGATTCCGACGGGGATGACGATGTGGTGATCTATCTGCGGGACATTAAAAATATTAAGATCCTGCCCCAAAATCTCCAGGTAAAAGCTGACGGGGCATTAATGGAAAAGCTTACAGTGCTGTTCGGAAAAGAAAATGTTAAATTTATAACGAAACCTATTGAAAACCGCTCAAAAATAGATTAAAATAAGGAATCGAGAAGAGAAAACTATTCGTTCGTTTACTTAGGAGGTAACAGTCATGGCAAAAGAGATTAAGACGATCGGCGTATTGACCAGCGGCGGTGATGCACCGGGAATGAACGCTGCTATTCGTGCAGTTGTTCGTACAGCCATTGCAAGAGGACTGAAGGTTAAGGGAATCAAAAAAGGCTATCAGGGTCTTTTGAATGAAGAGATCATAGATATGGAAGCCAAGGACGTATCCGATATCATTCAGCGCGGTGGTACGATCTTAGGAACCGCACGTTGTCTGGAGTTCAAGGAAGCGGAAGGACAGAAGAAGGGTGCTGAGATCTGCAGAAAGCACGGTATCGACGGTATCGTTGTCATCGGCGGTGACGGTTCTTACCGTGGTGCACAGGCACTGTCCAGACTTGGTATTAATACTATCGGTCTTCCCGGAACCATCGACCTGGATATTGCATGTACCGAGTACACAATCGGTTTCGATACTGCTGTCAACACAGCAATGCAGGCAATCGACAAGGTTAAGGATACTTCTTCCTCTCATGAGAGATGCAGTATCATCGAGGTAATGGGCAGAAATGCCGGTTATATCGCTCTGTGGTGCGGTATTGCCAACGGTGCCGAGGATATCCTGCTTCCCGAGAAGTACGATTACAACGAACAGAATATTATCAATAATATCATTACCAACCGTAAGCATGGTAAGACCCATCATATCATCATCAATGCCGAGGGAATCGGACATTCCACTTCCATGGCCCGGCGTATCGAGGCTGCTACCGGTATTGAGACCCGTGCTACGATCTTAGGTTACATGCAGCGTGGCGGAAGCCCTACTGCCAAGGATCGTTACTATGCATCTATCATGGGTGCTTACGCAGTAGATATCATGCTGGAAGGCAAGACCAACCGTGTCGTAGGTTATCAGCATGGTGAGTTCATCGATTTCGATATCGAAGAGGCTTTGCAGATGCAGAAGGGCATCAATGAGTACCAGTTCGAGGTATCTCATCTGCTGTCCATCTAATTTAATTTAACAGTTCAGACTGCGAAGCAGGCACTTTTATAAATAAGAGTGTCTAAACGGATATGAAGACAAAGGCGTTTCCCATTGCGTGGAAACGCCTTTTTGACTATAATAAACTCATCCATAGAATGCATCCCGACTGCTTGCAGGCAGGGGATCATTCTATGAGAGGAGTAAACAAACATAAGTAAGTAGGGTGATTAGCCCGGATTACGCATGTTTGTTATGGTTTCGAAAGTTTGCAGAACGGAGAAACCATATTATTATGATGTTTAGGAGCGGTTAGCAGACAGATATGATCACAAGCAACAACAATGCAAAAGTAAAACAGGTGGTGCAGTGGCAGACCAAGGCAAAGGAGCGCCGCAAGGATCACGTATTTCTGGCAGAAGGTATCAGAATGTGTGAGGAGGCTCCGGTAAAAAACGTGCGGGAGGTCTACCTTACGGAAGAACTGGAGCAAAAGATCCGGCAGAATGCCCAGAACGGAGACACAGCATTCTGGGACAAGCTGCAGCAGACCGGTTACGAGACCGTCTCCACGGAAGTCTTTGCCAAAATGGCGGATACCCAGACCCCCCAGGGCATTCTGACAGTGCTGGAACAGCCGGTCTATGACCTGACACAGCTGTTGGAACAGCCGGATCCTTTATTTCTGATGCTGGAAAATCTGCAGGATCCGGGCAATCTGGGAACCATGATCCGTACCGGAGAAGGAGCAGGGATAACGGGTGTTATCATGAACAACCAGACGGTTGATATCTTTAATCCCAAGACCATCCGTGCCACCATGGGGTCTATTTTCCGGGTACCCTTTGTCTACGTGCCGGATCTGGCACTGGTGCTGGAACAGATGCATGCAAAAGGTATCTACACCTATGCGGCACACTTGAAAGGACAGGAATACTACGATTCCTTTTCTTTCCGGGAGCCTACGGCGTTCCTCATCGGTAACGAAGGAAACGGCTTATCCAAGGAAATCTCCGACCAGGCAGGACAGTATCTCAAGATCCCCATGGAGGGCAGGGTGGAATCCCTGAATGCCTCCATTGCAGCGGCCCTTCTGATGTACGAGGCCCACAGACAGCGAAGCGCAAGACTGTAACTATCCCGGACCCATTTGCTTTATAGATATTATCAAATGCCAGGCATTCGATGCGCAGCCGATAATATTTACATGGCTCTGAATAATTATGATGTCGGGGTCAAAAGCACCCGACACCATAATAATAGAAGAAAGACAGAACAGGAGGAAAGATATCATGAAGATCGGATTTATCGGACTGGGAAATATGGCCACTGCCATGATCGGAGGAATGTTGCAAAAAGGAATTGCAGCTCCGGAGGACATCATTGGTTCAGCCAGAACAGAAACAACAGTAGAAAAAGTTAAAACAAAATTTAATATTAACACAACAACGGATAACAAAATCGTAGCGGCACAGGCAGACATTCTGTTCCTGGCAGTGAAACCCATCTTTTTCCCGGAGGTGATCGACCAGATCAAAGATGTCGTGGCAGAGGATACCCTGATCGTCAGCATTGCGGCAGGAAGAACTCTGGACTATCTGAAAGAGGCTTTCGGCAGACCGGAATTGAAGCTGATCCGCTGCATGCCCAATACTCCGGCACTGGTACTGGAAGGCTGCACCGGTGTCTGTGCGGAAGAAAACGTCACGGAGGAAGACATGGAGCAGGTACTGGCACTGTTACGTTCCTTCGGCATTGCCAGTGTGGTACCGGAACGGCTGATGGATGTAGTCGTAGGTGTCAGCGGTAGCTCCCCGGCCTATGTGTTCATGTTCATTGAAGCCATGGCAGACGAGGCAGTAGCCGCCGGAATGCCCAGAAAACAGGCTTATGAATTCGCGTCACAATCCGTCCTTGGCAGTGCCAGGATGGTGCTGGAGACCGGCAGACATCCCGGAGAACTGAAGGACATGGTGTGCTCCCCCGGTGGAACCACGATCCAGGCAGTCAAGGTACTGGAGGAAAAAGGCATGCGCGCCGCTGTCATGGATGCCATGGATGCCTGCATTGAGAAGTCCAAAAGCATGTAGTGACAGCTCGACTCTGTTCATGAGTTGAGCGCCGGTTCATGAGCAAAGGTAGTCACGCAGTGACGAAAAGCGTGATAACGCAACTTTGCGAATGGCGCTAGCCGAGCTGTCATGGCTAAATAGTGCCCAAAGTCCCAAAACTTGACAAAAATTTTGTCATCTGTTATGATATCTCGCGTAACAAATTTAATATTTTTGTAACAAACCGGTGAAAATCTTAATAATTTCAGCATATACTATTCACTGGTGAGATCCACAGGTATCACACCCATCGGGGAATCTTCCTGTGGGAAAGGCGTGTATCAAGATGACAAAAAGCAGAAGAATGCTGGTTGTATGCGTAGGACTGCTCTGTTCTCTCTTCCTGAGCATGCAGATGAGCATGACCGCACAGGCGGGCAATACAAAAAATTATGTAAATGATCTGAACGGTGGTATCGCATCCATCCTGGATCCCGGTTCCAGGAACAGCACTGAGGTGATCAACGCTACGGTGAAGGAACTGAACCTGACTTTCCCGGCAGAGGAAGAGATCAGTTCCGGTCTGGTCATGGCGAACGTAAAGGATGCCGTGAATGTAAGAAGCGATGCCAGCGAGGAAGCATCCAAGGTCGGTAAACTCTACAAGGACTGTGGAGGTACCATCCTGGAGCGTAAGGACGGCTGGACCAAGATCCAGTCCGGCACTCTGATCGGCTGGGCAAAGGACGAATATCTCCTGTTCGGAGATGACGCCAGAGCACTGGCCAACGATGTAGGCAGGATGATCGCACAGATCAATACGGAGACCCTCCGTGTGAGAACGGAAGCGGATCAGGAAGCCGGTGTCCTGGGACTTCTTCCCAAGGGAGACATCGCAGATGTAGTAGACAACAGCAACCCGGAATGGGTCTGTATTGACTACGAAGGCGCAGACGGTTATGTGGCTGCGGAATATGTAACTGTAGATTTCCAGATCGACTCCGGTGAGACACTGGAGGAGATCAAGGCAAGAGAAGCCGCAGAGCGTGAAGCAAAGCGTCACGTCAACTACGGCGAATATACCACCGATGCGGATACCACGCAGCTGCTGGCCGCACTGGTACAGTGTGAAGCAGGCTGTGAAAGCTACGAAGGCCAGCTGGCGGTAGCGTCCGTAGTTATGAACCGTGTAAGAAGCGGAGCATATCCCAATAGTATTCACGGTGTTATCTATGCCTCCGGACAGTTTACTCCAGCACTGAACGGTAAGGTAAATACCGTATACGAATCCGGCAGGATCTCCGCAAGCTGTGTTCAGGCAGCCCAGGAAGCCATCTCCGGTGTCTCCAATGTAGGAGACATGACCCACTTCAGACGTAACAATGGCCGTGACGGACTGGTCATCGGTAACCACGTCTTCTACTAAGTGGCACACAAAAGAACAGCGCATACAACAGAGACGGTATCCCGGAACAGGGGTACCGTCTTTTAACGTACAGGCAGGAGCCGATCCGCCGGATGGAATGAGGAATGAGAAGAGCACAATAGAATCCTGTATCGTGCACCAATAGAGGTTGTCACAGAAGACTATTTGTAGTACACTGGATACAACTACAAAACCAAAGGAGTGATCACATGAGTGAAATGGTAACCTTGTGGCTTGTGGTATTGATCGTATCGATCGGTGTGGAGGTCGCCACTCTGGGACTGACGAGCATCTGGTTCGCCGGAGGCGCCGTTGTGGCAGTGATTGCCGCCGCATTGCAGGCACCGATCTGGTTGCAGATCCTGCTATTTTTTGCAGTGTCTCTGCTGCTGTTATTTTTCACCAGACCTGTCGCAGTCAGATATTTCAACAAAGACCGCGTAAGGACGAATGTGGAAAGTATGATCGGCAGACAGGCGATCGTGACCAGTGAGATCGACAATCTGCAGGGCATCGGACAGGTAACGGTGGGCGGCCAGGAGTGGAGCGCCAGAACCGAAAAAGACGGACTGAATCTACAGCCCGGAACGGTGGTAGACATCGTGGCAGTCAGTGGTGTCAAGCTGATCGTCAAGGTGGATCCGCAGATGACGAAGGTCATCGGGGAAGTACCGCAGTCACAGAATTAAGAATCGTGTAACACGGATACATGAGGGAAAAGCGCGTACAGAGGTACGCAGCGTACACGAATGTACGCAGAAGGAGGAAAAATGGTAGCATTAATCATTATTGTCGTTTTAGTATTATGGATCTGTGTATCCTGTATCAAGATCGTGCCTCAGGCACAGGCCTACGTGATCGAACGTCTGGGTGCTTATCAGTCCACCTGGAATGTAGGATTCAATCTGAAGATCCCGTTCATCGATAAGGTAGCCAGAAAAGTCAATTTAAAAGAGCAGGTAGCGGATTTCCCACCCCAGCCCGTAATCACCAAGGATAACGTAACCATGCGGATCGATACCGTAGTCTTTTACCAGATCACAGATCCCAAGCTGTTCACCTACGGTGTAGAGAATCCCATGATGGCTATTGAGAATCTGACCGCCACCACCCTGCGTAATATCATCGGTGACCTGGAACTGGACCAGACCCTGACTTCCCGTGAGACCATCAACACCAAGATGCGTGCGGCACTGGATATCGCCACCGATCCCTGGGGTATCAAGGTCAACCGTGTGGAGCTGAAGAACATCATCCCTCCCGCAGAGATCCAGAATGCCATGGAGAAGCAGATGAAGGCAGAGCGCGAGAGACGTGAAGCCGTTACCCGTGCAGAAGGTGAGAAGAAGGCTAAGATCCTGGAGGCAGAAGGTGCCAAGGAGTCCGCAATTCTTCGTGCAGAAGCAGATAAGCAGGCAGCCATCCTTCGTGCGGAAGCTGAGAAGGAGAAGATGATCCGCGAGGCAGAAGGTGAAGCCGAAGCCATCCTCAAGGTACAGCAGGCAAATGCCGACGGTATCAAGATGCTGAAGGAAGCAGGCGCAGATGCAGCAGTCCTGAAGTTAAAGAGCCTGGAAGCTTTCGAAAAGGTAGCTGACGGCCAGGCCACCACCATCCTGCTGCCCGCAGAGCTGCAGGGCATTGCCAGCGTGGCAGAGACCTTCAAGGCAGCCGCAGGCAAAAAGGCAGAATAAGTAAACTAAAAAACGATAAACCAAAGCCACTTTCCGGGAAATAAGGAGGGTGGCTTTTTTATGTCGGATTCACAAAAAACAATGACGGGGGATAAACGCGAGGGGTTGAAAAACACAGAATAATGAAGTATATTGATTACATATAGCTTGTTACAGGCAACGTTTGTAACAGGGATATCAATGGACAAAATCAGAAAACAGAGGCTGCGGGCGCAAGGCCGGAAAGCTTCGGAAAAGAGGAGTATTATGGATTTAAAGGGACGCGATTTTTTGAAATTACTGGACTTTACACCGGAAGAGATCGAATATCTGCTGGATCTGGCGGCAGACCTGAAGGATAAGAAGAAAAAAGGAATCCCCGTAGATACTCTCCGAGGCAAGAATGTAGCGCTGATCTTTGAGAAGACCAGTACCCGTACCAGATGTGCTTTTGAAGTGGCAGCCCATGATCTGGGAATGGGAACGACTTATCTGGATCCCACCGGATCCCAGATCGGCAAAAAGGAAAGCATTGCCGATACTGCCAGAGTACTGGCAGGCATGTTCGAGGGTATCGAATATCGTGGCTTCGGACAGGATATTGTGGAGGAACTGGCAAAATATTCCAAGGTGCCCGTATGGAACGGCCTGACCAACGAATTCCATCCCACCCAGATGCTGGCAGACCTTCTGACCATCCGTGAACATTTCGGACATCTGAAGGGAATCCGTATGACTTACATGGGAGACGCACGTTACAACATGGGTAACTCTCTGATGGTAGCCTGCGCGAAGATGGGCATGCACTTTACCGCATGTACCACCGCAAAATATTTCCCGGCGAAGGAGCTGGTAGCGGAGTGTGAGGCCATTGCGGCACAGACCGGCGGCAGTATTACCCTGACCGAGGATGTGAAGGCGGGCACGAAGGATGTGGACGTGATCTACACTGACGTGTGGGTATCCATGGGCGAGCCCGACGAAGTATGGACCGAGCGTATTAAGGAGCTGTCTCCTTATCAGGTGAATAAAGCAGTCATGGACAATGCCGGCGAGCAGGCCATTTTCATGCACTGTCTTCCTGCATTCCATGATCTGAAGACCAAGATCGGTGCCCAGATGGGTGAGCGTTTCGGCATCACCGAGATGGAAGTGACCGATGAAGTATTTGAATCCGGCCAGTCTCTGGTGTTTGAAGAGGCTGAGAACCGTATGCATACGATTAAGGCAGTGATGGCGGCGACTTTATGAGTATGAAAGCAAAGATTTTAGAGCTTCTTCGGGAAAAGAAGGATCGGGTGGCAGCAGGGGCACCGGAAAGCGAGGCCTATGTCTCCGGGCAGGAGCTCTGCGAGCAGTTCGGTGTATCGAGAACTGCGGTATGGAAAGCCATCGGACAACTGAAAAAAGAAGGCTATGTCATTGAAGCGGTACAGAACCGCGGCTACCGTCTGCTAGATCAGACGGAGGAAGTCTACAACCAGGCGGATATCCAGAGCAGATTAAAGACGAAATGGGTGGCACATCCTTTACAGTTTTTTGACAGTATCGATTCCACCAATATCCGTGCCAAACTGGAAGCGGAACAGGGCGCGAAGAGCGGCCTGTTGGTGGTGTCGGATATGCAGAGCGCCGGACGCGGCAGAAGAGGCCGGAGCTGGGAGAGCCCCGCAGGGACAAATATTTATTACACCCTGATGTTAAAACCGGATTTTTCATCGGACTGTGCACCGATGCTGACGTTAGTCATGGCACTGGCGGTGGCGAAGGGCATCCGGCAGACACTGCGCCGCGACAGCGAAGAGGCAGCAGCCAAGGTCGGCATCAAGTGGCCCAACGACATTGTGGTGGACGGGAAAAAAGTCTGCGGCATTCTCACGGAGATGAGCATGGAGCAGGGGTATATCCAACACATCGTCATCGGTGTGGGCATCAATGTGCGTAAGCAGGAATTTCCCGAAGAGATCCGGGACCGGGCGGCAGCCATTGATGAACAATGCGGCTTCCGCATTTCCCGCAGTCAGCTGATTGCGGATATTATGGAAGCCTTCGAGGAAGATTATGAGATCTTTTTACAGACCCATGACCTGAAAGGTCTGCGGGCCTCCTATGCGGAACTTCTGGTAAATCAGGATAGGGAAGTCTGCGTGCTGGATCCCAAGGGCGAATACCGTGGCATTGCCAGAGGCATCAACGACCAGGGAGAGCTTCTGGTGGAGAGACCGGACGGCACCGTGGAGGAAGTCTATGCCGGAGAGGTATCGGTCCGCGGAATCTATGGGTATGTGTAGGCAGGTACAGTATTTTCCGGGATGGCAGAAGGCAGGACGGACAGCCGGATGGAAAGACCGGAATAAAAAGACCGGAACAGATAGTCCGTTACAGAATTGAGACAGAACAGGATATAGAAGTATGGACGAGAACAAGATCGTACTCTGCGGCGCCAACGCCTATGAGAAGAAATATTATTTTAACGAAGAACAATTTAAGATGATTCCGGATTCCATCAAGCAGGAGCTGCATGTGATCTGCGTGCTCTTCACCGAGGAAGTGGGCGGTGTCTTTACCATTGCCTTTGAGGAGGATGGGAATGTGGTCATGGAGACCAATGCGGATGATGATGACATCTATTATGATGAGATCTCTTCCGGACTGTTGATCTCTGAGATCCGTAGGAACAGACAGGAGCTTTTCGAGTCCCTGAGTCTGTATTACCGTGTGTTTATCAAAAAAGAAGATGTATCCGCATTGCTGGATGAGGAGGACGATGAATGATTTTTGTCATTGATGTAGGCAACACGAATATGACCATGGGTGTCTTTCAGGGGAAAAAGCTGGAAGCCACCTTCCGGATCATGACGAAGACCCCCAGAACCTCAGATGAATACGGGATCATGATCACCCAGCTGCTAAAAAATAACGGTATCGAAGTGACGGACATCGAGGGAGTCATCATTGCCAGCGTAGTGCCGGATGTGATGCATTCCCTGACCAGTTCCATCATCCGTTATCTCAAGACAAAACCACTGATCGTGGGCCCCGGTGTGAAGAGCGGCATCAAGGTCGCTACCGAGGATCCCCGGGCCATCGGTGCGGACCGTATCGTGGATGCGGTGGCAGCTTATGTGAAATACGGCGGACCGGTGCTGGTACTGGATTTCGGTACGGCGACCACCTATGATCTGATCACGGAGGACGGACGTTTTACTGCAGGAATCACTGCTCCCGGTATCCGGATCAGTTCAGAGGCTCTGTGGAAAGAGACGGCGAAGCTGCCGAATATTGAGATCCGTAAGCCGAAGACCATCCTGGCACAGGAGACCATTACCAGTATGCAGGCAGGACTCATGTACGGTCAGATCGGCCAGACGGAATACATTATCCGCAAGGTAAAGGAAGAGAGCGGGCTTGCGGAGCTGAAGGTCGTGGCCACCGGAGGCTTAGGCCGTGCCATTGCGGACGAGACCGACAGCATTGATATCTATGACAGCTCTCTGACACTGGATGGACTGCGGATCATCTACGACAAGAACAGACGTTGATAGGGGAATGACATGATAAAGCTGGAAAAAGCAGCAACAAAGATTATGGCAGCCATCGGAACAGCAGTAATGCTGTTCCTGCTGTTTTATTCCTGGAAATATACGAAGAGGCTGGTGGAACCGGAATATTATCTGGATGAAAAAGACAGTATCCTCTGGAATGCTCTTGTCGGCGTAGTGCTGGTGGCGGTATGCGGGGCTCTGTCCGGAGTGATGAAAAAGATCCCGGCATGGGCACTGCATCTGCTGGCAGTTCTGGGAGCTGTGACAGCAGTGATTCTAGGGATAAGGCTTGCGAGGGCCGCCGGAGCGGAGAGCATTGCGGACCAGTATTATGTGCAAAGAGCAGCTATGGCACTGGCGGACGGTGATGCGGAATGGGTGCTGGCACAGGATTACTATGGTATCTATCCGTTCCAGCTGGGACTGGCGGAGATCTTCGCCTTAATCTTCCGTGTGGCAGGCTCCACGGAACGGCTCGTGATCCAACAGGTACAGGCGGTCTGCGGAGGCATCACGCTGTATGTTGGATTTAGGATCGTGCGGGAACTGTCGGGAAGCCGGGCAGCGGAACTGCTGTATCTTGTGGCGGAGCTTTTGTTCCTGCCGGTGTATTGCTATGCTTTGTTTATCTATGGTGAGAGTATCGGAACCTGCAGCGTCCTGTGTGCCATCTGGTGTTACCTGATGGCCAACCGGCCGGAGGGAAAGGTGTGGCAGAAGGGACTGCTGTGGAGTGCCGTCGCATTGTTCATGGGACTGGCGTATGCGACCAGAAATGTATTGCTGGTGGTATGGATCGCCATGGTCATCATGCAGATCCTGGTGCTGCTTCGCAGTAAAAAATGGCAGGGACTGCCGGCGCTCTGCGTGGTGCTGGCAGTCATGCTGCTGGGGAAAACGACTCTCTGTCACATGGCGGAAGGACAGCTTGACCGGGAATATGGTTCCGGTGCTCCGTATGTTCTGTGGGTTGCCATGGGAATGCAGGAGAATCCCGACGCCCTGAAGGGGCCGGGAACCTACAATGACTATAATCTGGACACTTATCTGCAGGCCGGGTATGACAGCATAGAGGCAGCAGAAGTGGCCAAAGGAGATATCAGGCAGTGTCTGGCAAAATGGCAGGAGGATCCCGTGGCAGCCGTTACGTTTCTCAAGGAGAAACTGCTGATCCAGTGGATCGAGCCTACTTATTGCAGCTTTAACCAGACCAGATACCAGTACCGGCCGCAAGGCTGGGTGGAAGACCTCTATACCGGACAGGCCAATGAAAGAGCACTGGCATTCCTGAACCGTTTTCAGGGAATGGTATATCTGGCGGTTTTCGGATATTATTTGAGGATCCTGCTGGGAAAACTGAAAGGTGTACAGGTACTTCCGGGGATTATTTTTCTGGGCGGCTTTTTCATTACGATCCTCTGGGAGGCCAAGAGCCGTTATGTGTATCCCTATATCGTCATGATCCTTCCCAGCGCGGCATGCAGTATGGAGTATTACGGCCGTCTGTTGGCGGGTGGCATCGGGAGGATCGCAGGCGGTATTGCGAGTAGTAGGGAAAGGAAACAGAAACAAAAAGAAATAGGAAGGACAGCATGAAAAAATTACAGATTGGTAATGTGACCCTGGACAACCCGGTGATCCTGGCACCCATGGCGGGAGTATCCGACCTGCCGTTCCGCCTGCTTTGCAGGGAGATGGGAGCGGCGCTGGTGTGCATGGAAATGGTCAGTGCCAAAGCCATATATTATAACAATAAAAATACGGACAGTCTCATGGAGATCCATCCCGAGGAAGTGCCGGCTTCCCTGCAGCTGTTCGGCTCAGATCCCCAGATCCTTGCGGAGATGGCAAAACGGATCGAGGAACGTCCTTTTTCCATACTGGATCTGAATATGGGCTGCCCGGTGCCGAAGGTCGTGAACAACGGCGAAGGCTCCGCACTGATGAAGGAGCCGAAGCTGGTGGAGCAGATTCTGACCGCACTGGTAAAAGCCATCGATAAGCCGGTGACAGTGAAGATCCGAAAAGGCTTCGACGATGACCATGTCAATGCCGTGGAGATCGCGAAGATCGCGGAAGCCTGCGGTGTGGCGGCAGTGGCGGTGCACGGACGGACCAGAGCCCAGTACTACAGCGGACAGGCAGACTGGGATATCATCGCACAGGTGAAGGATGCAGTGAAGATTCCAGTGATCGGCAACGGGGATGTGGACAGCCCGGAAAAAGCAAAAGCCATTCTGGAACAGACCGGCTGCGATGGTGTCATGATCGGCCGGGCGGCAGAAGGAAATCCCTGGATTTTCCGGGAGGTGGTATCCTATCTGGAAAACGGCACGATCCCGGCAAGACCCACGAACCGGGAGAAGCGGGAAATGATCCTGCGCCATGCGGCATTGCAGCTGGAATACAAGGGAGAATACACCGGTGTCCGGGAGATGCGCAAGCACCTGTCCTGGTATACGGTGGGAATGCCCCATTCCGCTCATTTCCGCCAGACCATCAATACCATGGAGAAAATGGACGAACTGATCCGGGGAGTGCAGGAAATCTTTCCGGACGAAGTGTAGTGCGGATTTTGGATACAGCAATGCATTATGAGGCAGACCTTGCATGATATGATGTTGTGCGCGGTGTGGTGCATATAATTGGGATGACTGCATACAATGAAGCATGGACACTATTTTGTATCTCTATCCGGCGCGACGGACAGCGATGTGCGGGACACCGCCGGAGGAAAAAGCGGAACTGCGCCGGGGAAAACTGAAGAAATTTTTGCCCTTCCTGTGGAAAAAGGGAGAAGACCGGCGCCCTGTGGTGACTGTGAGCCGGACGGAATATTTTTTCCCGGACTATCATCTGGTCAGAGTGTCGGTAGCCAGAACGGAAGGTATGGAAGAAAAACAGGCGGAGCTGGCACTCACGGAGCTAAAGCTCACGGAGCTAAAGCTCACGGAGCTAAAGCTCCGGGAACAATTACAGGAACTGACAGAGGATCCGGATCACACCTATGTGGTGTGCCGTGAGCCTCTTTCTTTTTATTTCGGAAGGGAATTCCGGGATTATCTGCAACAGGAGTGGATCGAACATCTGTTGCGCTACGGGGAGAGACCGGGCGGCTATCCGGCGTGGCCGGATCTGGTCCTGCTGGGGAGAAATCCGTATCTGCCTTATGTCGTGCTCCGCTATGCTGCCAGATTGCAGAGCATGAAATGGTATCTTACGGAAAGAGAATACCGGGAGGAGGAAGAGTGGCTGACCGGGGAACTGGAGGATGAGTACGGTCTGATCCCGGAGATCCGGCTGCTTGCGGAAAATGCGGACTACGGACGAGTGCGGCTGCAGGGGACGAAACCCTGCGTGGTACTGGATTTTTGCGACAATGAAAAGGTCTACGGCGGCGGGCTGGCAGCGGGCAGCATCTGGCTGGATTTTCCGGCATCGGAGGAAAAGGAACGCCGTGTCGCGTCCGGATGTCCGCAGATCCGTTATTTTTCCATGAAAAAAGAGTGGAAAGACCCGCGAAAAGCCTTGGAATACCTTGACACCATCAGTAAAAATGGGTATAATAACTCGGTTGATTAGGCTAGTATAGTTGCCGGGAGTGTCGGTAGCGCAAAATATAGAAAACAGGAAGGTGCGGTATCATGCAGGAAAAGAAAAACATTTTGACCTACGAAGGCCTCAGAAAATATGAGGATGAGTTACATGATCTGAAAGTGGTAAAACGTCAGGAAGTTGCTCAGAAGATTAAGGAAGCAAGAGAGCAGGGAGACCTGTCCGAGAACGCTGAGTACGATGCAGCGAAGGATGAGCAGAGAGACATCGAAGCCCGTATCGAAGAACTGGAGAAGATCCTAAAGAACGCAGAAGTCGTTGTAGAGGATGAGGTAGATCTGGACAAGATCAACATCGGATGTATCGTTAAGATTCTGGATGTGGAGTATAGTGAAGAACTGGATTATAAGATCGTAGGTTCCACCGAGGCCAACAGCTTAAAGGGTAAGATTTCCAACGAAAGCCCCGTAGGTAAGGCACTGATCGGTCATAAGGTCGGCGATACCGTAGAAGTAGAGACACCCGCAGGTGTATTCGCATATAAGATTCTGGAGATCCAGAGAAGTAATGTTGACTAAGTAAGATAGAGTAAGGAGTGGAAAAAAGTGGCAGATACACAGAACACAAAGGTACAGGAACAGGACATTCACCAGCTGTTGAAGGTAAAGCGTGAGAAGCTGGCGAACCTGCAGGAAGCAGGCAAGGATCCTTTTCAGATCACCAAATATGATGTGACCCATCACAGCACCGATATCAAGAACAATTTCGAGGAACTGGAAGGCAAGACCGTCCGCATCGCCGGACGTGTGATGTCCAAACGTGTCATGGGTAAGGCATCCTTCTGTAATGTACAGGATCTGCCCGGCAATATCCAGGTATATGTGGCTAGAGACAGCATCGGTGAAGAGTCCTATGCGGATTTCAAGAAGTACGATGTGGGCGATATCGTAGGTATCGAGGGTGAAGTCTTCAAGACCAAGACCGGCGAGACCTCCATACATGCGGCAAAGGTAACACTGCTGTCCAAGAGCTTACAGATCCTGCCTGAGAAGTTCCACGGCCTGACCAATACCGATATCCGTTATCGTCAGCGTTATACCGACCTGATCATGAATCAGGACGTTAAGGATACTTTCGTAAAGCGTTCCAGAATTATCAGTGCCATCCGCCGTTATCTGGACGGACAGGGCTTCCTGGAGGTAGAGACCCCCATGCTGGTATCCAATGCCGGCGGTGCGGCAGCAAGACCTTTCGAGACCCACTACAATGCACTGGATGAGGACGTGAAGCTGCGTATCTCCCTGGAGCTGTACCTGAAGAGACTGATCGTCGGCGGCATGGAGCGTGTCTTCGAGATCGGCCGTGTATTCCGTAACGAAGGTCTGGACACCAGACACAATCCGGAATTCACACTGATGGAGCTGTACCAGGCATACACCGACTATTACGGAATGATGGATCTGACTGAGAACATGTTCCGCTATGTGGCACAGGAAGTATGCGGTACCACCGTGATCCCTTACGCAGAAGAGACCATCGACTTGGGCAAGCCTTTCGAGAGACTGACCATGGTAGATGCCGTCAAGAAATATGCAGGCGTTGATTTCGATCAGATCCCCGACACCGCAGCAGCGAAGAAGCTGGCAGACGAGAAGGGTGTACATTACGAAGAGCGTCATGCCAAGGGCGATATCCTGAACCTGTTCTTCGAGGAGTTCGTAGAAGAGCATCTGATCCAGCCCGTATTCATTATGGACCATCCGGTAGAGATCTCTCCTCTGACCAAGAGAAAGCCGGATAAGCCCGATTATGTAGAGCGTTTCGAACTGTTCATCTATGGACGTGAGATGTGTAACGCTTATTCCGAATTAAATGATCCCATCGACCAGAGAGAGCGTTTCAAGGCGCAGGAAGCTGCCCTGGCAGCAGGCGATGAGGAAGCCAATACGACCGATGAAGATTTCATGAACGCACTGGAGATCGGTATGCCTCCTACCGGCGGTATCGGTTACGGTATCGACCGTCTGGTAATGCTGCTGACCAACTCTCCTGCGATCCGTGATGTTCTGCTGTTCCCGACAATGAAGTCATTGGATAAAAAAGACCAATAAAATCAAGGGTTTGCGGACTTCCAACTTGTATGGTACGACAGGAGTACGACAAAATAACCTATCTTAAAGGGTTAAAACAAACGATTTTAAATTAAAATCGAGTCAGTTCAAGTTCATATTTTGTACTATAAGGACATTTTTCTAAAAGAAATTTTAGAGGAATGTCCTTTTTTGTTATGGTCAACGGAACAAAATAAGAAAATGGAGGAAGTCAGTATGAACAGTACAGCGTTAGGAGCAAAAAAAGAAAATATTAATTTTATCAGTGAAGCACATGAGAAATTCTACTATGAAAAAATTCAAAAAGTTAGAGAAGCAGATGTGTACCATAAGGCACTTTGCTATTGTCTTGGAATGAATGAAGATACACGAAGAAATGTGGATAGAATTTACAATTTCAAGACTGGCTGTGTAAAACCGGAGTGCCTTCATGAAGGCTGGCAGACCAGTGGAAGTGCAAAGGTTGTCAGAATGGCATTCAATCTGTACTGCAATGGTACACCGAGCGTGGATGATGAACAGGACACAGAGGAGCAGGTGGATGAGTGTCGGAGATATTCAGTAGAGGATTTGTTCTGCTGTTGCTATGCACCATATTTCTGGCAGGCAATACAGATTCGGTATCCGGAGTATGCCACATACAATAAAAACTTGTATGCGATGTTTGGAGGAAATGATTGATGTTAAAGATTCGATTGATGGGAACAAAGAATGACATTACATGGTTTAAGAAAATCATGCAGAGACACCCGAAGGTAGAGGTTCTGGAAATGTCAGACCTCTATCCGAACAAGGGAACAGATAAATATTATAGATCGTATGTAGAAGTAAAAAAGAGCAATGTAAAAGAATAATAGTAGAACTTGGAGGAATTTCATCATGTGTAAAGTTATAGTAGTCGGAAACCAGAAAGGTGGAGTTGGAAAGACCACCACAACGAGCAATTTAGGTATTGGACTTGCGAAAAGGGGGAAAAAGGTGCTTCTGATTGATGCAGATGCACAGGGAAGCCTGACAGCAAGTTTAGGATTTCAAGAGCCTGATAAGCTGGATGTATCTCTTGCAACAGTTATGGCAAATATCATCAATGAAGAAGATATGGAGCCGGATTATGGCATATTAAAGCATTGCGAGGGAGTAGATCTTATGCCGGGAAATATTGAGCTTTCCGGACTGGAGGTATCACTGGTAAATGTTATGAGCAGGGAGCTTGTGCTTCGTACCTACATAGAACAACAGAAGGAAAGATACGATTACATTCTGATTGACTGTATGCCTTCACTTGGCATGATTACCATAAATGCCTTTGCAAGTGCTGACAGTATCCTTATTCCGGTGCAGGCTGCATATCTTCCGGTAAAAGGTCTGGAACAGCTTATAAAGACCATAGGAAAGGTAAAAAGGCAGATCAATCCGAAACTGGAGATTGAGGGTATCCTGCTTACGATGGTAGATAACAGAACCAATTATGCAAAAGACATCAGTTCTTTGGTAATAGAGAATTATGGCAGTAAGGTCAGAATATTTGAAAACAGTATTCCGATGTCGGTAAGAGCTGCGGAGATTTCTGCTGAGGGTGTCAGCATATACGAGCATGATCCTAACGGAAAAGTAGCAAGTGCCTATCAGTCATTGACAGAGGAGGTGCTTGCAGATGAATAAGGCAGGAAGTGCCGCAAAGGTAAAACTGAACAGCTTCGATGATTTATTTGGAGCAGAACAGCCACAGGCAGGAATAGAGCAGGTACAGAAAATTGCATTATCAGAATTGTATGAGTTCAAGGGACATCCATTTAAGGTGCTGGATGATGAGAAAATGCAGGAAACTGTGGAGAGTGTCAGAGAGCATGGAGTATTGATGCCGGGTATTGCCAGACCGAGAGCAGAGGGCGGCTATGAAATCATTGCAGGACACCGCAGGAGACATGCATGTGAGCTTGTAGGACTTGAAACAATGCCGATGTTTATCCGCAATTATACAGATGATGAAGCCACGATTATCATGGTGGACAGCAATATCCAAAGAGAGGACATTCTTCCGAGTGAAAAAGCAAAGGCATACCGCATGAAATACGAAGCCATGAAGCATCAGGGAAGCAGAGCAGGTGGACTTACTCTGGACGAACTGGGAGAAGCCGCAGGAGAAAGTGCAAAAACCGTTCAAAGATATATATGGATTTCCCGATTATCAGAACCGTTGCTTGATATGGTGGATGCAGGGAAAATAGGAATTATGCAGGCTGTGGACATCTCATTTTTATCAGAGGATGCACAGCAATGGGTATTGGTTGCCATACAGGACACCAATGCTGTCATAACAAAACAGCAGAGTGCCATGCTAAAGGAAAGCAACAAAAAAGGAGAGCTGACTTTTCCTATGGTGCGCATGCTTTTGGAGAAAGAAAAGCCAGTAGAGCGTAAGGTTGTTATAAAAACGGAGCGCATTAACAGTTATTTTCCGGAGAATTATAGCATTGAAGATATAGAGAGCATCATTTATCAGTTATTGGATAATTGGAAGAAGACACAGTAGGAAGGAGGAAACGAGAATGGGAGAAATTTTGCAGCTAGATTATTATTACGGAATAGAAGCGGAACAGTTCTCATTCTATCGTGTTCCACGCCTGCTGATAAAGGACGAGAGATTTAAGAAGCTGTCCAGTGATGCAAAATTATTGTATGGACTTATGCTTGATCGTATGTCGCTGTCTATGAAAAATGAATGGTTTGACGATGAAAATCGTGCATATATCATTTACACCATAGACAGCATAATGGAGGATTTGGGATGCGCTAAAGAAAAAGCCGTTAAGGTATTGGCAGAGCTTGATTCTGTAAAGGGGATTGGGTTGGTGGAGAAGGTTCGCAGGGGACTTGGAAAACCAGATATTATCTATGTAAAGAATTTTGCTTCTATTACTGAGCAGACGGACGAAAAAGAGCCTGCAAATGCTGATAAAATCACAGAAGTCGGAAAATCGAACTTCAAGAAGTCAGAAAATCGAACTTCTGGAAGTCAGAGAATCGAACTTCAAGAAGTCAGAAAATCGAACTTCCGGAAGTCAGAAAATCAAACCTCTGGAAGTTCGGAAATCGAACCTCAAGAAGTCAGAGAATCGAACCCTAATTATATTAACTATAATCAGACTTATATGAATTATACTGATGAAAGTTATAACAATCCTATCAATCAATCTGTGGCAGAAAAATCACAAGATAATGTGATGGATGCGATGGATGATGCACAGGCATACATAGAACTGATTAAAGAAAATATCAATTATGATCATCACATGAAGTATGATGGTTATGGAGAAAAAGAGCTTTATGACGAATTATTTGGGATAATCTGTGAAGTAGTATGTGTGAAAAGAAAATCAATCCGAGTTGCAGGTGAGGATTATCCGTATGAACTTGTAAAATCCAGATTCTTGAAACTGGACAGCAGTCATCTGGAGTATGTGATTGGTTGCATGAAAGAGACAACTACGAAGATTACAAATATAAAAGCGTATATGATTACGGCACTGTATAATGCACCAACAACGATAAATCATTTTTATCAGCAGGAAGTGCAGCATGATATGTATGGAGGTGGATGGCATGAAAAGGGTATTATTTAAGGTGATTTTGCCACTGGCATTTATTGTAGTATGGTTGGATATGTGTTTCTGGATATGTCTGGGAGATAACAGTATGAACTGGTTTCAGTTCTGGATTATGAGTGGATTTCCATTCGGCATACAAAAGATGCTGGTATTGTTGATACCTCGCAATTTTGGAATTGCAGGAAGCATAGGAGTGTTGGCACTGGATGCAATCATAGGCGGTATGATCGGAGTGATTGTTCTTGTAATAAAAATCGTTGCAATCATACGGGAAGTAATCAATATCATAATGGAACTTGCAGGAAAGAGAATTTCCTGCTGAACAAAGAGCAGGTATGAAATGAAAAGTTTTGTACCTGCTTGTTTTATAACTTCTGGTCACAGCGTCCAGAAGTGGAAAGGAATGATATGGAATCAATGAGAGATACCAAGCGTATCATGGAGCGTGAAATCAAAAAAGGAAGCACACCATTAACTTTTGAACAAATGGAGATTGATACAGAGAACTATCAAGAGATTACTTCCAAGGAGAAGCTGATGGAGGTATTGCAGTACCTTCACAGGGTAGAAAATTATAAATCTTTGGCAGGAAAAACAGTGATTAACAATGTGTACACTTTTATGCGTGGAAGGACACCGGATTTTACTAGAGCAAGAAGTATATTTGACCGGGAAAAGATATATCGTCAGATGCTACGGCAGGAGAAGAAGATAAAGCCAGCCTATGAGGGAGACTGCTATATAGAAACAGCAAAGTGCTTTTTTTCATTGCCGGAGGAATGGGAAAAGCATAAAATGGTGTATCTGAATAATGATGCATTTGGTTTTATCCTGTCGAATCAGTATATCTTGGGATTGTACAAGTATTGCAGGGAAGCAAGGCGGGATATTGCAATGGAAGCTCATGAAATACCGGAGAATACCAATACGGTTGTTCAGCGGCTTATAAACATGGATGATCTGGAAGTATTGTCACATTGCTTGTTGCTCGATGATGTATGGATAGAAAAAAATCTGATTGGAGCAAAGATGTACACGGTTTTCAAATTAGGAATTTCTTCTCAAAGCACAGCTTTTCTGCTATAATGGGCATTAGCTTATTATATTTGGAGGAAATGAATATGTGCGATGAAAATGTGAATTTAGAAGAACAGGTTACTGAGCCTGTTGAGCCAAAGGTGGAAACAGAACCATTATTTGAGGAAATAGTGGATTTTGATACATTCAGCAAGTCAGATTTCCGTGTTGTGAAAGTAAAAGAGTGCAGTGCGGTAAAGAAAAGCAAAAAGCTGTTACATTTTGTTTTAGATGATGGAACAGGAACTGACAGAGTTATTCTTTCCGGTATTCATGCATATTATGAACCGGAGGAGCTGGTTGGAAAGACATTACTTGCAATTACAAATTTACCACCGAGAAGTATGATGGGAATTGATTCCTGTGGTATGCTTTTATCCGCTGTCCATACAGTAAACGGAGAGGAAAAACTCAACTTGGTTATGTTGGATGATGCAATTCCGGCAGGTGCAAAGCTCTACTAATCAAAAAAGGATATAGAAGAATTTACAGCGTTAAGGCAGATATGAGATCGAAAGGTTTCGTATCTGCTTTTTTTATTGCAACAACTTCTGGTCACAGCGTCCAGAAGTGGAAAGGAAAAGAAATGAACAGAAAAAATATGAAGAAATTACTGTTTGCTGCCATTGCTGTGGTAATTGTGGCAAAGGTGGTACGAGACACTAAAAATGCAAAAAAGCAGAAAGAAAATATTCCTGCTGATACATTTAATGATTTCTATGAGGAAGAATTGAACTGGTGGGATAAAGACCTTAAGGAAGGGGAGAAGTAACGATATGGCAATGAAAATACAGCTTCACAGGCTGTTGGTTCCACCTTGAATCCAATCGGTGCAGATAAGGAAGGAGGTACACTGTGCAGGAGGAAACAACACAAAAAACGATTGCCCTTGCAATCAAGACATCCAAACTGACCGCAAGTGTTCTCCAGAAGGCGATGAAGATGTATCTGGAGCATCAGAAACATAAAGAGCCTTCCCACGGGAAAATACCGGTGAAAAAGCTGGTAGGTCAGGGAGCGGGTGCGAAGTCCATAGAGGTCACGGATGATAACATTAAGGCTTTTGAGCGTGTGGCGAGAAAGTACAATGTAGATTTCGCTGTGAAGCGGGATAAGACCACGGAGCCGCCAAAATACCTTGTATTTTTTAAGGGTAAGGATGCCGATGTGATTGCACAGGCGTTCAAGGAATTTGTAAAAGTTAATGAGAAAAAGCAGCAGCGTCCGTCGTTACGGCAGAAACTGAAAGGACTTCAGAAGATGATCGCACAGAACAAGAACAACAGGGAGCGGAGCAGAGAGAAAAACAAAGACAGGGGACAGAGCCTATAAGTAAGGTCATTGACGGGATTGTAAAAGATTTGCAGTCAATCCCGAAAATTCTCAAAGAAAAGTGCAGAGGGGTAAATGGGAAACAGCTTGCCCTCAAATGCGCTCCCTATGTGATATTTGGATATGTCTTTAATAAGGTTTCATGGCTGTATGGACAGCAGGCAGGAGATAACACATTACAGAAGGTGTTGGACACGATCAATGGGATGGGAGGTGCGTTTGTAAACCCGTTTCCCAGTTTTATGCCGGGGGATTTACTGGTTGGCGTGGGATGCGGGATAGGATTTCGTATGGTAGTATATTATAAAGCGAAAAATGCAAAGAAATTCCGGCAGGGAGTAGAATATGGTTCGGCAAGGTGGGGAACTGCCAAAGACATAGAGCCTTATGTCGATCCAGTATTTGAAAACAACGTGCTTTTAACGGCAACGGAGCGTCTTATGATGTCCGGCAGACCAAAGCAGCCGAAGTATGCAAGGAATAAAAACATTCTTGTGATCGGTGGTTCCGGTTCCGGTAAGACACGCTTTTTTGTGAAGCCGAACCTTATGCAGATGCACAGTTCCTATGTGGTCACTGATCCGAAAGGCACTGTGCTGGTCGAATGCGGCAGGATGCTGTCTAAGAATGATTACCGGATTAAGGTGCTTAATACCATTAACTTTGCAAAATCAATGCATTACAACCCTTTCGCTTACATCCGGAGCGAAAAGGACATTCTGAAACTCGTAAACACAATCATTGTAAATACCAAAGGGGAAGGACAGCAAGCCTCTGAGGATTTCTGGGTGAAAGCCGAAAAGCTCTATTATACGGCACTGATCGCATATATCTGGTACGAAGCACCGGAGGAAGAACAGAATTTTTCCATGCTGATTGATCTGGTAGATGCCAGTGAAGCAAGGGAGGATGATGAGAATTTCAAAAATGCGGTTGACCTGCTGTTTGAGGAGCTGGAGCAGAAGAACCCAAACCATTTTGCGGTAAGGCAGTATAAGAAGTATAAACTTGCCGCAGGAAAGACAGCAAAGTCTATTCTGATTAGCTGTGGTGCAAGGTTGGCACCATTTGACATCAAGGAGCTGCGTGACCTGACTGCTTATGATGAACTGGAGCTTGATACATTGGGTGAGAAAAAGACAGCACTGTTTGTCATTATCTCCGATACCGATGCGACATTCAATTTCATTGTAAGTATCATGTATTCGCAGTTATTCAATCTGCTTTGTGACAAGGCAGATGATGTATATAACGGAAGACTGCCGATTCACGTTCGGTGCTTACTGGACGAGTTTGCAAACATCGGGCAGATTCCACAGTTTGAGAAGCTGATAGCGACCATAAGGTCGAGAGAAATATCAGCTTCTATTATTTTGCAGTCAAAGTCACAGCTCAAGGCTCTGTACCGGGACAATGCTTCCACGATTGAAGGAAACTGCGACACTACCCTGTTTCTGGGAGGAAAAGAGAAAGATACTCTGAAAGACTTGGCAGAAATCCTTGGAAAAGAAACAATTGACCTTTATAATACCTCGGATACGAGAGGTACGAGCCAGTCCTACGGTCTGAATTATCAAAAGACCGGAAAGGAGTTAATGAGTCAGGACGAGATTGCGGTTATGGATGGCAGCAAGTGTATCATGCAGCTTAGAGGTGTGAGACCATTTTTCTCAGATAAATTTGATATAACGAAGCATAAGCAGTACCCGCTGTTATCCGATTATGACAAAAAGAATGAATTTGACATTGAAAAATACGTGAAGAACCGCAACAGACTTCGTTTTAAGAGGAATGATGTGGTGGATGAGGTATGCGATGTCGGAGAAATTGCTGAGTAACTTCTGGTCACAATGTCCAGAAGTTACTTTACAACTAAATATTGGAACTATTGTTATGGGAGTTTTTCTGAAAAATCACAAATCAGAACAGCTCCCTTTTTTATTTCATTTTTCAAGAAAAAGGAGACAAACAAATGGGCTTTTTTACAACATCAGTAACAGGACTTAAAACAGTAGTAACCGCAATCGGTGCAGGTGTCGGCGTATGGGGAGTTATCAATCTTCTGGAAGGATATGGTAACGATAATCCCGGTGCAAAATCACAGGGTATCAAACAGCTTATGAGTGGCGGTGGCATCATCATTGTGGCACAGACGGTAATTCCACAGCTTACCACACTGTTCTCATAATTCATGGGCGGGATCATTGATAAGATTACTGAATTCATAAAGGAACTGTTGCAGGGATGGGTGCTGACAAACTTTGAAACCATGTTTACCGATGTCAATGACAAGGTAGGCACGATTGCAGGGGAGGTCAGCAAAACTCCCAGCACTTGGAACTCCGATATTTTTGATATGATAAAAACCCTGTCCGATAACGTGATGATTCCCATAGCGGGAATGATCATCAGTTTTGTACTCGTCTACGAGCTTATTTCCATGGTTATTGACAAGAATAATCTGCATGACTTCAATACGGCAATTTTTATCCGTTTTTTTATGAAAGCGTGTATTGCAGTCATGCTGTTAAGCAAGACTTTTGACATTGTAATGGCGGTATTTGATGTGGGGAGCCACATCGTCAATTCCGCAGCGGCAGCAATCAGCGGGGAAACCAGTATTGATGTTTCAAGTACGCTGCAGACGATGTTCAATGAGCAGTTTTCGGAGATGAGCATAGGCGAGCTGTTAGGACTGGGGATGGAGACCATGATCGTCAGTTTATGTATGAAAATCATGTCAGTCCTTATCACCGTCATTCTTTATGGGCGAATGATTGAAATATATCTTTATGTATCAGTAGCACCCGTTCCCTGTGCAACCGTAACCAACCGGGAATGGGGAACGATAGGAACGAATTATTTTAAGGGACTTTGTGCCCTTGCATTTCAGGGATTTTTTATGATGGTGTGTGTCGCTATCTATGCAGTGCTTGTGGCTGGTGTGGCAGTATCCGACAACCTGCATACGGCACTCTGGTCGGTGGCAGCATATACCGTTATTTTATGCTTTTCACTTTTTAAGACTGGTTCATTATCGAAATCTATTTGGAATGCACACTAAGGGAGGAACGATATGGCAATATCCGTACAGGTGCCGAAGGATTTGTCCGGTATTAAGACAAAAGTAGCACTGAACTTAACAAAGAGACAGATCATCTGTTTCAGTGGTGCGGCAGTAGCCGGGATACCCTTGTATTTTTTAACCAAGGGACTGATCGGAACATCAGCCGCATCACTTCTTATGATGGGAGCAATGCTTCCGTTCTTCTTTTTTGCAATGTATGAGAAAAACGGGTTTCCGGCGGAGAAGATTTTATATTTTATGCTCCGGCAGAAGATACTCACACCGGGGATAAGACCATACCGGTCGGAGAACTTATACAAGCAGTTGGAAGAAAAAGAGAAACTACGAAGGGAGGTTCGTTATCTTGAAAACAAAGCGAAAGGCAGAGCCGGAACGACGAGGGAAAAGTAAAACTGTAAATAACAGCGGTGGTCTTTCCTTTTCAGAGAAAAAGCGGCTTATGCAGTTAAAGCATATTTTATCTGGCAAAGGAAAAGAGAAAGAAAAACCGACCACTGCACAGAAAACAATTACTTTTGAAAAAATGTTCCGTGACGGTATCTGTCAGGTCAGCCACCGTTATTACACAAAGATGGTGGAATTTTTTGATATAAATTATGAGCTTCTGGAAGTGGATGATCAGGCAGATATACTGGCACAGTACAGCAAGCTCATCAATTATTTTGATCCGTCTGTGAGGTTTGAACTGGTGCTTTTCAACAGGCAGGTCAACGAACAGATGCTTACAGAACAGTTTGACATTCCGTGGCAGGAGGATGATTTTAACGACATTCGTGAAGAATATACGGAAATGTTAAAGAAACAGGCGGCAAAGGGAAACAATGGCATCATCAAATCAAAATATCTGATTTTTGGTGTGGAGAGCAATGGCTACAAGGAAGCCAAGAGCCGCCTTAACAACATTGAAAAAGATGTTATACGGAACTTAAACAATATAGGAACCCTTGCGAGGGGACTGGACGGAAAGGAAAGACTGCGTATCCTGCATGAGTATTTTAACCAGGATACCATGGAGCCTTTCCGTTTTTCATTTAAGGATCTGGCAGAATCCGGTAAGTCGGTCAAGGACTATATTGCACCGCCGGGATTTGATTTCCGCTATCCGAACCGCTTTAAGTCGGGAAATATGTATGGCTGTGTGTCCTATCTGGATATTATCGCACCGAAGTTTACGGACGAGCTGATCAAGCAGCTTCTTGACATTGATGCAAACCTTACTATCTCCATGCACATGCAGACGGAAGATCCGGTAAAGGCAATCAAGAAGTTAAAAGCGGTCATTTCCAATATCCAGAAAATGAAAATTGAGGAGCAGAAAAAGGCAGTCCGAAGCGGTTACGATATGGATATTTTGCCGACGGACATTGTGACCTATGAAAAGGATACGCTGGAATTTCTGGATGATCTGAATACGAGCAACCAGAAGATGATTAACATGACATTCCTTATTACCTGTTATGGCAGAACCAAGCGGGAACAGGAGAGTTTAATGCAGAGGGTGTCCGGTATCATTCAGCAGGCAAACTGTGACCTTAGATGTTTACAGTATTTGCAGGAACAGGGACTTATGGCATCCGCACCGATTGGATGCAATGAGACAGGCATTGAGCGTACTCTTTCCACAAAAAGCACCGCAATCTTAGTACCATTCTGCACGCAGGAATTATTTATGCCTGCTCCGGCAATCTATTACGGATTAAATGCACTCAGTAACAACATGATCATGGCAGACAGAAAAAGGCTCCGTACACCAAACGGAGTTATCTTAGGAACACCCGGAAGTGGTAAGAGTTTTAGTGCAAAGCGAGAGATTTTAAGCTGTTTCCTTATCACAAAGGACGATATTATCATCTGCGATCCGGAGGGCGAGTATTTTGCACTTGTAGCTGCACTTCATGGACAGGTGGTAAAACTTGCCACCAATTCCAAGGACTATCTGAATCCCATGGATATTCAGTTGAGCCATAAGGGGGATAAGGAAGCATTAAAACTGAAATCGGATTTTATCATAACATTATGTGACCTGATCGCAGGTGGCAAGGATGGTCTGGAGAACGATGAGAAAGGTATCATCGACGAATGTATCCGTCATATTTATAATAAGTATTTTGAAAATCCGGTGCCGGAAAATATGCCGATACTGGAGGATTTATACAATGCACTTCTGAAGCATAAGAATCCAAAGGCAGAGCGTATCGCAAACAGCCTTGTGCTGTATGTGCATGGTTCCCAGAATTACTTCAATCACCATACCAACGTAGACAGCGGCAACCGTATCATGTGCTTTGACATCAGAGACTTGGGAAATCAGTTAAAAGAACTTGGAATGTTGATTGTGCAGGATGCGGTTTGGAACAGGGTATCACAGAACAGGGAGCGAAAGATTGCTACCCGTTATTACTGTGATGAGTTCCACCTTCTTCTGAAGGAAAAGCAGACAGCTATCTACTCTGTGGAAATCTGGAAGCGTTTCAGAAAATGGGGCGGTATTCCGACAGGTTTGACACAGAATGTGGGCGATTTTCTCCGTTCTGAGGAGATTGAGGGTATTTTGGGTAACAGCGATTTTGTGTATCTGTTAAATCAGAATGCCAAAGATCAGGCGATTCTTGCTGATAAGCTGGGACTATCCGATAAGCAGTTATCCTATGTCACCAACTCCGAGCCGGGAAGCGGTCTTATCTTGTTTGATAATGTCGTAATTCCATTCGTGGATAAATACCCGACAGACACCAAGACCTATAAGATTATGAATACCAAGCCGGAGGAATCCGTGCAGAAGGAGGACGCAGTGTAAATGGCAGAAAAGAGACAGAAAAAGCAGGCGGCAAAGGCATTTGAAAAAGAGACATTTTCCAAAGACAAGGAAGTGACTGGAGCAACGCATACAGAAAACAGGCAGGACAACACCTTTTCTGCGGAAAATCAGTATAGTGCCAATGAGAAGCCTGTGAGCAATCTGCCAAGGGATGCGAACCATGGCAGTCATAGAAGAAATGCAACTTCTAGTCACAGCGTCCAGAAGTCGGAATTTGATACCGGGACAGAATATCGGAAAAACAGTAAGAAAAAGTATTACCGACAGCAACAACAGGACACTTCTGGTCACAACGTCCAGAAGTCGGAAGCCGAAGCGGAAAAGGCATTCTTGAAGGAAAACAGCTTTATGCAGGACGAGCAGAGTGATTTTGAAACATCTTCTGACAGCATGATTGAAAACAAGGTTCATGTCAGGGATACCTACCAACGGTCTGAGGAAAAAGGAAAATATCACAAAAGGCGTGTGCAGAAAGAACACGCACATAGAGAGCGTGCAAAGTCAGAAAATACAAAGCAGTCCGATTATGGAGATTTCCAGACAAAGGATGCCACATTTTCGCAGGAGCAGGCGGAAGAATTTACCGACAAAAAAGTACAGAAGGCTTTTGATAAGTCAGAAAAGAACCGCCGGAAGTTACAGAAGGCAAAGGATAAGATGCCGAAAAAGCGGCAGTATGCGATGAAGCGTGTCTTTGATGAACAGACCGGAAAAGCAAAGTATGTGGTGGTTCCGGTAGATGTCGAGAAGCCATTTAAGCCTGACGGACTTGGGAAAGCTGCGGTTCACAAGTTCCAGACCGAAAATATGTATTTTGTGCATCGTAAGATTGCAGAGACAGAAAAGGACAATTCTGCTGTGGAGGGCGCACACAAGACGGAACAGCGTGCCGAGGATATTTACCACTATATGAAGTATCACCGCAAGAGCAAGGCACAGAGAAAGCGTGACCGATTGGAGCGATTGCAGAAAAAGCAGGTCACAGCGGATATGAAGCTGGAGTATGAAAAATTTATCAGAGAAAATCTGCACTTAAAGGGTAACAGTCCAAAGAAGCAGTTGCAAAGGCAGTTACAGAAACAGCGTATCAAGCGTGAGTATGCCAAAGCAAGGCGGGCAGGAGCAGAAGCCAAGACTGCAAAGGAAGCATTTGCCAAAACAGCAAATACCGCAATCGGGATTGCAAAGAAGTTACAGGAAATTGTCACGAAAAATAGAACACTCATTATCACAGTCGGTATTTTTGCACTTCTGCTAATCATGATCATGTCGGCATTATCAAGCTGTGGTTCCATGTTTACCGGAACTGTGACAACAACAATGGCAAGCACATATCTTAGCCTTCCGGCAGAGATTGATGCGGCAGATTTATCTTTTACAGAAAAGGAAATGGAGCTGCAAAATAAGATTGACCGGATTGAAACTGATTATCCGGGATATGATGAATACGATTATAACCTTGGGGCAATCGGGCATGATCCGTACACACTGATCAGTTATCTTTCCGCAGTCCATACGGAATTTACTGCCGCAGGGATAGAGAGTGAGATTCAGGAATTATTTGATACTATGTATTCCCTTACTACCGAGGAAGTGGAGGAAACTCGCACGAGGACGGTCACAAAGACCGGAACCAGAACAGTTACAAATGCAGATGGAAGCACTAGCACAGAGGAATATGAGTACGAGGAGGAAGAAGAATATACCGTCACAATCCTGCGTGTCACACTTGCGGTCACACCGTTGGAAAGCATTGTTGCAGGACGCATGAATAGTGAGCAGACGGAAATCTTTGGAGCCTATACGGAGACAAAGGGAGGTTTACAGGTCTTTGCTTCTCCGGTTGATTATTACTGGTATTACTATATCAGCAGTTATTATGGCTACCGGAAAAATCCAAACACAGGAGCCGAGGAGCTTCACAGGGGTGTGGACATAGCGGTGCCGACAGGAACGTTTGTATATGCGGCACATGATGGAACGGTAACAGAAGCAACTTACGATTCCTATTATGGAAATTATGTGGTGATTACGGACAGTAAGGGATATACCACAAAATATGCCCACATGGACAGCTTAAATGTGTCCGCAGGGCAGAGTGTAAAAAAAGGTGACAATATAGGCAAAAGCGGAAATACAGGAAGCAGTACCGGAAGCCACCTTCATATCGAATGTCTGTATAACGGGGAATATTATAACCCGTTATTTTATTTTGAAGCAGGAGAACAGACCATTTATGGAGAAACAACGGGCGGCACCGGAGGAGGAACCAGCAATGTGATACCGCCGGAATCCTATGATGATGTAACCGTACAGACGCTTATGCGTGAAGCAAACAGGTATCTGGGAATGCCATATACTTTTGGCGGCACAGCTCCGGCTAGTTTTGACTGTTCCGGTTTTGTATGCTGGGTATTTTCAAACAGTGGCGTACATAACCTGCCAAGAACCACAGCACAGGGCATTTATGACCAGTGTACTCCGGTATCAGCGGCAGATGCAAAGGCAGGGGACATTATATTTTTTACAGGAACCTATAATGCAGGACGTCCGGTTACACACGTTGGTATCTACTGTGGAAACGGTACGATGGTGCATTGCGGTGATCCAATTCAGTACACATCAATCAATACTTCTTACTGGCAGAGCCATTTCTATGGTTTTGGAAGATTGAATTAGCGAAGGGAGGAATTATTTTTGTCAGTAGAACGAATCAATTCACAGCTTAAAAAGGTCAGAGAGCAGATAGCACAGCTACAGGCAAAGGAAAAAGACCTTGCAGAACAGAAACAGATGGCGGAGGATGCCGAAGCCATGAAGATCATACGAAAATATAAAATCTCATCGGAGCGTTTGCAGATGTTAAACAAGCTCAGTGAGGATGAAGTCAGAAATTTATTACAGAAACGGGAACAGGAAAAGGAGGTTTCAATCAATGAAAAACAGGAAATTATCGGCTAGGGTGGTAGTGTCCCTTATGCTGTCGGCAATACTTTTTTGTATGCCGATTGGGGCATTTTTTGCCAACAGGACAAATACGATAGAGGTTCATGCGGAGGATACTGCCGAGCAGAAAACGGAAAGTGCAAGTGACGCAGAAAATACAGTTACACCCGGCAATGGCAGGGAAGAAAATTCAGGAACAGATACCGGAGAGGGAAAGACGGAAAATTCCACAGAAGGCACAACAGAAGATTCGTCTGAAGAAACACAGCCTGCCGCAAAATGCACCTGCAAAGAAAAGTGCAGCCAGTATGCGGTGGATGAAGATTGTGAGGTGTGTGCAAAGAACTATAAGGAATGTACCTATATCAATCCGAGCGTAAAAATCACAATCAATACACCTTCTGGGTGGCATAACGATACCACTAAGGTGACAGTCAAAGTAGAAGATACGATAGTTTCCGGTAATTTTACCGTTCAGACAGTAAAGGCGAAAGTCGGGCAGAATGGAAGCTGGACAGATATTACCGAGGATATGTACATAGAGATTTCCGAAAACAGTACTATTTATGTGCAGGTCACAGACCAGAAGGGCAAGACCTATGAGAAAAACCGCTATATCAAGTGCTTTGATTTTACGAAGCCTACCTTAAATGCGGCAGTCAGCGACGGTCTTTTGAGCATTCAGGCACATGATACGGATTCCGGTATCAAGGCAATCTATGTCAATGGCTATGAGTTTACAGAGCATACGAATGGAGCCTTGAATATCCGTCTGCAACAGTTCGATGCAGGGTATCAGTATTTCACGATTTCAGCAATGGATAATGCAGGAAATACCTCTGAAATCTATAAAACAGCCAATCCGTATTACACCGATCCGGAGAATAAGGACAGCAGTGAAAAAGATCCGGCACAGCAGCTTCCGGTGGATGCGTCGGCAACCAAGCCAAGCTCTGCAACCGCACAGGTCACAGAGCATACAAAAACGGATGTGAATGGAAATACAGTTTCCCAGACAGGCAGTGGAACAACTTCAAGCAGTTCCGCAACAGCAAAGCAATCTCCAAGTACGGGAGATACTTCTAAGGATGCAGACCAGAGCAGTGACAGCCAGACCACAGAAAAAGGCAAGGAATTTTACACAATCCAGACTGCATCAGAAAAGATATTTTATCTTGTGATTGACCGTGATGGGGAAGATGAAAAGGTGTATTTCCTTACAGAAGTCAGTGAAAACGACCTGCTGAATACCACAACGGATAACAGCGAGACACTTCCGAAAAATTCAGCGGCATTGGAATCTGCAATCCCTACCAAAGACAGCGCATTATCAAACAATAATGCTGATACCACAGGAGATAAAACACAGGGAGCAGAAAGTGTTGAGGACAGCACCGAAGATAGCACGGAAGATACAAGTGAGCCGAAAGAGGATACCGCAAAAGCAGATGGTTCCGGCTTTACATATATTTTAATAGGCATTGCTGCGGTAGCTGTGATCGGAGTGGTATATGTTGTGAAGTCTAAGAAGAAAAAGGAAAACTTCATTGATGAGGATGAAGATGAGGACGAGCTTGACGAGGACTATGATTATGAGGACGAAGCCGAGCAGGATTCAGACGAAGCATTCTTAAATGGTGGCGATGATACAGAATCAGAGGACACAGGCGAGAATGACAGTGAAGATAACAGTGACAACGATAATGATGAAGAAAACGGGGAGGAATAGAGATGGAGCTTGTAATTGCAGAGAAGCCGAGTGTGGCACAGAGCATTGCGGCAGTTCTTGGTGCCACACAGCGTAAGGACGGTTATTTGGAAGGCAATGACTATCTGGTATCATGGTGTGTGGGACATCTGGTAGAACTGGTACAGCCGGAAAGCTATGAGGAAGCATGGAAGAAATGGAGTTATGACAATCTTCCGATCATCCCACAGGAATGGCAGCATGAAGTGAAAAGTGATACGAAAGCACAGTATCAGATTTTGAAAAAACTTATGCATGATGACAGGGTGGATGCAGTCGTGTGTGCTACCGATGCTGGAAGGGAGGGAGAATTGATTTTCCGCCTGACCTACAACATGGCAGGATGCAGAAAACCGATGAAGCGGTTATGGATTTCTTCTATGGAGGAGAGTGCTATCCGTGACGGCTTCCATAATCTTCGCCCAGGCAGCGACTATGATAACTTGTATCATTCAGCATTATGCAGGCAGGAAGCAGACTGGCTTGTGGGTATCAATGGAACAAGACTTTTTACGGTATTATATGGCGGTAAGGCATTGAAGGTTGGCAGAGTGCAGACACCGACACTTGCCATGCTGGTGGATCGTGAAAGTAAAATCATGAATTTCAAGAAAGAAGCCTATTATATGGCTCACATCATGGGAAATGGTCTGGATGCGGTATCAGAGCATATCAGTGATAAAACGGAAGCAGAGAGGATTGCAGGAGCCTGTGAAAACGGACAGGCTCTTGTCACTTCCGTGGTAAAGGAAGAAAAGTGGGTAGCACCGCCGAAGCTCTATGACCTTACAACACTCCAGAGGGATGCAAACCGTCTGTTTGGTTTTACTGCCAAGCAGACATTGGAATATACGCAGAGCCTTTATGAGAAAAAGTTAGTGACTTATCCAAGAACAGACAGCCAGTATCTTTCCGATGACATGGAAGGTACTGCAAAAAATGTGATCGAAGCGATTTTCAATTCTCTGTTATTTGAGCAGAATATCATGTTTAATCCAGATATTAAAAGAATTTTGAATAGCAAGAAAGTGACAGACCACCATGCAATCATTCCGACCATGGAGATCATCAAACAGGACTTAAAGGTGATTCCTGAGAGTGAAATGAAGATCCTTTCATTATGTGCTAACCGTCTGCTGTGTGCAACCGGGGAGAAGCACATTTATAATTCCACAAAGGCAGAGCTTACCTGCAACGAGATTGTGTTTAAGGTATCCGGTAAGGAAGTATGGAAAAATGGATGGAAGGAATTTGATGATTTCTTCAAAAATTCCTATAAAACCGCAGAGGATAAATTGGATGCAGAGGAAGAAAAGAAGCTGCCGGAGCTTCATGAGGGCATGATGATTGCAGTGGAGCAGACAAAGGTTTCCGAGCATTTCACACAGCCACCGAAGCATTATACTGAAGATTCCCTTTTGTCGGCAATGGAGCGAGCCGGAGCAGAGGATATGGGTGATGAGGTGGAGAGAAAAGGACTTGGCACACCTGCCACCAGAGCCGATATCATAGAAAAGTTGGTAAAAGACGGATTTGTGAAACGTGAGAAAAAGCAGATGATCCCGACAGAGGACGGAATGAAGCTGATCACGATACTTCCAGATGTAGTAAAATCTCCGAAACTGACCGCTGACTGGGAGAATGAGCTTACTCTTGTATCCAAAGGAGAAGTTGCTGCAGAACAGTTTATGTCAGGTATTGAAGCAATGGTAACTGATCTTGTAAAGACCTATCACAGCGTTAGTGATGAACATAAAGCCATGTTTGGCACAGGCAAGGGTGGACAAGAAGTGCTAGGCAAATGCCCGAAGTGTGGTGCTGATGTAGTCAAGGGAAAATTCGGAGCGTATTGTACCGGGAAATGTGGCATGAATGTTGGCAAGGCACTTGGGGTAACACTTTCCGATACACAGGTCAAGAGCCTGCTTCAAGGGAAAAAGATACTTGTAAAAGGTCTGAAGGGCAAGAAAGGCAGCTACGATGCTTATTTGATTCCAGAGAGGATAGAGGAGTTTTCTTACACGAAGGACGGTAAAGAAATCAAGGGATTACAGTATAAATTTAAGATGGAATTTCCACCGACGAAGGGAAAGCAGGGGTAGGAAAGAGGTTATTGCTATGGTATAATTTATAAAGCAATGTATAGATGAAAAATTGTATAGGAGTGATTTGATGAAAGCGCATAAAGTACCGGCGACATACTATGCTTCATGGAAGATTCCGGGAACGAAACATAGTTTTTACGTCTTTTATAAAGATAAATTGTATAGTGAAGGACAAAGCAAGAGTTACAAGGACGTTGACAAGATAACTCAGGAACATTCATTTTTCATGGAAGAAAATTTTTACTATTTAGATATTGAAAATATGCCAGGGTTGGCATATAAGCTTCAAAATGAAATTGAAGAATTTTTATCTAATAGTCCATATAGTATTAAGTGCGAGGATACTTATGCTGAAGATAGTGCCCCTAATTATCCAGTTATTGAAATAAAAGATTATAGCAAATTTATGTATTGTCGTGAACGCATGGATTCATGGATAATTAAGGATTCCGATGGAAACAATGTTACAGTTGATGCTTTCAAAAATGATTTAGGTACATATTTGTTTGGTAAAGTAGGAAAAATTATTGAAGAAAACTACTTTGCAAATGAATTAGAACCTAAGTGGAATGTAATAAAGTCGGAAATTGAAATTCAAAGAAATTCGGGTGATGATTTTGCTTTAGTACATCAAGATGATTTGTTAGAGTTTTTTATTGTCCAATATCTTAGGCTAGAGGGGGTTATAGAAGAATATATTAAGCCGACGCTGGGGATTTTTAGGGATGTGTTTTCATCTATGGGATGTGAAGATTCTGAATTAGATAAAATGAAAAATGAGGGACTATTAGCACCTGAATCATATTTTTATGGGGCATTGTTAGATGCTGCACGAGGTGACAAAAAAAGACTCCAGAAGCATATGGATTCAATTAAACAAAATTATGTTATTGATTTATTAAAGGCTGAAGAAGGAATTTCATTTATAACATCGACAAAACCATGTGTAGTAATGAAAATGGAAGGAACATTTAAAGCTGAAATGATTTTCCCGGTAACTCCGCAATATTGTATTAGATTTATAGGAAATAAGTTGGCAGGAAATAGAAGTGGAAAATTTTATGAAATTACATCAAGTGATGTGAAGGTTATAAATCGGAAGATTATCTCAGAATCGAGAAATATTGTTATGAGTGAATCAAAAATAATATCGGACAGAATATGATAGTTATCTGTAATGAATAAAATTTAACAACACAGCGTCAGAGCGTATGGGAAAACCTGTACGCTCTTTTTTTTTATCAAAAATGGAGGAAAATCACATGGAAGAAACAAATGTAACAATGACAGTAGAGGAAATGCAGGGTGAGCCTGCGGCAAAGGAAAATGAGACAAAGGCGGAGAAGTTTATCCGTATTGGTGAGTACCGCATGAATAAGGCGGTGGATGCTATTGGCAGACTGGAGAATCTTGCAAATCGGGGTTCCTACGAATATACACAGGAACAGGTAGATGCTATGTTTCAGGCATTAGAGGGGAGGGTTGCGGAAGTTAAGGCGAGATTTACGCCTAAGAAAGCGGCTGAGAGTAAGACTTTCAGCTTTGGTACAACAGAATAGGAATGTAACGGGAAGTAAGGGAAAGGCAGTCATGTAGTGTATGTGGCTGCCTTTTTGTCGTATCTATGACAGGAAGGAGAACTGTGTGAGAAAATATGATTTTATATCGGCTCTGGCAAAAGAGACAGCAGCCGAGGTTGTCAAAAATCGTGAGGAATGGATGAAATACCTGACTACAGCGGCAAGGCTGTATAAGTATCCGTTCCGGGAACAGCTTTTGATCTATGCACAAAGACCGGACGCAACAGCGTGTGCTTCCATAGAACTGTGGAATGAGCGGATGCACTGCTGGGTAAACAAAGGGGCAAAGGGTATTGCACTTCTGGACGAGGACGAAGCACATGGCAAGCGTCTGAAATATGTTTTTGATGTTTCAGATGTCCATGCGGCAAGGAGAATCGGACGGTATCCGGAACTCTGGGAATTACATGAGGAACATAAGGAAGATGTAATTAAGCGTCTAGAGCAGACTTATGGTGCTACCGATGATAAGAAGCTGTTTGAAGAAAGACTTATTGAGATAGCTGAGAGGATTGCGGCAGATTATTATGAGGAATTGTTGCCGGATTTGCAGTACATGATCGAGGGCAGCTTCCTAGAAGGACTGGACGAGCAGAATGTCGGTATCCGTTTAAGAGATACTTTATCTGAGAGTATTTCTTTTACACTTTTATCTGCCTGCGGTGCAGATATGCAGGAGTATGGTTCGGAGTTTGCTTTCGATTTTATCCATGAATTTAATTCCATGAACACCCTTGCGGTACTTGGAGATGCAGCTAATGAACTTGCAAAACCGGTACTTTTAGAAATTGGAAGAACCATAAGGGCATATAACAGAAGCCACGAACAGGAACAAACAGAAAATTTAACGCAGAAAGGACTTGCAAATACTTCTGAAATAGACTACAATGCGTTAAAGCGTGAAAGCGAGAGCGGACATGAGGAATATAGTGACAACAATCCAAACAGCGTAGAAAGGGGCAATAGCGATGAATCTGACATACGAAAAGAACGGGGATTATCTGATCCCGACATTACAGGCGGACATTCAGCCGGAGGGAACCGTAACGAAGTACGGAATGATGAGGGAGACTTATCTGAAGGAGAACCACAGGGGCGTGTACTCAGCGTTTCTTCTGAAAGGGACATTGAAAGAACACCTACTGACAATCCAGAAGCAGGCAGAGGAGAGAATGGAGAAGCTGACAAGCCAGATGGCGGCAACCGAGGGAGTGACAGAACAGCTCAAGGAAACCGATCAGATGCTCTGGGTAGCGAAGATGAACAGCATTCGAAACCGAGCAGAGGAAGTGGTTCTGGGAGAACTGGTTTACAGTCTGTAGCAGACACAGATGATCTTCTCCGGGGAGAAGCACCGGAACCCACCTTTACACAACTCAGCCTGTTTCCTTCTTTTGAGGAGCAGGTCGGAACAGTCGCAGCAGCGGAAGCAAGTATGAAATATACCATGCCCGCTGCTTTTTCTTTGCCACAGAATGAGCTTGAAACCATTCTTCGCAGTGGTGGAGGAAAACAACACAGCAGAAAGCGTATCTTTGCAAAGTACACAGAGGGCAGAAATGCCGAGCAGATGGTGGATTTTCTGAAAAATGAGTACGGACAGACCGGAAAAGGTTTTGAAATCAATGGAAATCCCGTATCAGTGTGGTTCGATGAACATGGTATGAGTGTCGGCTATGGAACACAGGCAAAGGAAACACCACTTGTTACTATGAGTTGGGAAGAGGTAGAGAACCATATCCGCTCTATGATTGAAAATGGCACTTATATGAGTGCGAGTGAAGCATTTCTCGTGGATACGCAGGAGCGGAACCGTGTTGCTAATCAGATATTTTTCTTTCTTCGGGATGGCATGGATGAGATACCGGAAGAACTTGGATTAAAAGCCGGAAACTATCCGGAGAGTGAAGCAAAACTCATGGAACTTCTTTCTACCCATGAGGGCAGGGAACAGCTTAAAAATATTTTGGAAGATGCGGCAAACCGCCTTGCTTCTGGAGAAGCAGAATTAAAATGGCGGCATGTGAAATCACCGGAATATCTGTTATCGGAGATAGCAGACCTTGACAGGGAGAGACTGGAATTTCCATTGCCGGATGCGGTGGAGGTAGCACAGGAAGATTTTATCACACAGGATGAAATTGACTATGCACTTGGCAGGGGAAGCGGCTATGAGCATGGAGCTTTCCGCATTTATGAGTATTTCATGGAAGGACATGACCAGAAAGAAACAGTTGCTTTTCTGAAAAATGAATATGGCATTGGTGGTGGTTCCGGCGGACTGCCGGGCAATGATGATTCCCATAATGAACATGACGGAAAAGGTATCCGTCTGGAGAAAGGCAGTTATGGCAATCCGTATGCAAAAGTGCTTCTGAACTGGAATGTTGTGGAAAAACGGCTTAGGGAGCTGATCCATGAGGATAAATATTTATCTCCACAGGGGAAAGAAAACTATAAGGCATACAAGGAAGAACAGGCAGAGAAAGCGAGACAACGGGAGATTTCCCGTCTGGAGCATGGACAGCGGTTAGAGTGTAAGAAAGACATTGATGCACTGATTGCTGAGAAATTCAATGGTTTTGTTCTTCCGAGGAATACCGCAGATGAGATCATAGATAAATATGGCATTGACTGTGTGGAATTTGTTCTTGCAAATACGGTTACGCATTTTGATTATGATGGTCGTTTTTCACGGAACAATAAGGACTGGGCAAAGGACATTGTTGCGGAAAATGAGTGGGAGAACAACGATCTGATTCTAAGCTCACATCCGGCAGTGCTGGACGGATTTACCAATCAGGCGAGAAGATATATCAATGTGATTCGGGAAAAAGAAAAGGAAGCACAGCAAAAGATCACGATTGATGGATATGAGTGTGTTCTGGTTGATGAGTGGGGCAGTGAAAAAGAGAAATATCTGCTTGGAAATGACATTGAGGACAGCAGTTTTTATTATGCACAGGTCAATGGGAAATCCTTTGAATACGACCATAAGCCGGAGCGTGGCGAGGTAGAAGATGATTATATCAATGCTTTGGCAGAGGAAGATATTGACAGGCACGAAGCAGAAGTGTTTTCACGCTTTGATGGGACGGATGGTATCGCTGAGCCGGATGAAACTGAGCCACAACAAGAATTTTCACAAGAGAAATCGCAGAAATTATCATGGCATGTGGTACATGATGCAGATGATGAATATGGAAATCCGACACAGTGGAGTGCCACCTTATCAGAGGGAGTATTTCTTTGGATTGATAAGGAAGTGGACGGATATGCTATTTATGATACGGCAGACACCACCCGTCCGGCATTGGAGACATTTTCGACTTTGCAGGAAGCAATGGACTGGGGGAATGAGCTTGCAGAAAGTGGCAGGGAAGCAGAGACGGAGTTCTCTGATGAAAGGGAACAGACCGAAGATGAACTGGACAACATAGACACGCAGGCTGCCCGTGAGCGTCTGGAGAATGGAAAAGCAGAGCAAGAGACTGAAGATATGCTGTCGCAGGTGCTTACCGGAGATTGGGAGCCGCTTACACCTTCGGTAGAGGAGAATAAGACTGTACAGGAAAGATCTGTGGCTGCACCGGATAAAAGCAACGCTGTCAATTTCCATATCAGCGATGACCGCTTGGGTGAAGGCTCTCCAAAAGAAAAATTCCAGAGAAATGTTGCGGCAATTAAGTTGTTGGAGCAGATCGAAGGTGAAAACAGATATGCTACACCGGAAGAACAGCAGATTTTATCCCAGTATGTCGGCTGGGGTGGTCTTGCCGATGCGTTTGACGAGAGCAAATCAAACTGGTCAGCAGAATATCACCAGTTAAAGGAACTGTTATCGCCGGAGGAGTACCGCATGGCAAGGGAGAGTACCTTGAATGCCCATTACACAAGTCCGGTCATTATCCGCCAGATGTACGAAACATTGGAGAAAATGGGATTTTCCAAAGGGAATATACTGGAGCCTTCCATGGGCATCGGCAACTTTTTCGGTATGATGCCGGATCCCATGAAAGAAAGCAGGCTGTACGGAGTGGAGCTTGACAGTATCACCGGACGGATTGCAAGGCAGCTTTATCCGCAGGCAGATGTGCAGATCAAAGGCTTTGAAAAGACTGATTATCCGAATGATTTCTTTGATGTGGCAATCGGAAATGTGCCTTTTGGTCAGTATAAGGTGGCAGATAAGCAGTATGATAAAAATAATTTCCTGATACACGATTATTTCTTTGCAAAGACGTTGGATAAAGTGCGTCCCGGTGGTGTGGTTGCTTTTATCACAAGCAAGGGAACCATGGACAAGGCAAGTCCGGAAGTCAGAAGATACCTTGCACAAAGAGCAGACCTGCTTGGTGCAGTCAGACTTCCGAACACCGCATTTAAGGCAAATGCAGGAACAGAAGTGACTTCGGATATTTTATTTTTCCAGAAGCGTGACCGCATGGTGGAGCGTGAGCCGGACTGGGTACATCTGGGAGAGGATGCAGATGGCATTGCAATGAACGCTTACTTTGCAGAGCACCCGGAGCAGATCGTAGGAAAGATGGAAATGGTATCCGGTCCTTATGGCATGGAAAGCACCTGCAGGGCAGATGACAGCAGACCTTTTGCGGAGCAGTTAGCAAAAGCACTTGAAAATATTACAGGACAGATTGATACGATTGATCTGGATGAGGAGCTTGCGGATGACATGAGCAGGAAGAGTATTCCGGCTGATCCGTCCGTTAAGAATTTCAGCTATACCGTAGTCGATAACGAGGTATATTACCGTGAAAACTCTGTGATGAAGCCTGTGGAAGTATCGGACACCGCAAAAGAGCGTATCAAGGGCATGGTGGCAATCCGTAACTGTACACAGGAGCTGATTGATATGCAGCTTGAGGAATATTCAGATGCGGCAATCAAGGAAAAGCAGGCAGAGCTTAACAGCCTGTATGATAATTTCTCTAAGAAATATGGTCTGATCAATTCACAGACGAATAAGAGAGCCTTTAATCAGGACAGCAGTTATTGCCTGTTGTGTTCTTTGGAAAAACTTGATGATGAGGGCAATTTTAAAGGCAAGGCGGATATGTTCACGAAGCGTACCATTAAAAGGGCAGAGGTTGTCACAAGTGTGGATACCGCAAGTGAAGCGCTGGCAGTATCTTTAGCAGAGAAAGCCAAAATCGACCTTGATTATATGGGAGAGCTTACCGGAAAAGATAAAGATACACTTACTGAGGAGCTTCGTGGTGTCATTTTTCAGAACCCGCTTACCGATGTCTGGGAGACAGCAGACCAGTATCTAAGTGGCAATGTGCGTGAGAAACTTGCCATAGCAGCCACTTATGCGGAAAATCATCCGGAATATGCCCCAAATGTACAGGCTCTTACGCAGGTACAGCCGAGAGAGCTGGACGCATCGGAAATTGAGGTGCGTATCGGTGCCACATGGATTGATCCAAAGTATATCAATGATTTTATGCGTGATATTTTCCAGACACCGGAACATTTATTCCGCAGGGATACGATAGGTGTGCAGTTTTCGGGTGTAACCGGAGAGTGGAATGTAAAGGGTAAAAATGCGGACTATGGCAATACGCTTGTCAACATGACATACGGTACAAGCCGGGTAAATGCCTATAAGATACTGGAAGATTCCCTGAACCTCAAAGATACGAGAGTATATGACACGATTGAGGAGGATGGAAAGGAAAAGAGAGTCCTCAATAAAAAGGAAACCATGATTGCAAGCCAGAAGCAGGAAGCAATAAGGGAGGCATTTAAGGACTGGGTATTCCGTGATCCGGAACGCAGGCAGACACTTGTGGCAAAATATAATGAGCTTTTCAATTCCACCAGACCAAGAGAATATGACGGTTCGCATCTAAAATTTCCGGGCATGACACCGGATATTGAATTAAAGCCGCATCAGAAAAATGCGGTTGCTCATGTACTGTATGGAGATAATACTCTGCTTGCACACTGCGTTGGTGCCGGAAAGACCTTTGAAATGACAGCGGCGGCAATGGAAAGCAAGCGTCTGGGACTATGCCAGAAGTCATTATTTGTTGTGCCGAACCACCTGACTGAACAATGGGCAAGTGATTTTTTACGGTTATATCCCGGAGCAAATATCCTTGCGGCAACGAAAAAGGATTTTGAACCCGCCAACCGTAAGAAATTCTGTTCCCGTATTGCCACAGGCGATTATGATGCCGTTATCATCGGGCACAGTCAGTTTGAAAAAATCCCGTTATCACAGAAAAGACAGGCAGCCACAATCGAAAAACAGATTGATGAGATTGAGCTTGCTATTGATCAGGAAAAAAGAGACAACGGGGAGCGTTATACCATTAAGCAGATGGAAAAATCAAGGAAAGCATTGCAGGTGCGGCTTGACAAGTTAAATGACCAGAGCCGGAAAGATAATGTCGTAACCTTTGAGCAGTTGGGGGTAGACAGGCTGTTTGTGGATGAGAGCCACAATTACAAGAACCTGTTCCTTTATACCAAAATGAGGAATGTAGCTGGTATTGCACAGACAGAAGCGCAGAAGTCCTCCGATATGTTTGCCAAGTGCCAGTATCTTGATGAAATCACAGGTGGAAAGGGAGTTACGTTTGCAACCGGAACACCGATCTCTAACAGCATGACGGAGCTTTACACGAATATGCGATATCTTCAATATGGAACGCTCCAAAAGCTGGGACTGGGACATTTTGACGCATGGGCGGCTTCTTTCGGGGAAACACAGACAGCCATAGAGCTTGCACCGGAAGGAACCGGATACCGGGCAAAGACAAGATTTGCGAAGTTTTTCAATCTGCCGGAGCTGATTGCACTTTTCAAGGAGAGTGCGGACATTCAGACACCGGATATGTTAAAACTTCCTGTGCCGGAAGCAGAATATGAAAATGTGGTTCTAAAGCCGAGCGAGTTCCAGAAAGACATGGTAGCGTCCCTAGCGGAACGTGCCGAAGCAGTCCGGGACAGGCAGGTACAGCCATACGAGGACAATATGCTAAAGATTACCAATGACGGAAGAAAGCTGGCACTTGACCAGAGGCTGCTCAACGATATGCTGCCGGATGAGGAAAATTCCAAAGCGGCAACTTGTGTGGAGAAAGCCTATGAGATATGGGAGAATACCAAAGAGCAGAAGTCAGCACAGTTGATTTTCTGTGATCTATCGACACCGAAGGGCGATGGCACTTTCAATGTGTATGAGGATATAAAAAATAAGCTCATGGAAAAAGGAGTGCCGGAGAATGAGATAGCATTTATCCATGATGCCAATACAGAACTCAGAAAAGCGGAGCTGTTTGCAAAAGTAAGAAGCGGACAGGTTCGTTTTTTATTAGGTTCCACAGCAAAAATGGGAGCCGGTACGAATGTGCAGGACAGATTGATTGCACTGCATCATCTGGATGTGCCTTGGCGTCCTTCTGATATTGAACAGCAGGAAGGTCGTATTTTACGACAGGGCAACCAGAATGATAAGGTCAAGATATTTCGTTATGTTACGGAAGGTACGTTTGACAGTTATTCGTGGCAGCTCATCGAGAATAAACAGAAATTCATCGGACAGATCATGACCAGCAAATCCCCGGTGCGAAGCTGTGAGGATGTGGACGAAGCGGCACTTTCCTATGCAGAAGTCAAGGCACTTGCCACAGGTAATCCCTACATAAAAGAAAAAATGGATCTCGATATTCAGGTATCAAAGCTGAAACTGATGAAGGCAAACCATACCAGTCAGAAGTACAGGCTGGAGGATAACATCACACAACATTATCCGCATCAGATCGCCATTTTCAAGGAGCGTATCGAAGGCTTTACTGCTGATATGGAAAAATATGCGAAAAATAAGCCGGAGGATAAGGAGCAGTTCTTTATGCAGGTGGGCGGAAAGCCATACACCGATAAGAAGGAAGCTGGAACTGCGATCATAGCCATGTGTAAGGAAATCAAAGGCATCAATGCTAGTGCGGATGTAGGGGAATATCTTGGATTTAAGCTGAATGTAACTTTTGATTCTTTTAACAATAAGTTTGTGATGAATGTCAAAGGAGCCATGAGCCATCCGATGGAAGTCGGCACTGATCCGCTCGGCAATATCACCCGTATCAACAATGCACTGGAAGCCATGCCAATACAGCTTGAGGAAGCACAGACGAAACTTTCCAATGTGGAACATCAGCTTGAAACAGCAAAAGCAGAAGTAGACAAGCCGTTTCCGCAGGAAGCGGAGCTTTCCGAGAAACTGGAACGTCTTGCAGAACTTAATGCCTTGCTTAACATGGATGAAAAGGGCGATGATGCGATTGGCATGGATGACGAAGCCACGGAACCAGAAAAACCACATGAAGATGTGAAAAAAGTGGATAACCGGGAGGAAGTGGTTGCGGATATGCCAATCAAGCAGAGCAATTTGGAAAAAGCAGCACCAGAAGGAGAACGCAGACTTGCAGACCGACCTGCAGAACGGACTTCATTGCAAGAAAAACTCGCAGCAATGAAGGCAAGGGTGTCCGGGACACCTGCAGGAAGGGATGCAGTGGATAAGGCAAAGGGGAAAGATCAGATTTTATAAAAAAGTTTTATTCCCAACTTTATTCCCAACCTGTCAGCACTATTCGGGTTGGGAATATTGAAAAGTGTTATAGCAGTTTATGTAAGGGCAGTCCGTAGTGGCTGCCCTTTATCGTGCAAAGATGGAGATCATTTATGGCAGACAATTGTTATTGGTAGGAGCATGTGGCAATGAGGATTGGCAGATGTTACCGTTTTGCTTGGATGCGCAATCAGGAATTGTATCAGATTGTGAAAATGCAAAGGAGTATCGAAAACTTATAGGGTTACAGATATAGTAAGAGGCACGCCCAAATTTCAGGTTTCGTTCCATTCTGTAAAGAAAAATGAATAAATGTCGATAAATATTATGAGCTAAGGATGGCGTCTGTTTCAAGGGATTGAATGTGAAAATAGACACTGTTTCTGTTTGGATTGGAGGTTATATTATGAGAATACAAGCGGCAAATACATTTTATACAGGTACTTACTCTGTTTTGAATACGAAGTCATCATTTCCATATGCTGTGAAAGTTGAAGGTTACGGAAATACAAGAAACCAAAGGAGTTTATTTCAGTTTGCACATGTGACAATAACAGAACATATGGTAAATGCAAAATATGGTACAAAGATTACAAACGGTTCGAGAGTGCAGATGCAGACCGCAGGTAGTAAGAAAAAAGAAGATTGGACTGAGGTTTCCAAAGAACAGTTGGCAGAAGTAAAACTACCGGCATCATTTGATAAATTGAAAGAACAAAATTCTTATTTTTATCATGGAGAAAACATATCGGATTATGAACTAGTGCAAACTGCAGTAGCATTGGGGAAAATGGAATTACCAACAGATGAGAAAAAGTGTATCCCAGACAGAGTTGCAATGGATGCATTTGAAGTGCTTGTCAGAGACCAGGCGGCTCCAAAAAACTCATGGTCAAATACATTGTATTCGGAAGATGGAAAATATACCTTTACAAAGACTGAAAGCGGAAGATGGCAGATGCATTTGATTGATGATGCTGCCATAGGTGCATCTTTGGAAGATATAGCAAATTGGATGATGAGTGGCACGCCCAATAGAAATATTGAGACACGCTACCTAAATTATCTTCATACTGTTGATCCAGATTTATATAATGTGGCGATGCGAATAGGTTCCGAGGTTCGTTCTTATGGTTTTATGGAGGATTTACATCAGCAGGGAGTATTAAGTGATAGTCAAAATCAGTATGATATGAGTCTGTTGGGTATGTTATTCGGTAAAGATGCGGATAGTATGCGTATGATATTGAATGGGTGTAAGGAGTCTGGTAATTTTTTGGAATTATTGGATTTGTATAGCCCGGATGGAGCAAAATCGTTGGATAAGCTTCGGGAACAGCAATATAAGCACGGTGGAATTGTTTAATATAGCGAGTTTTATGACAGGATATGAAAAAGCAATTAATTCTCGAAGTAGAAGAGTGTGAAACACTAATGTAGCAACGGAGGTAAAGACAAACAGCAAGGACAAAGTGCAGGAATATTATGAGAAACTGTGTAAAAAGTTCCCGGAGATTACTTTTAATACGGGTAGCAGTCTTATGAGTGGAAATGAAAATAAAGTGGTAATAAATCTTTCTAGCGAATGTCTAAAGAAAATGGCAAATGATCCGGAATTTGCCAAGAAAGTAGAGTTTAATTTAACTGGTGCAGTACCGGGACAGAATAGAATGTTTGCACAAGCCAAAGCTGATAATGCAGTGATACATGGTGTTACAACTGTAATAGATGCCGATGGGAATGCTTCTGTTACTTGCGGAGGTATGACAAGAACCAGTGGTTCAAAACAAAATTCAACTACATTGAATGCGGAAAAGAAACAAAAAGAAAGATTATAGAAAAAGCGTGAGGAAAGAAAAATCTCAGAAGAAAAGGCAGCTAAGAGACGGGCAGAGAAAAAGGCGCAGTTGGAGAAGCTGACAGAAGATGAAACGTTTACAATATCAGCTACTGGCACTGATGTAAAAAGTGTTAAGCAGAACCTCTTAGCTGCGGTTTCTGGTACATCTGCGCCGACAGGGGCAAGTTTTGATATAAAGGCATAAGGAGAAATTGTTCATATTCCGCAAGGCGCATAAACCTTTGCTTTTGCGGACTGCCCGGACTTATTGCAAGGGGGCAGGGGCGGCAATATAAAAAATTGATGACAATGGAGAATTAGGAAATGGCTATTAATGGAGTCGGACATAATTATGATTATTTGGGAACGACTACAAATTATATACGGGGAGAAGCAACTGTTAGGGAAGCAATCTCAAAGATGGTGAAGCAGTCGGCAAATCTTTCTATTTCTGATGCAGGAAGAAATATGCTGCGGGAAATGGCAAGCAAATTTGAACCCGATTCGGATTATACCAATGTCAGGGAACTGACAATACAAAATACAAATGAGGTTGCTTGGGAACACTATACCGCAATGCGGGATATTAGCAGCCTAACATTAAAAGACGGGAATTATAATGTTGAAGATGTGATGAAGTCTATAATGGATACATATGAAACCCGTTATAATGAAATCGTAAAAGAACATGAAAATGGAGATCGTGAAGTTTCCTACGAACTTACGGGGAAAAAGTCATTGACACTTGACGAAGATTTAGCCGGATTGGACGAAGCCTTTAAAATGCGTCTGGCAAATTTAGAAGGATATATTACCTGTCAACAAACCAATAAAGCATTTGAAAACGCAGACAGTTCATGGTATTTCCGTAGAAATAGCCCTCAAAATGAAGTAAAAACACAAGATAAGGCTCAAATGTTTGATACAAAATATCAGAAAACCGCAGTATCAATAATGGAGCAGGCTAAAGAGAAGTTTTTGGTAGCCTTTAAAAGTATAAATTACAAACAAGGAACAGCAACAAGCATACTATCGGATATTATGAAAAAGTGCTGATAAAGGAGGATTAAAAGTGATATGGGAAGATGGAGGTATCGTCCCGATGACAACGAAACAGAGCGATCTGCCGGATATTTTGATGGAGCATGGAATAGGGTTAAAAAATGTAAAGAATGTGGCAGACCATTATCTTGGAGATATGGATATCAAAATAAAAAACGATGTGTTTAAAGTCACAGTAATGCTGCAGCAGAAGGAAATAAAATAAAAAAATATGAAAAAGGAAGGAGAATGTAGTAATGGATGTAGGTTCAGTTTATGGCAGTTATTATGAAACAGCAAAGAGTTACATGGGTTTGAGGAAGGAGGAAAAACAAGCGGGATTTGCGGAAAAGGTCACAGACAAAAGTCAGGTTTCCTCGGAAGATATGACCTTGGAGGAATACAAGGAGTATTTTAATGAAAAGATGAGTGGCTTGTATACCCACCCTTCGCAGCGGAATAGAAATGATATTATAGATATTACGGATGCCGCTTATAAAAGAATGCAGACTGATCCGGAATATGAGAAGAAAATATTAGACGCTTTAGCGAAGAATAAGGCAGTTAATTTTGGAAACTATATTCCACAAATATCATATATGCATATAGATGATACATATGAGAAATGTTACGGCTATACGCAGGGCATGAAGGAGAATGACGGTTATTCCGGGAGTTCCTCCGCAAAGGGAACTGATGCCGGACGGCAGAAAAAGGCAAGGCAGAAGGAACTGCTGGAAGAATATTTGGAAAAGCGGGCGCAGATGAAGGAATTTCAGCAGGAGGCGTTGGAAGAAAAGATTGCAAAGCAGGAATTGGAGAGGAGCAGGCTGACAAAGGCATGGAGCAGTAAGAGGCAGATGGCGATGGCTTCCAATGCTTATGACGCAAATGTTATGACGGAAACCGCGACAGGCAGTGAGGTATAGTGTAATGAATGGTGTATCATTATCAAACCAAGTAATCCATTGGAATGAGTCAAACGCTGCATCACCAAGAAATGTTTTGGGATTAATAAGCGGATGCTTCACAAAGAAGTCTTTTAGTGTAGGAATGAGTAATTTAGCATCATGAACGCACTTATCTTCATCAGGAGAATCAGATTTCTTTTCTACCACGATTTCAGGATGTGAGATCATAAAGTTTTTGTTATAAAAAGATATATGCCGGATGATGCCAAGACCATTGGTGACAATGCCAAACTTGAAGACATAGCAAAAATGACCATTAATGTATAACTGCTTAATTTCAGGATTTGCGGAAGCGTGTGTTGGCATAGAACCATAAGCTGCTTTGTAAGGATCATAATTCTTATCAAAGTTGTTAGCTTTGGCATAAGCTTTGAGCTGCTTGATAATACGATTTGCGTATTTCGGATTATTTTCAGCAACGAAAGCCTCAATACCAGAAGAATCAAAGATAGTCATATCCGCTTTGGCAGAATCAATAGCATGACAGACTGGTTCGGTTAAATCAACAAGGTTATCAAAAACAAGCTGAAGGTCATCAATAAAGTCCTGTTTGAAGCGGGTGATTTTAGAAGCATCCGGAACTTTGGTGAAGCCAAAGAATTCACGCAGCGGTTTTGAATAAGCAAGAAAAGTTAAAAGAAGCTGGTCTGTGGGAATAGAAAAAATACGCTGAATAATCAAAGCCCATAGCAAAGCGTTTAAAGGGTATTTACGGGCTCTGCCCGTTGATGCATAGAAATGATTTCGAAAAGAAATCGGAATAATCTCATCAATATCGATGTGGTTTTCTAATAGAGATAGAAATACAGGTTTGTCATTTTCAAATTTATTTTGGCAATCTGAAAAAATATCTGCCAAAGAAAGCTGTTTATATGGTATCATAGATGTCAGAATAATTCCTTTCTTGGATGTATGGTTTATAGTTTCTGGTCAACTCTATTATACCATATCCGGTGAGGGGTTATTTGTTTTTTGTAGTTAAAAAATGCCGTATTTATGAGGCTTGTGGCGTTTCACAAACGCCTATCAAATTATTCTATTAAGGAGGGCGAGTTTATGTCAAAAATCACAGATTATGGATTTTTGTTTCAGCAAATGTTTGGAACAAAAGGCACAAAAAGTACAAGTGCAATAGGTAGCTTTCAGCTGTCGCAGTTAAACAGCAGCTCTATACAGTCGCAGTTAAAAGCGGCGGGTATTGATACGAACAGTGCCCAATATAAGGCTGCAATAAAGCAGATGATGTCAAATGCAAATGGGTTAATGTACACAAATATCCAGAGCATTAAAAATTTGATGAAAAGTTACGACAAAGATGGAGATTACATTGATCCAACAACGGGATTAGCAGGTCTTTTGCTAACAGATGAAAATGCAAGTAGTCAAAAACGTATTATTTCCATTCCGGAAAGCAGCAAAGATGAAATGTTTGAGCAAACGAAAAAGGAATTTTTGCAAGAAAATGGCGTCCTGAATGGAGATACGACAAAACGATCAGATGTATATACAAATATGTATCGCAAGGTACAGAAAAATGACCGATTAGCAGCGGGATATACTATGCAGCAGTATGAGCGTGCATATCGGCAGGCATTTATATCCGCAGCAAAAGCTGCTGATCCAGGTTGGGAAATAGGGAAGCCAGTCTCATCTGGGACATTAGACGGTATCACAAGAGAATCCGTGGAAGCTAATTTAAAGAAATCAGGCAGTTCACTGGCACAGGTGTCAGTGGATACAAGGATATAGTAAATTGGTTTTATGTGGCATATATTTCACTAATTATTTCAAATTAGGTAATTGCGAAACTCGCGATGCTCGTTCGCAATCTCGAACTAAACGGGGAAGAATTCGTGCAGAGCACGAATTCTAAGATAAGAAGTGGATAACTACCAGTTTTAGGCGTACTTTAATAAGCCATAGGCTTTATAAAGTTGGTAAGACCTAAGCAATGAGTGGTTTCAGACTTCGTATGTATTCATGATGTTTGATTTTGTCTGCAAGAACAACTGTAATGAGTGGACTGTCTAAAATGGCAGGATTAGTAAATGGTCAATCATACGAGGAGAAAAATGTATGTCAATTAGTATTTCCAATTATCCTGTACATTTGCAGGATGGCTTTAAACCTAATAGAGAATGTTTGAAATCTCAGGGAAGTCAAAGTGAATACCAGAAAGTATTTCATAGGGATTCCTTAGAAGTTTCCCAATTATCGAAAAACAGGGAAATCTTAATGGATAAAATTAAGCATACAG
>OGFK01000212.1_pt1 | contig 56878 bp, 64 predicted proteins | sample 1570931 | NCBI WGS metagenome assembly OGFK01 (sample SAMEA2581935, study PRJEB24529) | metagenome | biome: Human gut stool | place: China | collected 2011
TTGTTGCTCAGGTACTTAAAAAAAATATTTTATAATAGTGTTGCGGAATTAAGGTAATATCCTTCTACAGATAATTCCAGAAGTTGCCCCGGCGTATTATAGTAGGCGCCTGCCGCCACCTGCCAGCCACGTTGAGGCTTGATATTGGGGTCGCTCAGCTTCCAGGTATCTGTAGGAGACATAACGGCAGTATTCGATACCTTATGGATATACTGCCTCATCGTATTGAAACCGGCCTTTACGGAAAAATCATCTGTAAAGGCATAACGTGCCGACACTCTGAATTCCGGTCCGTGATAGGTCTTGATGACCTTTCCATTCCCCGCCGTGATAGAATCCGCCACCGAAGACATGGAGGGCAGTATACCTTCCTGATATGTATAGTAAGTGCACGGTCCCAAAGCATTGAGCATGGAATAGCGTATACCCGCATTGATGGAGAGCCTGGAAGTTATATCCCATTCATCCCCTATATAAACGGCACTTTCCAGTGCTTTATCCTTTTGCAGTTCATCATATCTTACCAGCGAATTAGGCCCCACCGGCTCGTAGGTCCCGGAATTCACATTATACAGCTGGCTCATCAAACCGAAGTTCACCGCATGGCTATTGCCGGCTTGATAAAGAAAGTCCGCTTTTCCAAACCATTGGTTAATGGCAAAAGACAGCCGTGCGGCAGACGCTTCCTCCACCGTTTCATCATTTCGGTAATCGTAGTGGTCATAACCGAAAGAGAAGTTTCCGGTCAGCTTTTCTGCAAAGACAGTCCTCCAGTTTGCCGAGAAATTCATATTGTTGTAGGCATACTTCTCATTGTCATTAAAGGCAAAACGGTCGTGACTATAATAGCCATAGACATTCAGCTTGTTGCGCTCGTTCAGCGTATGCGAGAAGACAGTCCCCAAATCATAGAAACCGGCTTTCCCATCACGATACCCGCTTTTGTTGGGCAATGTCTTCATTATCCAGTCCGAATAGGTCGTACGTCCACTCAGCAGAAGGGAAGTCTTTTCCTTAATGATGGGAATCTCGAGATTCAACTTACTGGTCACAAGCCCGATACCTGCAGAACCAGTAAACTTTTCCTTGTTCGCCTCCTTGCTGGTGATGTTCAGTACGGAAGCGATACGCCCGCCATACTGGCTGGGGATACTGCTCTTATAAAGTTCCGCATCCTTTATCATGTCCGAATTAAAAGCCGTGAAAAAACCGAAAAGATGATTGGGGTTATAAATCGTTCCGTTATTGAAAAGAAGCAGGTTCTGGTCAGCGGCACTCCCACGCACATTGTATCCGCTGGATGCCTCCCCCACTGTCTTGATGCCGGGAAGTGTCTGTATCATCTTCAGCACATCCACCTCACCCATAGCCGTAGGAATGTTTTTCAGCAGGGCAGGCTGCAGCTTCTCCATTCCCAACTGCACACTTTTCACGTTCTGTATACGCCCCGAAACAATAAGCACCTCATCCAGCATATGGTCTTCCTCTTCCAACTCGATATGGACAATGCCTTCACCATAAAGCATAAATTGCCGATGGGTCACTTTGATATTCATCCCACTGATTTCAAGAATATTATAGCCTGCAGGCAGGTCAATGGTAAATTCCCCCTGACGGTTGGTCGTCGTAGCTACCCACGGCTCTCGATGAATGATGTCGATACCATCCAGATTCTGGCCGGTCTTAAAGTCAGAAACTCTTCCGGTCAAAGTTATCATATCTCCGGGGGCAGGCTTGTACTTGTTTCCTATCTCATAGACCTTGTTTTCTGAAGAAGACTTCACAATAGGAATGTATGAAGGCAATAGTTCCTCATCCGTCTCCAACTTTTCCCCCATCAATACCGGTGGCAGCGAGGTAGCCAGAAAAATCTCCGGCAAGACAAATATTCTGTCACCATAAACCGTCACCTTATAGATAGTAGCTGCCAAAGCCTCTCTCAAGTACTCGGCAGTGGGGTTCTTCACCTCTGCCCGCTTCACTTTAAAAGGAACCGTTATCGTTGTATAAACACGGCAAGACGTGCCCTTTTCTACTGCATCCATCAATTCGAATATGGAAATGCTGTCCGTAGCCATCTGTTGCTGTGCAAACATGCCGAAAGGCGACAATAGGAGGAAAAAGGCTACTGTATATTTAAGATTATGTGCTTTCATATTATTTTCCATGAATTAAGGAATCAATATATTCCGTTAACCGGGTCATTGCCCGGACACCGCCATCTTCCTTGAAGTCCAGCCGCTCTTTCCGGCAATAAGCCTTCAACTGCTTCTTGTATGTAGGAAAAAGTTTCAAGAAACCCGAACGGGAAGTTATCACATAATCGGTTCCGCCACTGCGAAGACTGAAATAGCTCTTTTTCTTGAACCGGCTGTAATAAAGATCGTTTTTCTTCACCTGAGACTCCATTGTGGATACGATATACTGTGTCAGGCACATTTGCGGACTATCATATAGCAACGCAGCGAAACAGTCACCCTGCGGTACAAACTTCTGTCCTTCTATGACAAAATAATCCACTTTCCGCATATCTACCTGCAAGGTTATCCGTTTCTCCGGAGTAACCACAATCAGACTCTTTTTATAGGTATCATAACGGAGCTGCAAATCCGAGTAAAGCCATCTGCCATAACAGACAGCCCCCTCGCGAAATTCATCCGTATTCCAATAGGGATGGTTAAGATACTTCTGCTGGTTATAATTTTCCTCTGCCTTACCGGAGTAAAGAGCAGCATAATCTCCTGCCGCTTTTCTGAATTCATCAAAAACGGCTTGTTGTGCACAAACCAAAGATGGAAAACATAGGACGCATAGTAGCGTGTAAAGGTGTGTTTTTCGCATATATGTGAAGTGTTATAGGTGAGGATAATCACAAATATAACATTTCACTTTTAAAAATAAAATTATTATTATATATAATTCAAATAAAAACAAAAAATAGAACCATAATCGGATGCTAAACACAAAGCTAAACATTTAGCATGCAAGCAGAAGCACATTACAATAAGATTAAAGCGCCATTCATCCTCTACCATCAATTATACTTACATATATTTATAAAAAACGATACAGCACAATCGCTCAAGCCGCAACAATATCCTTCCCGAAAGGAGTCAATGCCAGCCCTGCCAGCTTAAAGTGTTGGATACCGAAAGGAATGCCTATAATGGTGATGCACAGCAATAACCCGAATCCCAAGTGCGAAAGGCAAATCCAAATGCCGCCCAAGAATATCCAAAGAATATTCATCAGCACATAGAGGCAACCGTTGGAACGTTCCCCGCTACGAACCTCTTTGCCGAAAGGCCACAAGGCAAGGCTTGCCATTTTCAAGGTCTGCATGCCAAAAGGGATGCCAATAATGGTGAACATCATCAATAAACTTGCAATAAGATACTCCACAGCAGTGATGATACCTCCAAACATCAACCACAAAATATTCATAAAACAGCCCATAGCTTTCCTTTTTTTAATACTGAACACAAATATAGCATTATTTATTTGAATGTTCCGTCTCCCAGTCACTAAATTCAAAACTCAGCTGTTCCCAGACTCCTTTCTCCTCCCCCTCTTCACGGGGGTTGGAAACGGAAAGCCCAATCAAACGGATAGGATGATGTTCATAATCCACTTCCTGCAGCAATTGCTTTGCCAAAGGCAGAATCACGTCAAGGGCAACCAGCTCCTTTGTTTGGGTCATACTGCGGGTAATCTGGCTAAAATCATGAAACTTGATTTTCAGCGTCAGCGTATTCCCGCGGAAATTGGTGTGCTCCAGTCGCCCCACCAGCTCCACTGCCGCATGGTACAGCTCTATAATGACGGATGAACGCTTGCTGATGTCCTTCTCCAACGTATGTTCGCAACCCACAGACTTGCGGATGCGGACAGCCTCTACCGGACGGATATCGATGCCACGGGCAAAATCATAATAAATTGTTCCCACTTTGCCAAATTCGCGGGTCAGCATCTCCAAAGACTGCATACGCAGCTGTTCCCCGTTGTGAATCCCCAAAGTGTGCATCTTCTTCGCCGTTACCGGTCCCACTCCCCAGAAACTTTCAATGGGCAGCCGGGCAACAAAGTCCAGTGCCTGGGCAGGATGTATGGTGCAAAGCCCGTCCGGCTTGCGGTAGTCCGAGGCTATCTTGGCAAGAAACTTATTATAGGATATGCCGGCAGAAGCCACCAGATTCAACCTCTCCCGCACCTTCCGCTTTATCTCCTTCGCGATGTCTACAGCCAATGGAATGCCCGGTTTATTCTCCGTCACATCCAGAAAAGCCTCGTCCAGCGAAATGGGCTCGATGACATCCGTATATTCATGAAAGATTTCGTGTATCTGGCGGGAAACGGATTTGTAGACTTCCATCCGTCCCGGGATAAAGATAAGTTGGGGGCACAGCCGCTTTGCCTTCAGTGACGACATGGCAGAACGCACCCCGAAACGCCGTGCCTCGTAACTGGCTGCCGCCACCACTCCCCGTTCCTCCGCATGGCCCACGGCAATGGGCTTGCCCCGCAATGCAGGATTATCACGCTGCTCTACGGAGGCGTAGAATGCGTCCATATCGATGTGTATAATTTTTCGTCCGGTCATTCTTCTTTCAACTCCCCGATACAAAGATACACTAATTTTTCTTCATCCGAAGTATCCGCCGATAGACATAAATGAAGGCTGGTATTAAAAAGGCATCTGCAAAAATCCATGCAGTAGGGTCACCAAAACACACGGCCAGATAGCCGAAAGCCGGAACAGCCAGCAGGCTGACCAGTATCCGGGCAATCATCTCCAAGACACCGGAAAGCATGGCAAGATTGGTATATCCCACCCCCTGGATAGTGTATCGCAGGATGCAGAGCAGTCTCCAAACCGGGAAAAAAGAAACGGAAATGTATAGGAACAACTCCGTATTCTTCCATTTCTCTGGATGTTGCCATAAATCTAATACCTCCGAAATTGGGTGTAAAAATAGGGAAAGATAGCGTTTAACTCGCGAATTACCTCTATCAGCTACCGGAAATCTTCGGGATGAACATCTCCGATATTGCCGATACGGAAAGTGTCGGCTTGCGAAATCTTTCCCGGACATTCCGGAAATTTTCACTTTGCAACCAAGTTGCATCTCCTTTCCGCTACCTTTGCTGCAGAAAATAGAAAATAAGAGGAAACAATATGAGTTGCAAATGCTGCTGCACACACGGACATACAGCGATACAAGAAAAAAGAAACAGTCTGCTGAAAGATTATTGGAGAATCATCCTCTCCACCCTATTACTTTTCGGAAGTCTCATCCTGAATGCTACTGACGCCACCTTCTTCAAGGGAGAGTATGTACCTTTTATATGGTACTTGCTTGCCTATCTCCCCGTAGGCCTCCCGGTGATGAGGGAAGCCTGGGAAAGCATCCTGCAAAAGAACGTGTTCAGCGAATTCACCCTTATGTCCATCGCCACCCTCGGCGCCTTCTATATAGGCGAATATCCCGAAGGCGTTGCCGTCATGCTCTTCTACTCCTTGGGAGAGCTCTTTCAGGACAAAGCCGTAGACAAAGCCAAGCGTAACATCAGCGCCCTGCTCGACGTACGTCCCGAAACGGCAACGGTCATCAGAAACGGCAGTACGCTTGTCGAAGCTCCCCAACGTGTGCAGGTAGGCGAAACCATCGAAGTAAAAGCCGGAGAGCGCGTCCCCCTGGACGGAACGATGCTGGACGAAGTTGCCGCCTTCAACACCTCTGCACTGACGGGAGAAAGTGTTCCCCGCAACATCCGCCAGGGCGGGGAAGTGCTTGCCGGAATGATTGCGACCGACAAAGTCGTACGCATCCAAGTCACCAAACCCTTCGAGAAAAGTGCTCTTTCCCGTATATTGGAACTGGTGCAGAATGCCTCCGAGCGCAAAGCGCCGGCAGAACTTTTCATCCGTAAGTTTGCCCGTATCTATACGCCCGCCGTCACCGGACTGGCGGCATTGATTGTACTGCTCCCCTTCCTCTATTCGCTGGCAGATGCACAATTCTCGTTCATCTTCAATGACTGGCTATACAGGGCATTGGTCTTTCTGGTTATCTCCTGCCCGTGCGCCCTCGTCGTAAGCATTCCGTTAGGCTACTTCGGAGGAATCGGCGCCGCCTCCCGCCTGGGTGTCCTCTTCAAAGGTGGCAACTACCTCGATGCCATCACCCAAGTCAACACGGTGGTATTCGACAAGACGGGTACGCTGACCAAAGGCACCTTCGATGTACAATCCTGCCAGGCACAACCGGGAGTTACGGAAGAGAAGTTGATACAGCTTGCCGCCTCGGCAGAGCGAAACAGTACGCACCCCATAGCCAAAGCCATCATAAGCTATGCCAAACAAAGAGATATAGAGCTGATTACCACAACGGACGTTACGGAGATTGCCGGCCACGGACTGCAAGCCACTATGGATGGAACGCGTGTCCTGGTGGGGAACACCCGCCTGCTGACTAAGTTCGGGATAGAATATCCCGATGAATTGTCATCAATTGTCGATACGATTGTGGCCTGCGCCATCGGAACAAAATATGCCGGTTATCTGTTGCTATCAGACACATTAAAGGAAGATGCCGTCAACGCCGTCAAAGAATTAAAAGCTTTAAATATCAATAATATTCAGATATTATCGGGAGACAAACAAGCCATTGTTACTAACTTTGCAGAAAAGCTAGGCATCACCCAGGCATACGGAAACCTGCTGCCGGACGGAAAGGTGAAGCACATCGAGGCACTCCGCAGCAACCCTGCCAACCGAATAGCCTTTGTGGGCGACGGCATCAATGATGCCCCGGTTCTTGCCCTTAGCCATGTGGGCATCGCCATGGGCGGACTTGGCAGCGATGCCGCCATCGAAACCGCCGATGTAGTGATACAGACAGACCAGCCTTCGAGAGTGGCCACCGCCATTCATGCGGGCAGGCAAACCCACCGGATTGTCTGGCAGAACATCTCGCTGGCTTTCGGAGTGAAGCTGCTTGTCCTCATCCTCGGTGCCGGTGGAATCGCTACACTTTGGGAAGCTGTCTTTGCCGACGTAGGCGTCGCCCTCATTGCGATAGTGAACGCCATACGCATACAAAAACTTATTAAATAGAAAAAATGGAAGAAAAGAAATATTTGGACCTATTGGCCAAAAGGGACATACAGCCCACTGCCATCCGCATCCTGGTATTGCGCACCATGATGCAGGCAGGCCGTTCCGTCTCATTGCTCGACCTTGAAACCATGCTGGATACGGTGGACAAATCCACCATCTTCCGTACCCTTACCCTATTCCTCTCCCATCATCTGATACACAGTATAGATGACGGGACGGGTTCCTTCAAGTATGCCGTGTGCAGCGACAGTTGCTCTTGCGACGTAAGCGACCTGCACACCCATTTCCATTGCGAGAAATGCAACAAAACCTTCTGCTTCACCAACATTCCCACTCCGGTGGTGAAGCTGCCTCAAGGATTTACACTGAACAGCATCAACTATGTACTGAAAGGCATTTGTCCGGACTGTGCAGCAGAAGTCAACCGGGAGGCTTAGTTAAAAAATAAAAATCCATGCAGTCATTCATGTTCTTCTCTATCCTTAAGAAATAACATTGAGACAAACACATGGATACAAAAGCTCTTGTCACTTTATGCCAGAAGGGAAACGGGCAGGCCTTGAGCCTGCTCTACGAAAACTATTCAGAGAAAATGCTGAAAGTATGCCTACGCTATATTCCCGACCCAACGATAGCCCAAGATCTTCTTCACGACGGTTTTGTCATCATATTCACTTCCATTCATTCGCTGCGCAACCCGGAGAAACTGGAATACTGGATGAAAAAGATTATGAGAAACCTGGCACTGCAATACCTCAACCATGCCAATGCCAACCCCACCATCCCATTGACAGATATTCCGGAAGAGGAAGAGCCTGCTGAAAATCCTTTTTGTCCGGATTTCATTTCGTACGATAAGATGCTGGATATAGTGGAGAGCCTTCCGGAGGGCTACTGCAAGGTATTTAAACTGGCAGTACTGGAAGGATTGTCCCACAAAGAAATCGGAGATTTACTGGGTATAGCGCCACACTCCTCTTCCTCCCAATTGTTCCGGGCGAAAATTTTACTTAAAAAGATGCTGGCAGGATACCGTGTGTTCATTGTGTTGACAGTATTGCTTCTCTTTCCAACGCTGTATGACTATCTGTACAGAGAGAAAAAGAGTGTCAGGGAAAACCGTTTGTCCAAAGTTTCTTCCAGGCAAGCCGGAAGCACGCAACAAACAAAGAAAGCCGATACTCCCCGAAACGACGAACAATGCCATACCAAAGAAAATCTGAACAAAAGGGAACGAATCATCCCTCCCGTTCCTGTTTCCACAGAATGGCCCCTTGCCATACCCAAAATGAAAGATAGCATCCACAAATATCCCATACCCTCTCCATTCACCGGACAGACCATCACCAACCGGCAGATGGCTTTCGCCTCCTCCCCTTCCCCGATGCCGCCAACCCGCAAGAAGAAATCCGGGAAATGGAAGTTGATGCTGGCAGGTTCACTCGGACCGCAACTGGCACAGAACCTATATAAGCTGATTGCCACTCCACATACCGACGGCATTTCAAGTGACTTCCCTCAACAAGTCAGTACGTGGGAAGAGTATTATTCTTATCTGCACACCCGCTATCAGCAAGGTACTCTGGGAAAAGATTCCATCGGACTCATGCAGATTGCCCAGAATAACAGCGGCAGGATTGTTGAGAACCAGCAGCATCATGCCCCCATCGTCGTGGGACTCTCTCTCAGCAAGAAATTGAATGAGCGTTGGAGTCTGGAAACCGGATTGCAATATACGCTTCTCAGGTCGGAGTTCACTACCGGCGAAGCATTCCGCATTCAAGACAACCAGAAGCTACATTATATCGGCATCCCTCTCCGGCTTTCCTACCGTTTCTGGCATTACAAACGTTTCTCCGGTTATGCCACGGCAGGCATGCAGGTGGATATCCCCATAAAAGGGACACTCCAAAGCTTCCACGTCACAGACAGTATTCCACACAAGCTCGGCAGTCATCCGGTAAGTGCTCCCTGGCAGTGGTCGGTCAACACAAGTATAGGCATACAATATCACCTCACACCCCAGGCAGGCATCTATCTGGAGCCGACTGTAAACTATTACATCCCCGACGGCAGCCAACTGCGCACCATCCGAAAGGAACATCCGTTCACATTCACCCTCCCGGTAGGCCTCCGCATTTCCTGGTAAAAAAACGATGTGCCACGCAGTCTTTTACCCGACTGATTATCTATTTATATGGATAATCAAACTCAAGAAGGAACAAAGAACATGCAGAAACGACATACCGACCGGGAAAGCTACTTTGGTGAACAGTCACAGACCAGCAAGAACTATTATATCCCCTACATAAAGGAAGTCATCGGACACATCCCCGATAAAGTGCTGGAAGTGGGCTGTGGAGAGGGAGGCAATCTGCTTCCCTTTGCCAAAGCCGGTTGCCGGGTGATGGGCGTAGACATTGATGCCATGCGAATAGAGCAAGCCAGGACCTTCTTCACCCAAAGGCATCAGCAGGGACAGTTCATTGCCACCGACATTTTCCAGCTTGAGGACAAGGCTACGAATTTTCCCCTGATTCTTCTACACGATGTGATAGAGCATATCAGAGACAAAGAACGGTTCCTCTCCGGCCTACAAAAACATTTGTCTGCCGACGGAGCTGTATTTGTAGGATTTCCCGCCTGGCAAATGCCATTCGGAGGCCACCAGCAGATAGCACACAGCCACATTGTTTCACATTTCCCTTTTCTCCACCTCCTTCCCCGCACTTTATACAGATGGATATTAAGACTATGCGGTGAGCAGGAACGCGTAATCACGGAGCTACTGGATATAAAGAGCACCGGATGCACCATCGAACTGTTCAATCGCATCGCCCGGCAAGCCAACTATCAAATCATTGACCGGAGACTGTACCTTATAAACCCACATTATAAAATCAAATTCGGCTTGTCCCCACGAAGGCTCAACGGAGTTATTGCTGCTATCCCGTACATAAGAAACTTCTTTTGTACAAGTTGCTTTTACATATTAAAGAAAGGGACTAAAACTGTTAATCACTACTGATTTCCCAGCTTTAGAATTGATTCCGAACCATCAATTTAAGATTATATATTCAGAAGAAACCATTAAATTTCTGAATAGCCCTGATGAAAGAGGGGGTGTAGAAACCCTCATAAACTAAAAAATCACCCTCGCTGCAGATGGTTGTAGCGAAGGTGATTTCAATAAAAGGGGAACTTGCACTTCCTCCCTTTTAATGTTTTTACATCGTTACTTGGTTCATTACAGCCTCGTCAGGTGTCGTTCCTATTTCATCGGCAAATAATATGTGGGTGATAGACCCTCTCGGGGTCGGAGTTTCGATTTTAATTCTTTGACCTTGGTACATCTCCGGAATATCAACCAGCTTACATCTATGGGCTTCGTTATTGCCAAAACTGACATAATAGTCTTTCCCTATTACCAGCTTTACAGGTTTACGTTGAGAGAAATGAGTCGGACAAACAGAGCTATCCACTTTTATATCTATCACAAAACCAAGAGCGGATGTTACCTTAGATAGTATATCAATGCTCACATTATAAGCCCCTTTCTCTATCTTGGCTATATTAACACGATTAACACCACAAAGATTAGCCAATTCCTCTTGGGTCATATTTCTCTTCTTGCGAAGAATGGCTAACCGACTACCAATCCGTTCACGTTCTTTCAAAATCTTCTCTGTACATTTTCCTTCGTGAATTTTCATAAATCTGTTGCAGAATTTAAAGTGTTGCCCCCACTTCTAATAGTTATTGGTTTTTGAACAGACAAAAGTAGATATTAATTTTGAATTGTAGCACATTTACTACAACTATTTTCTAAATGAATATAAAAGGTAGGGGGAGTAGAAGAAAAAAGAAAGCCCCTGAATTACTGGAATTCAAGGACTTACAAACTTCTTTTTACTATATCCGTGGAGCTGGAGGGAGGGTTCACACACTCCATATCTGCTTAAATAATAACCACTTACATTTCCGTATATTTGTCTATTAGTCTATTTTTGTCTATTTCTGTATATTATGAACCCAATCGCTTGAGTTTGCATAATTTCTTTATTTTATTCATATAAATACTCCATAAATTATCGCTGATTTCTGAACGAGCTGGAGTAGTAGCATCGTTATAAAACCAGATTCTAGTAATTTCTCCTTTTGTATTACGCTCTATTGAACCTTCTTCAGCCAGAGACTCTAAAAACTCATCTGTAATATCGGTATATCGGCAAAAGAATGAAGAATCATCTTGTATTTTTCCACACTCTATTGAACCTAGATAAGTATATTCTCTATTAAAGAAGCACCATTCTCCTTTACTATTTTTGACCATGCCATAAGGCATATTGATTCTAAAAAAGTCTGTCATACTCTAATCTGTTGTTACTTATTTAAGATTTCTAAATTATTATCGCCAAACACAAGTTTAAGTACCTGTTCTTTTCGATCTTTCTTTAATTTGATTTGAAGAATAGCTTCTACATCTTCGGATGTCTTTCCGTCAGAGGTGTACTTCTGTGGATAAGTGAAAACATCTACTATATCCATATTCAAGGCACTTGCAAATTTTGAAAGTTGCCATAAACTCAACTGCACCTCACCGCTTAATATTTTACTGAATTGAGAAGCAGACGTACCTGCATATTCAGCAGCAGCGCCTTGTGTTAAACCTCTATCTGATATGATTTTACGTATCTTATCTATGACTGGGTGTATTGGAAATTCACTTTTCTTTTTCATATCTCAAATATATCTATTGATTATCAATATGTTATAACTTATTTTGAAACAAAATTTCAAAATATTCAATTATAAATTTCATATATTGAAAATTCATTTCTATATTTGCATTATAAATTTCAGAATAAGAATTGTAATATTTAAGATTATGAACGAAAAAACATCAAAAATGGTACCTAAGAACCATTACGACCAAATGGAAAAAGCCACAAGACTGAAGCTCCGTAACGAGTTCCTAAAAAGAAGCGGTATGTCATTGATTACATTCTATGACAAATTAAGAAAAGACTCCTTCAAACCTTTGGAAAGAGAACTATATGAGAACATTTTCATAATTCAACAAAATTAAAAATCCAAGCAAATGATTTCTGCACATGAGAAGATGATGGAAACGATACCCAAAGAGTTCAAACGTATAATGTCTGGAGTAGAGGCGGCGGTACGCAGCGGAAAAACAAGATACCTCATAAGTAGCAGACATTTAAAACCTGAATATGAAAGAGCGTTGTTAGATGCTGGGTATGAAATTAGAAAAGAACGTGTAACAACTCAAATTACATGGTAGCATTTATCTCCAATATTGAATTCTATAACACCCCTGAAGGTGAGGTGATGATGAAAGAGTCCGGGCAGCCGGCTGTTGTACTCAAGGAGACCGCCCGCCCGACTATTGAGCACATGCTTGCTATCATCAGAGATCGCTATCCGAAGGCACATGCCCGGCTGATGCAACTCTACTCCAGCAGCACGATGAACCGGTGGCATTATGAATTCCGGGTAGTTCATCGTTTCATCCGATGCAATTTCGGAGAGTATGACCAGTACAATCTTGACATTAACAAGGATGGACAGTTTGTATTCGAGGAGGTCAAATGCCCGTTACGGGGTGAATGTGAACATGAAGGGGTGATATGCAGACCGGAGCTTGATACAGCGCTGACCGATCGCGAGATGGATGTATTCCGGCTCATTGCCTCCAACTGCCAAACAGATGATATTGCGGCAGAGCTGCATATCTCGCCTTGTACGGTTAACCGCCATCGGGAGAATATCAAGGCAAAAATCAAGGTTCGCAATGTGGGTGAGATGATTTCCTACTGGCATCGGAATCAAATGAAATAAGCCCACCGTGAGGTGTGCCATCTGTGTTTAATGTGTATTCTATGGCTGTGACGGTCTGCGAAGATAGTCCGGCCCCTCATACTACATTCAAATGGTAGCGGTATACTTAAGATTTGCTGCGACTGGGGTTCGATTCCCCTATATGAGACGACGATTTACTAACTTAATAAACAGAATATATGAATAATAACAAAGGTTTTTCCTCCATTTCCACTCCTGACGGACAGTTCAGGATATGGATTCCACGTCCGACGGCTTCGGGCAGAGTAATATGCAACTGTGGCTTTGCACTCAAGAGCCATCTTCCTTTCGTCGATGCCGTTGATGCGCTGGACTACCTGCAGGTAGACGAAGTTCGGCAGATAGACCAGGACCTTAGTATCCTTGTTATTTCATTTCTCGATGCACCGCATGAGTGCATGCTGAAGATGATAGAAGATATCCCCGAACTTATGGAGCAATACTTGGTAAATACATAAAATCTGAATGCTATGAGATACTTTATAGATAACATCAAGACTTATGCCAATGTCAACAAAAAAGGCAGGGCATTACAGATATACGTGCAACAGTTTGACCGACATCTGATTGCTGACGAATGTTCTTTGGATGCACTGAAGTGTGACATCGAGCACCAGATTAAGGTTATGAATGAGAAATACCCACGCAGCCGTCCGGTTCGGCTCGAGGTATATGAGAATGCCAAGGGTGGACAGTGGACTATTCTTGTGGAGCATGACAGCGACAGCATTGTCTGTATCATATCCTATGAAAAGGTGATGGGCTATTATACCTTGGCAGATAAGATAGATGAATTTGCAAAAATAGGACAGTGATGAGTAATGTGATTGTTTTTTTGTGGATATCGCTAACTGTGATAGTGGCAGTCTTAATACTATGTGTCTGGGCAATGCGGAAAGCATCCGGCTCTTACCGAATTCTCTTTCTCTTTGATATTATCGTCTTGATGATAAATATTGGGATAATAGGATTTGCAATTGGGTGTCTATCTAATATGCGGTAATATGAGAGATTTGAAAATGACAGATTCCCCGACATATCCTTGGGAGACCCTTGACGTGTATCAGGATAACAGTTACTGTTACAATATCCGGCCCGGGCAACATGTCGTTGGAGATTTATTCGACGATTCCAGAACGAAGCTGGTATCATACAATAGTAAATCACATGTGCAGATAATCTGCGTATGCGACCCCTACAAGCCGCCTTTCTATGCGCGTGAATGTATGTATGGTGTATATTCGGCGTGGAAAGAAATCGGAGAGGACATCTTTACCTTGGAGTTTATGGGGTATTCTACCAAGCAAAAATTTCCACCTCTATGTACATCACACCATTATTTTTAAGATAATATGAACAATGAATCGTTTGAGAGGGCCAAAACCCTCAAGGAAGAGATTGAAAAGTGTGATTCCCTGCTTGATTCAATCCTAAAAAGCAGCAGGGAATGCTGTGTGTATCGCGATGCCGATAGGGGTACTCGTGACATTATTGCCATCCCCCTTCCCAAGTATTGTACCCAGTACATTATTGATGGACTTTACGTAAGAAAGTGCCGGATGGAGCAGGAATTTAAAGAGTTATAACAATCTAATAACAAGAATCAGGTCAATGAAGAAAGGTCAGAAGGTACGCATCCTGCGTACCGATCAAGTAGCGACAATCGTCGAAGTGGAGTTAATTCGTAAAGGTGGCAAGGTACATCGGTACTGCCATCTGAAGACAGATGAAAAGTCATATTTGTGGTTGGATGCCTCAGAACTGGGGAGTGTGGTGGAGGAAGTGAAGGTCTCGGTAGTTGATGACCGGAACCGGGAGCTGCACTTGGCTATATGCCATGACTACTCCAAGGATAAGATAACACTACATCTTACCGGCAAGAATCCGGATAATCTGAAGGAAGCTTCCGGACTATATGCGAGACTGATGAACTTGTTCATTGGGAGCCTGAAGGAAACGCGGGAACTGTAGGAGCGGATAACGTCCTTGATGATATGGAAAGCCTATTGAAATATAGAATGGAAAATCTTGATTGGATAGACCGTTTCTTGGAGAAGCTTGGCGTCGACGCTTTTCTTGAGTTTGAGACGAGGGTATATAGTGCCCTCGACAAGCTCAAGGTCATGCATTACTATGATATCGGGGGCTCGGTCATACCGGAGCAGCAGGAACTATTTATCAAATTCTGTTGCTGCTATATCACCGGGCACTCTGAATACGAATTCAATGAAGACTATACACAGATATGGAGGAAAGAAAGCTATGAACAATGGAAGATGGCAACCCGATGAGGACAGATACGTCCGGGAAAATGTCAATAAGAAGACATTGGAACAAATGGCGGAGCATTTGGGAAGATCCGCATTGGCTGTACAGTTATATATGCACCGGAAGCATATTGTAGTGGGACAGACAGTCAAGCGGAATCTGGTGCAGGAGATTCTCCGACTGAAATTCCGGCATCCGGAAAATTTCATGCCCAACCGTGCCTTCTACCAGGAGGTAGGCATCAACCAGATGCGCTGGTGGGATATTTTCTATGGCCGAAAAAATATAAACCAAGAAGAATATATCGCGTTGTCGAAGTATTTCGGCATAACACTGGAGGAGGCATTCGCAGCGCGTCAACTTTGCATATTTGAAGAACAATGATTGATGACGAATTAAAACAGAGAATAAAGGATGCCAACGAGATTACGGACGTGATCGGCCAATTTGTATCCCTTCACAAGAGAGGTATCAATTATATAGGGATCTGCCCGTTTCATCCAGACCGGCATCCGTCGATGACCGTTAGCCCGTCAAGACAGACATACAAGTGTTTCGTCTGCGGCAAAGGAGGGGATGTCATCCAGTTTGTCCAGGACCATGAGAACATGTCATTCAACGAGGCTGTCACCTGGCTGGCCAATCGTGCGGGAATCTCTCTCCCTGAACGGGTGATGTCCGACGAGGAAACGGCCAGGGTAAAAGAACGTGAAGCGCAGCGTATAGCGATGAAAGGCGCCGCATTCTTTTTCGAGAAGCATCTTCCGGAAGCGCAACTTTATCTGCATGACAGAGGGTTCAGCCTGGATGACAAAGTCCTGAAGGATTTCAGAATTGGATATGCCCCGACAGGTAACCTGGCTAAAAAGGAGATGCTTGCAGCCGGATTTTCCGAACAGAAGCTGCTTGAAACGGACATCCTGAAGAGAAGCGAGAAGAACTTCACCTTCGACACTTTCAAGGACCGCATCATGTTTCCCTATTTTGATATCAAGGGCAACATAAACGGATATACCGGACGCTGGCTGACCCCGCAGGAAAACACCGGCAAGTACGTCAATACCGGGGACACGCCGTTGTTCAAGAAAGGCACTCACCTTTTCGGTCTGTACCAGGCACGTACTGCCATTGCAAGGTATGATTGTGCGTATATAGTCGAAGGTCAGTTCGATGCCATGTCCATGCACAAGTTCGGTGTCTGCAATACCGTTGCCACCAGCGGAACTGCACTGACTCCGGAACAGATACAGCTGCTTGGCCGGTTCACCCATCGCGTGATACTTGTATATGATGCGGATGCAGCCGGGCTGAAAGCGTCACTGACCAACTGTGAGGCTTTCCTGCGTGCGGGTTTCCAGGTCAGTGCAGTTCCGCTTCCTGAAGGGAAAGATCCTGATAATATTGCCCAGGAGCAGAAACTTGAAACCGGGAAATGGCTTGCAAACCGGGAACAGAATTTCCTTCAATATTTTGCCATCTCCTTACGAGGTAAGAATCCCGGAACCGACCCAAACAGAGAGGAAGAGGCAATGCAACGGCTTTCAACCCTCATATCTGTCATCCCTTCGGAAACACTTCTTCTCAAGTGCATAGAGATAATGGCCGGGATTTTCGGCAGCAACACGGAAGTCATCCAGCGGAAAGTGAATTCCATCTTGCGACAGCGGAAGACAGCTTCCATCAAGGAGAAAGACAAAATGGCTCCCGGTATATATGGTATCGATATGATTGCGGAGGCACGTAGCGGAAATGAGCCTTGCATCCTGACATCAGATTATCAGGAGTTCCTCACCTTGTATGGAGATGCTCCCATAGCATACGTCCATGGCATTCCTGGAATGAACGACATACAGCAGTTGCGTCAGGCAAGCCAGATGTTCACCTCTGACAGCGATGGCCTTACCATTGCAAAAGACGGTACGGAATCCGGTTACCTTGCCGGACTATCTGCCATTTTCCGTGCCGGTATTTCCAATATCACCATAACGGTTGAACGGAATGTGGATAATAATGATGACGAGGAAGAAAGCGATGACGGGGAAAATATGGATGAAGAGACGAACGATATCATCGAGACTTTCAATTTCGCGAAATTCTATGTATTCCTGCACAAATCTTTTTTTAAGACCTATAATGGCGAGCGTGCTCCCTATATAGAACGTTGTGCTGAAATAATCAGCTACGCGGAAGATTCGGTACGCATCATCAACTTTACCTACTTTCAGAATTGCCTGGGGCTGACCAAGCAAGCCTTGAATGAAATACTCAAGCCCTATCTGGCCAAACGCAAATCACGCATGGCCATCAATGCACAACGGACGGACGATGACTATACTGAAGAGAATTATGACCCGGACGAACTTCCCCGTTATGTCCAGGACAATCCGGAATATCTGCAGATGTTCCAGCAATGCAATTACTATCCGAAGTTAAACAAGCAGGGGGAGCCGGTATGCTACCTTTTCAAGAATGAGAAGTCCGGCCATACCATGGTCGGTGACTTCTATATGATTCCACTCTTGCATATTTACTCGGACAACGACGAGGAAAACAAGCGTGTCCTTAGAATAAACCGCCGTTATTACAAGACACCGCTTTACATTGAGGTGAATTCCAAAGTCCTGGCCAAGAAAAGCACTATTGAGGAAAAGCTAATTATGCTGGAAGCAGTCAACTTCACCAATGGTGAAGAGAAACATTGGACTAAAATACGTGAATATATGAGCAGACATTATGTTACTTGCACAGAGGTTTCCACATACGGGAACCAACAAGAAGACGGTTTCTCCCGACGGGAAGACCAACAGTTTTTTGCCTTTGCCAACGGCATCTTCCATGTTGTTGACGGAATACCGAGATTTGATGCGGTGAATGAGCTTGGAGTGGTCACCCACAATGGCAAGAACTATTATCTACCGGCATTCTCCACCATATATGCCGGTTCCGGCAAGCAGTCCGACAAGTATGAACTTATTTCACAGCTTGTCTATAAGGAAATCCCTATAGACAAACGTTGTACTTTCGACGAATGGGCCTCACTGATGGACCGTGTATATAAAATCAATGACAACGGGAAATGGGCCATTCTCTTTGCCATCATGTGCGCTTTCCGAAGCAATATACACTGCATAGACCGTTTGTTTACAGCACCATTCTTTATGGGACCGATGTCATCCGGAAAAACACAGATTGCGATATCCATCCGTTCCCTATTCATATCTCCGAAAATACCAATTTTCAACCTGAACATCGGTACCGATGCAGCCATGTCCACATTGATGAGCACTTTCCGGGATGTTCCGGTTGTCCTTGATGAATACAACAATAAAGATATATCAGATATAAAGTTCCAGGCACTTAAAGGAATAGTATATGATGGCGATGGAAGACAGAAGCGTAAAGGCACATCCGGCAAGGAGATAGAAAACGACAAGGTGTACGCGCCGGTTGTCATTTGCGGCCAGGAAACTCCCCAACGTGATGACAATGCACTCATGTCACGTATTATAGTCTGCGAAGTCCCCAAACCGAAAAACCGAACCCAAGAGGAAGTGGAGCTTTTCAACAAACTCAAGGATATAGAGGATCCGGCCAAAATCGGGTTGTCGAATGTCCTCTTTGAAGTCCTTCAGCTGCGTTCGCTGGTAATGCAGCATTTCCGGGCACTGAAGCAGAAATCCTATGATGAATTGAAGCAGGCGCTGATAAATGCCGGTGAGATTGACCGCCTCATGAAGACTGCATCATTGTTTCTGGCGACATGCAGACTGATTGAGGATTATACAGAATTGAAATTACCGTTCACCTATGAGGAGTTTTTTAAAATAGCCTGCGATAAAATCAAATTTCAGGTGGAACTGATTTCCAAGACGGATAAGCTGGCCACATTCTTCAAGGCTATGGATGTGATGATTGATACCAAGGCTATCAGAGAAGGCAGGGACTTCGCCATTGATACACCGGAACGAATCACCATCAAGCTGCCCGGAGGAGAAAAAAAGGAGGTTCCTATTCCTGCAGGAACCCGTGTGTTATTCCTACGCGTCAGTACCATCTATACGCAGTACGCACGTTCTTCTTATAATCAGGAAGACTCAACGCAGTCGACCATCGAGCAGAACCTCCGCTCCCATCCCAGTTACCTGGGCTTTGTCCATGCACGCCGGTTCAACTGGTATGAAGTCGTGGAGGTACCACGCGGCGGTTTCGAGGAAGATACTCCCAATGAAACCGGAATTCCGGTAAAGCTCAACAATGACATGGTGCGTAAAGTTGAGAAGAAGTGTACCAATTCCAGTTGCATAGCTATCAACTACGAAATTTTCAGAGAATTATATAGCATTGATTTGCAACGCGGTTCGGAAGAATCCCGTGTTGACGCTAATCCCGACAATGATCCTATTGGAGCAATCGGTGCCCCCCAAGAGCTGAAGTTCTGATTTTTATTATAAACTTTAAAAAACGAGTTATGGAAACAAAAATTATTACGAGAGTGAACAATGTGGACATCGTCTCTACGAGTGACGAACAACTGGTGCCCATCCGACCGATATGCGAGGCACTGGGCATTGATGCAAACGGCCAAAAACAACGCATCGAACGGAATGAAATACTCGGTCCAGTTGCGTGTATGATACACGCAACTGGAAAGGATGGAAAGACGTATGATATGTATGCCATTCCCTACATGTACATCTTTGGCTGGCTCTTCTCCATCGACACGTTCAAAGTCAGCGAAAATGCCAGAGAGGCCGTCCTGCGTTATCAGACGGAGTGCTACAAAGCATTGTTCGAGCACTTCACCGAGCCGCAAACCTTCCTCAAACAGAAACAGGAGGTCATGGAGAAGAAAGTGACCGAGTACCAGGAGTGCCAGCGCCGCTTCAAGGATGCACAGAAACTGATGAATGAGGCAAAGTCTGAACTGAATCAGGTGATGAAGCTCACCATCGAGGACTGGAGGGCGAACAACCGCCAGTTGAATCTACCGTTCACAGCTGAAGAAATGACCAGGGAAACGGAAAAGGTCACCGGAGAATAAGAACCAAAAGATTGCCAACTTTTAAAACGAACAGATTATGGAAACAAAGATTATTGCAAGAGTGAACAATGTAGATATAGTATCTACGAGTGACGAACAAATGGTGCCCATCCGCCCTATCTGCGAGGCGTTGGGCATTGCTTACGAGAGACAGACGACCAAGATAAAAGAACATCCGATTCTCTCTTCAACTGTTACCCTGAGGGTAATGGTTGCCGCCGATGGAAAACAGCGAGAAATGTTGTGCCTTCCATTGGAATTTATCTTCGGTTGGCTTTTTACAATAAATCCGGCCAATGTAAACGAAGATGCAAAACCTACGTTGATAAAATACCAGCACGAATGTTATCATGCCCTGTTCCTGCATTTCACCGCCCGCGCCCAATTTGTAGAACAAAAGCAAATTGAGATAGACCGCCAACTTTCGATTGTAGATGATGCCAAAGAACACTTTCGCACTGCAAAGAATATACTTTCGGAGGCCGAGGCCAAACTAAAACAGTTGCGTTCATTGACAATGAATGATTACGATATTGAGAGTAGGCAATTGAAAATAGATTTCTAAAAAATACTCCGGGCAGAATGCCGCACAATTCAAAAATAATCGCTATGTTTGCAATGTCTAACATACATATTCTCACAAATGCGGGCAGCAAGCTTGCATTTTCGGTGCAGGCATTTTTTATGCCCGGACATATTGTGTACCATATATGGTATCCGTGTACCCCCGTGTGGAGCGTTAATGCGCCCACAGCATTTGTGAGATGTGTTAGACAACGGGAAAGGCACGGATACTTTCATTTAAAAAACTTATTGTCATGTCTAACAACAATGCAAAAGTTTCCATCACTGCTCACAACAGTTTCGGAACGTCCGCCCACGAAACGGGCATCAACTTCTCCACACTCACCCCTTACGAGTATTTCCACAGTATGGGAATTGATTTGCAAGGTTTCTCCATCCGTATTCTTGGCAAGCGCCGTAAGAACGGTGTTGCCATCACCGGTGTGTTCAATATCAGTGGCATCTACTATACGGTCGGTGCTGAAGACTATGAGCACTTGCTGGTCGATTTGCTGGAACGATACCGGGAGAAACGTGCTTACCATAAGAGGTGCCGGGAACGGAAACGTGAGCGGAACATGCTTTCGTTCATCAACCGTTATCCGGATGCCATGGTACTTCCGGCATACTTTTCCTGACTTGCACCTTTCACATCAACTTTATGCTTTATTCCCGGTGGCCGCCCCATCGGGAATAAATGCTTTTTTATATTCCGATTTGCGGACATTTCGTTCGGTTTCACCACCCTGGTATCTTATGATACTCCCCTACTCCATCCCCCAGCCCCCCTGGAATAAAAAGATAAGCAATATAGAGGGAGTTTTGAAAAGAAAATATTTCAAAAGAGGCGTCCAACAGTCCAACAGTCCAACAAGAGAAAGAATTTTAAAATGTAACTCTCTGTTGTATAGTAGTATATATTTTCTATTTAATCATATATATATATACTACAATGGCGTTGTCTTGTTGGACGCTGTTGGACGTGTTGGATTGCCGTTTTTCAACCATCCAACTGGCTCCGTCCAACAAAAACGGCAAAAAATGCGGCTTGTTGGACGTGTTGGACGTCCTCCAACAGTATTTTCTTTATAGTAAATTTGTATAACTAAATAATAATCAGTAACTTTAATAATGCTGTTGGACTGTAGGACAGTTGGAAGCAAAAATAAACAAAAACGGTTTCAAAAATTTTTTTTAAGGAAATGAGCATGATTACGACGAGTATTTCAATTACACCTTACCTGGCTGAATATCTGCGTGGAAAGTACAACAACGGTGCGGATGAGCCTTTCCGTATTCCTGACAATACGGACTTGTACCATGTGATATGGACGCTGATGTCGCGGCGTCATCAGAACCAGTCTCCCATAGATGACTGTAATCTGACTATCATACTCCCGGAGAGGCGTATCGGTAAGGATCCGGAAATATACAACTATCTGTCTCCACGGTCGGCCAAAATCATAGAAACGGAAATACGCAGGATGTTCAACCGGGAACTTCATACGGCAATGGACGAGAATGACTTGAACGGGCATGAGTTGAACAATCTCGATATCGTTCACAATTTCCTATGTGCGTATTGCATAGACAGCATCAGTGAGGATGCGTTGCTGAAGAACTTCTATCGGTGGCGGGAGAACATCCGCAAGCGGAAAAAACGCCGCGAATATAAAAAGAAGTTAAAAAACGGCTAAAAAATCACCGACCGAACTATGCGTTTTGTCCCAAAATGGCGGACAAAATGTCCTATGTATGGCGAACTTGTTGAATTACAAATAAATATCCTAATATGAAAGAACTTTCCATTCAGATTAAAGTCTATCCGGTGAGTAACATGCGCCAGGATGTCTATCGGTTCATGGCCGATGAGTTTGAGTTTACTCCGGTACCGGAATCTTCAGAGGCGGGCCGCTGTTTCAATTGCAATAAAGATATAAGCATAAGCCTTCCTCCATCCGGAGTGATGAAAGACTTCCTGGCAGGCAGGTTCTGCATTGTCGAGTTCACTGACACCAGGCACCGGAGTTTCCGGATCGGGGACAAAAAAATACCCGCCATTGTCTCGATATCCCCCAATCTGAATTCGGCGACTCTTAAAATTGAATGCAAAATGCTCAGTTCCCCGCTATTGTAGCGTCCTTCTCCCCTTTCTGCAGGCTGCCTATCTTCGCTGAAAAGATACGCAATGAACAGAACTTATCTACGCCAGCTTCTTACTTTAAATATACACCGGCTTCTTATCACGGCAGAGGGCTTGTCTTCTGCCATGATAGAGGCTTTTCCATTGGTGCCCGCTGACAGTCTGCAGCCGACATCCTTTTTCTTCAATGAAAATCCTCCCACATATAAAGAGACATCGAAAAAGGCCCTTTCACTTCTTCAGCAGGAAATGAAGGCCCGTTCGGAACTCCAGGGTATAACCGTCACCGATGACTTCTCTTCTGACGAACTTCCTGAAGGCAGTATCGCCTATCACCGTATCTGGGGATTCATCACCTCAGATTGTCAGTGGTATTTCTCCTCCAAGCAGTTCGAACGGGACCTGCTTGCGGCAGAAGCCAATCCGGCCATAACCTGCCATTTCCTGCATGTGAACTCTCCGGGAGGGGAAGCATGGTATATGGACAGACTCAGTGAGACGATGCGCTCACTCGGCAAACCTGTCATGACATTGGTGGAGCAGTGCAACTGTTCGGCCAGCTATTATATAACCTGCCATTCCAGTTTCATTGCCGCACTCACGGCCTATGATACCATCGGCTGCATAGGAACCATGATTTCCACTTGTAACTATGACGGATGGTTCGAAAAGATGGGTCTCAAACTCATCCAGGCCAAAGCCACGAAATCAGACCTGAAGAATAAAAAGACGGATGACTTGCTCAGAGGGAAACCGGAACAGTACATCAAAGAAGAACTGGATCCACCCAATGAACAGTTCCTTGCCGCCGTTCTTGCGTCCAGACCGCAACTGGGCAACCTGCCGGAAGACGATCCGGTATTCCGTGGTGAAACGTTCGATACTCCGCATGCCATCGATAAAGGGCTGGTTGACGCCTCCATGACTTTTCCCGAAGCTGTGGCTAAGGCTGTAGAACTCGGTCGCAGCTATATGGAGATTGAGAATATAAAAAGAAGTGCTCTCAACTATTTATAACTTAACTTTTGTTTATCATGAATTTAAAGGAAAGAATTCAGACCGTCCTGCAGAAACTGAATCTGCTGGACAAAGCGAAAGCCAATCAACTGACCCAGGAAGAATGGGGACAGATAGTCAACTCCTATAATCAGGAGTACCAGTCTATCCTTCAGGATGACTTGGCTGCAGACCAGGCGGCGCAACGGCAAACGGTTGCCGTCACCCAGGAACAGATTGACCAGGTACAATCCATTCTTGGAAGTATCGTCAATCCGGTACAAACCAATTCAACAGCCACGGAAGAGGAAAATAGTGGGAATGGACCGGTGCAGACCATTTCACAGCCAGCCAACGGTGAAGGCCTGGTGCAACTGGCCACCGCTGTGCAGAGCCTGGTTGACAATATGAACAACCGCGCGGAGGATGATATCCCTTCCCGGACAGTGACAGCCGCTTCCATCATGTTCACGGGACCGGCAGACCGTTCCCGGTATCTTTTCGGTATCGAAAACCAGATGTTCTCCATGTCCGAACGTTGGAACAAAATTGCTGTCAATCCGGCCTCCGCTTCTTCTTACGGTCCATGGAATGAAGAGATTGAAGGGGCCGCTTTCCGTCGCCAGGCCGTTACTTTCTCCCGTTCACTGCAGCAGCGTTACGATTATCTGCACAGAAACGGCATGCTTGACGCCAAACGTCTGGCAGCCGGAGAATTCAGTACGAACTACGAAGGGGTGGATACAGCCGGTGTGGGCAACCAGTATGTGGTTCTGCGTCAGGACTATTTGATTGCCCGTGTACTCTCAGTCCGCGACCTCACGCAGTATTTTCCCGTCCGCTATGGAATTCAAGACCATGACCTCGTGTTCAATGCCTTCTTCTCCGAAGTTTCCCAAGCTTACCAGCAGGGTGAAATCTGGAAGGGTGACATGAAGCTTGAGAACGAGATGGGTCATGTGGATGATGCGATGATCAAGCTCAAGTTCGGTCCGATGAAAGAACTGGAGCGCATGTACATCGCTTATCTGAACAAGGAAGGCTCCGATCCTATCAAGTGGACCATGATCGAGTTCTGCATCCTAAACTCATTGGAAACTGCGCAGGTGGAGCAGAATAAACGCCGTATGCGGGGTATCTATGTCAAGCCGGAAACGGGTGTCGCAGGCAGTTACTTGAACGCATCGACCGGAATCATATACACACTGGTCCGCTACATGCATGAGTTTAAGATTCTTCCCCATGACGATGAGTCCTATCGCAGCTACACGGCTTCCAACATGTTGGATTCCGTTCAGGAGTTTGTCGGCGATGTGGTGGCATCCTGCACGGAAGACATGGACCTTGACCGCCACGTCCTCTATCTGAATAAAACCCATTTGCCCTGGTGGATTAAGAATGTCCGCGCCAAATATGGAAAGGACATTGATTTTTCCGGTCCGGACAGTTACCGCAATGTGGTACCTGACACGAATATGCGTATCATCTGGTTGCCTTACCTCGGTCAGCTTCCCCTCATGTTCATGGATATTCCGGGTAACCTCCAGTTCCTGGAATTCGTACCGGGCGAGATGCTCTCTATCAAGGTGAAAGAGGACATGGAACTGGTAAAGGCATGGTCCACCTGGAAAGAAGGTACCGCCGCTTCGTTCACCGGCCGCCGTTTTGACAGCCTGGAAAAGCTGAAGGCCAACAATTACGAATGGCAACAGATCTTCATGAACAAACCTGCCGTCGATATGGCAGCAGACGCGACCACTGTCGATGCTTCAAAGGGATTCTGGCAGATAACAGCGGCCAACACTGCCGCCAAAGCCATTACGGACATTACGGGAGCCAAAGCCGGTGTAGCCTACATCATTGAATGTGGCAGCACAGAGAATGCCACTACCATCGCCAAGTCGGACAAGTTCGCCGATATTACGGAAGCTTATACTCCTACCAAAGAGGGTGACTATATCATGGTAATCCTGAACAGCAAGGGGAACTTCCTGGAACTGGAACGTCAGGTAGGAGGTGTACGCAAGGTGAACTCTGCACTCCAGCCCAACATTCCTGGAGTCAGATAATTGGCTGTCAATAAGAACAGATTGTTTTCAGATAGCGCGGGGCGGGTCCACTTAAGCCCGCTCCGTGTTTTTTATAACTTAAAAATTAAAATTGTATGAAAGCAAAAAGAATTTCAAATCCTTTCCGTAAAGGGAACCAGGCTGCTCGTAAGATGCAGGTCCGGTTTTTCCTTTCGCTGATGGTGCTTCTGGCACTCGTGTTTATTCTTGACATGGTCATGTCCCCCGGTTCTGTGCTGGGAATTTACGGATTTTCCGGTACCACACTGGCCGCCATGATGGTCATCGGTGACGTGGATGACGTATCCGACCGAAAGACGCATGGCTCAAACATCGCCTATAAGATTTATTTGGTGGATATCGACCAGGTAAATTCCGATGTACCCTTTCCGCTTCCAAACCAGCAGCGTGAGATAAGCACCATCCCGATGAAAGCCGGACAATACATGAAGTACTTTGCGGCGCACGATATTCCCACCTACACTTCAACCGGTGAGAAAGGTGACATTACCACCAGCGGTACCAACACTTTTGTTGCTGTCATGGGCGGCATGCGTGACCAGCTGCTCGATTTCATTGAACAGCATGCCGGAGGCAAGTTCATCATCCTTTTCAAGGAAGTGGGCGATGCGCAGTGGTACATCCTCGGCAACTATGACCGTCCGATGGTACTCTCCTCCTTCGAGTCCAAAAATGACAAGGACGGGCGTTATGTAACCTATACCTTCACACGTACAAGCATTGACCAGTACTACAAGTATACGGGCGATATTGTCCGTGCTCCGGCAGCTGCTCACACGGCTGGCGCAACGGCACTTGCCATTAAATCCACCAACAACCGTTATACCATCCCCGATGGCAGTGAAGGCACATACGCCATTTCCACTGTCAGCGGATTGACAGCCAATGATAAGGGACGTTACATCACACTTGAGGGTACCGGTACCGACAAGGCGGCCACCATTGCCGACGGCAACAGCTTTGTGCTTGAGGATGGAGCTACCTGGACAGCCAAAGCGGGTTCTTCCATCACCTTCATGGTGCTTGATGCCTCTACACTTGTCGAGGTATCCGGCAGCCGTGTGCAGACAGCTTAGTAAAAACACCTCTTACAAGTCAGCAGAATTCCCTTATAGGCAGCGTGTTGGCTTGTAAGACTTAAATCTGTATGTTATGTATAGTTTCAAAGAAAAGAAGACACATTTCGTGGCTCTCCGGAATCCGGATGTGGCACAATATGACCTTGAGTTACTGGCTAAAGAAGTTCCTGGATTTCCGCAGCTTGCCACATTCTCACGCAATCCCAAACGTTATGCCGATGATATCCTTTATGCACTGTTAGATTGTGCCACACGTGAGAAGATACGTGAGTATCGCCGGGCTATGATCGCAAAAGAGGCAGAAGATGCCGGAGAAAAGAAAACAGAAGCCCCTGCTGCGGAAAAAACGGCCGAAAAAAAACAGCAAATGCCCAAAGGGGAAACAACACATGCTGAAGGAACCGGTCCACATGACGACATTGAAAAGCCTGAAACAGCTCCGGCTGACAACTCGGCAGAAGAGTTGAAACAAGCGCTTGATGAAGCGGAAGCCCGTGCTGAAGAAGCCGAACAGCGTGCCGATGAAGCGGAGGAAGCCAGGGATGAAGCGGAAGCCCGTGCCCAGGAGACTGAGCAGGCGCTGGAAGAAGAGAAAAAAAAAGAGCCGGCCAAGGTTCCGGTAAAGTCCAAAAGCAAGAGGAATACCCGCAAATCGACTGGGACAACCTCTTCGACCCGCAAGTCCAAATAGCCACACTCATCTACAACGACCGTGTGGTCACTTGGAAACAGCTGAAGCAGCTCGACGAAAGTCTGGAAAGAAAACCGCAGAAGCGTGACATCATGGACATGGTGGAACTGCGTATCCGTAATCTTCAGGCATTCGATGAGCTGCAATCGTTCAACGACACTGGGAAGTTCCTCTACATCCATCCGCTCATAGCCCACCAGTCAGAGAGAGCACAACTGGAGAAGCTGCTGCAGACGGACCCGCAGGAGTTCCTGCGCCTGCATAAGAATGTGACGGACAATATCCGCAGATACGAGTGTTACCTGAAACGCGCTGACAGGCAAAACAAGCGCACCCAAGACAAGGAGAATCTCCGACGTCACCGTGAACGGGAATCACTGTTCAAAGCAATATTGCAAAAATTCAATTCGAAGTAAAATGGAAAAGCTGATAGAAGTATTTAATTTGGGTGGTTTGCCTACTGCCCCGCTGGATTCGTTCTTGGAGCTTCAGGAGGACTTCAAGAAGTCTGATCCTGACAAATTATCGAAACTGCAGATGCTTATCATCACCCGTGGTTTCAAGTATGCATTCAAAGCCTGGCAGGATCCGGACGGAAAGCTCTGGATTATCGATGCCCATCAGAGACGGAAGGCACTGCTTGCATTGCGCAAGTCCGGGTTTACAATACCGGAAATACCTTATGAACCCATTTTTGCGGCAGACAAGAAGGAAGCGGTAGAGGAAATCGCAGCCTATAATTCCGAGTTTGCCACCAGGAATCCGGATACCCTGCTGTTCAAAAAATATAATATAGATTCTGACACCCTGCAGCGCTTCAACCTGGGTTATGAGGTCAAGACCACTGATTTCGGGCAGGTATCTCCCTTGTTTGCCCAAGAGCATGAGTCGGAAAATGTGCAGGAAGATGCCATCGATTTTAATGTTCCTGCATCTGAAGATACTGTAATTGCCAGACCCGGCGATATATGGTTACTCGGTAACCATCGTCTGATGTGTGGCGATTGCCGTTCCAAATCGGACATCACGGCGCTGATGGATGGGCAGCATGCGGACTTGTGCGTCACGGATCCACCGTACAACGTGAACTATGAAGGCGGTACAGAGGAGGAACTCACCATCCAGAACGATTCCATGGAAAACGACTTGTTCGCCACCTTTCTCAGGCAGGTGTTCTCTGTCATGTTCGCCGTACTCAAGCCGGGAGGATCCTACTATATATTCCATGCGGACAGTGAAGGCGAGAATTTCCGGGCTTCTCTCAGGAAAGCGGGATTCAAGATTGCACAATGCTGCATCTGGGTAAAGAATACTATGGTGATGGGACGCCAGGATTATCAATGGCAGCATGAACCTTGTCTCTATGGCTGGAAACCGGGTGCCGGACATCAATGGAATTCCGACCGTAAGCAGACTACCGTCTGGAATTTCGACAAGCCGCAGCGCAATGCCATACATCCGACAATGAAGCCCATAGCCCTTATGGCATATCCTATATCCAATTCCAGCACTCCCGGTCAGATAGTCCTCGACATCTTCTCCGGATCCGGTTCTACACTCATGGCATGCCAGCAGATAGACCGTATCTGTCATGCTATGGAGATAGACCCGAAATATGTTACAGCCACCATTCACCGGTACCGCGCCATGTTCCCTGAGCAGCCCGTCCAGTTAATCCGGAATGGAGAAATTCTTTCTGTTACAGATACCCAATCCTTGTTGAAATGAAAAAGGAACTCACTCTAACTTCAGACACTGATAAAGCCGTCCTGATAGGCGATGAATATGTATCCCAAGTGCGTACTTTCGGTGCTTTGGGATACACTCCCCACCGTATATGTACGCTTCTCGGCCTGCGTGGAAAGGAAAGGACGGCACTGACAGTCCGCTTGTTGATGCCCGGAGATGTATATTACGACGCCTACCGTAACGGTTGTGCCCTGGGAGAATACAATATCGATGCCGAACTTGCCAAGAAAGCCGAGACCGGTGATGTGTCGGCCATTGAGACCTTGGAAACACGTAAGCAGGAACGGACAGTCAAAGACTTAAGAAACCAACTCTTTGGAATATGACCAGACTCGACACCCTTGATAAGATACATCCGGACTTGATATCCGCATTCCTCACCACCGGGAAGTGTGATGGCATTCCTGCCGATGTGCAGTTATTCCTCAAGCAGCTGCAATGGGCGGCGGAGATTTACGAATACGAGCGTAACATCACCCGTGCCGCCAAGCAGCTGCGCCAGCGCATCAATGCCCAGCAGCAGATTAATGTGGATGAACGTACATGTAAGGCACGCATTTATGCGGCCATCAATTACTTCAATATCGACAACAATGTGTCCATCAAGGTGTGGGAGTCCAACTATGCCGACAAGTACGAGGATCTTGCCAAACTATGTGCGGCTGCCGGTGACTACAAGACCCAGGGCAAGTGCTATGCCGCCGCCCTGGAGTGCCGTCGCCGTGCCGCCGAGATTGCCGAAGCCGACCGTAACCTGGGGATCGTCTTCCTGATATCTCCCGAACTTACTCCGGAAGACCTGGGATACAGCAAGGCCTCCCTGAAGGAGATTGCCTCCAAGCACAATCAAGGCTTCTATCTGAACTTGATAGAGAACCTTCCCATCGAGAAAGCCGAGAAGAAGCGTCTGCTGCGCGATGCGGATATTGAGGAAGCTGAATACGAAGAACTTAATGAAGAGTAAGATGGAAACTGATATTGAAACCACTTCCCGGTTTGAGGAATACTACATGAACCAGATGCAGATACTGGTCAATGTCATCGATGCCAACAACATATTTGCCGAAGTGGCGCGTGCAGGTGGCAAGACGGAAGGTATCACCGGCCCACGTATCATCCGTGTGGCCAATGACATGCCAGGCGAGCTGTCGTTTCTGGTACATAAGACCTACGTTGCCCTGATGACGAACGTATGGCCCAACCTTCAGGCTTATTTCTCCAGGGAAGTCACCGTAGGTGGGAAGGTACGTTCCATGCTGGAATATGGCATCGATTATGTGGTGGGTGAAAATAAGCTCCCTTCTCATTTCCGCAAGCCCCGATATCCCATATCCTACCCCAAACACAGTGTCGTTTTCCGGGACGGCCATCACATCCAGTTGGTAAGCTCGGACCAGCCGGAGTCCGTTGCCGGACGCTCTGCCGTCCACGCCATCATTGAAGAGATGAAACACAACAAAGGGGAGAAATTGAAAACCCGCTTGTTCCCTTCCCTCCGTGGTGCCAGTGCCGAAATACGCCGGTCACCTTATTACCAAGGAATCACGGGCGTATCCGATACCGCGCGTGTGGACCTCGGCGAAGATGACTGGTTCGAGGAATATGAGAAAAATATGGATACGAAACTGATGGAGGAAATATCTACAGTTGCGCTTCATGTAAATGCAGCTATCTATCAGAAATACAAACTTATAAATTCCCAACGGGAAACGACAAATCCCGTTACCCTTGAACGTATCCGTCTTGAAATCATCAGACAGGACCGCATCATATCCTTATGGCAGCCCCGCCTGGCAGACATGCGCCGTAACGCCACGTTGTACGTCCGTGCCAGTTCCTTCTGCAACAAGGATATTCTTGGTCCGAAGTTCTTCAAGACGCAGCTTGAGACCTTGGATATGGACGAATTCCTCACTTCCATCTGCGCTATCCGCCATAAGGAGGTTATCAACAAGTTCTTCGCCAACTACAACAAGGAGAAACATCAGTATGCAGACAGCTATATCTATGAATCCATTCTACGACTTGACCTGCGGGAACATTTTCTACTCACAGCCCGCTATTTGAAGCACTACAACAAGCGTGACGAGCTACTGGTAGGATATGACCCCGGCCACTTTTCCAGCCTTGTTGTCGGGCAGGAAAAGGAATACGGCCGTCAGCTCCGTATTATAAAGGAACTCTATTGCTGCTACCCGGATGAACAGCCCGAGCTCGCCCGTCAGTTCTATGAGTTTTTCGGTGCTGATTCCCTGAATAAGCGTATCATTCTCTACCCTGACCGTGCCGGGAACAAACGCCGTGAGGAACTGGAACAGATAACCACCGACAGCCGTGCCCTGAAACGTGAGCTGGAAAGTTATGGCTTTGAGGTGGAACTGATGAACGAAGGGCAGGCCACCGTATATCATTGGCAACAGTTCAAGTTGTTGCTTCTTATGTTTGGAGGCCGGAGCAATGCCTTGCCAGAAATTTTGATAGACGAGAACGAATGCAAGAACCTTTGCAGTGCCATTATGCTGTCACCGTTAAAAAAAACGGAAGGCCGCATCGAGCTGGACAAATCGTCGGAAAAGAAAGTGCCTCTCAAGAACCAGGCCGGACTGACAACGCAGCTTCCCAGTGCCCTGATTTATCTTCTTTTCGGGCGTTATGGAAACAAAGTGTTGAGTGAATTATCGTCCATGCCGGACAATTTACCTGATAATCTGGCTATATAACGGCTGTTTTTCACTATAAAATAGTCAGTAAAGATACAATAATGGTATCGTTTGACATTAAAACAAACGCCTTTCATTTAGAAACCAGACTTTTATGTTTTTAAAAAAGGAAAGCGTTTTCTTCGTGAGGCGCTGTTCAGCACGCACCGCTGAGTTTTGGGATTGCAAGGCATCCTCCAGCATTCCTCGGAAATATGACGGAGGGCGCTTCCCGTCCTTTCTCTCACAGCAGAATCCGGCTACTTTTGGGCATGGAAATGACAATGACCGGTCTCCAAGCGATGCAATGGGCCAAAGAGATTTCAAAGCTGCCTGACGGCTGCTTTACCATTGCCTTCTTCCCGTGTTCCAGGCATAAGGGGGAGGCATCAGCCACATTGACAGTTAAAGAAGGATGCAGATGGCGTACTCAACTGCCTGAAGAAAGATTCAGTATAGACAGTGACAACTTCTTTCTGTTTACAGACGCAGACGGGGAACCCAAGATGTGCTACCGTATTCTCATCAGGTACATGGGCTTTCCTCAAGATGGTTTCAAACTTCATAAAATAGATTGGTTATGAGTAAAAGCAATCTCAAAATGGTAGGCAACTTCGGTTGCTATCTTGACGATGACAATGTAATATCCTTCCAGATTGGAGACAGGCCAATGGCTTCAGTCCTGGAACCGGACCCGATGTTCCCCCTGAGTGGAGGAAGTCTTCCGGATACGCAGTGGCAGAGCATCCAAGGATTCCAGGTGTGCAGCCGTGGCTTCAACAACATGAAATGCGAGGAAGTCGCGTCCGACATAAAGAAGAACCGGCTTCTGCCAAGACTGATTACCAAGCAGGTCAGCATGCTGTATGGCCATGGGCTTGCCGTGTACAAGCCGGCAATCGTGGACGGGAAACTTCAGAAACAGTGGGTTGACTGTCCGGAAATCATGGACTGGCTCAACAGTTGGGAACAGCGCGGTCTTGAATCGGGTTATAAGGAAGTGGCCAAATCAATCATCAAGAACTACTACTATTTCAGGGACTGTTTCGTAAAGTGGCGCTTCACAAAGGGAAAAGCAAGAGGGACGATGCCCGTTGCCGGCCTTGAATCCATGGAGAACAGACATTGCCGGCTGGCCACCACCAAGAAGGATGTGGCGACAGATGTTGTCTACTACCGGGATTTCCGCTACATTGCCGTAGGGCGTTGGGGGTATGGCACATCCACTTTCCGCATCTATCCGAAGTTTTCCTTTTCGGAGCTTGCCAATTACAGATTCGCGGCCATTTCCCATCACCGGGAAAAATCCGTGGATGAGTTCTACGGTGTGAACGAAACCCATGCCGGTACCCGCTCCTACATCAAGGGTTCCAACGATACGGCTGATTATATCAACTCCTTTTTACGTAATTCGCTTGCCGCCAAGATACACATTGTCATCCCCAATGCCTGGCTTGAGTCCAAGAGGATCCAGATAACCAAACTCTGCGACGAGAATAAACGGCGCAAGAAAAACAATGAGGAAGAACTGATGTACAATGGCATCGTGATTGGTTCGGAATTCAAGGAATCCACCCTGATAAAGTATCTGCAGTCTGAACTGCGCAAGATCTCCCGCTATCTGTCCGGTGCAGACAACCAGGGTAAGGCGTATGCGACAATCAGCTTCAAGAACAGCCAGGGCGAAGAGGAACGCTGGAAGATAGAGACGGTTGATTTGAAATACAAGGAATATATCGATGCCTTGATATCCTATGACAAACGCGCCGATGAGGTGCTGCTGTCAAGCGTGGGACTTGACTCCTCCATATCCAGTGTCAGCAAGGACGGGGTCATATCCAAATCAGGAGCCGATGCGTATTACAACTATCTGATATACATTATGTCACTGACATCGGAAGACGAAATCTGCTCCGAACCGTTCAATATGGCCATACAGATAAACTTTCCCCATTTATACAGCCAGGGGTACCGTCTTGGATTCTATCGCGAAGTTCCGGCACGCCAGGAAGATGTTTCACCTCAAAACAGACTAAATCAGCAACAGTCATGAGAATATTGGAAGAACTGTTTACCACCATTTCGGAATTTCGGAAGTATGCTCCCTATGCAGAGAGCAATGTCACTTTCGACCAGCTCAATTCGTCTGCCATTTCTGCGAAAAAGCAGATGGTTATCATCCTTACCAAAGATGTCTACACCGAACTGACGGCAGACGAGGGCGAATTGAAGGAGGCCCTGCGTCTTGCGATGGCCAATCTGACCATGGCCAAACAGCTCATTTTTGATGTTGTATCCAAGCGTAAGGATGATGTCGATATATACAAGCATGAGCAGGAAAGCATGCGCAGGTCGTATATTGAGAACTATTATAATGCCATGGATACTGTCATCCAATTGCTTGATAACAGTCAGACCGTGCCCTCCTGGAAAGAAACGAGATACAAGAAGATGCTTGATGTTCTTAAAATAAAGAGTACGGAGGAGTTCGACATGCTGTATACGATAGACATGTCCTATCTGTTCTTTTTCCGGACTATACCGATCCAGAGCGAAGCGCTGGATGACGGGATATCGGCCTATTTTGAGCGGGCAGAAAAAAAGGAAGAGATACTGCGTCTGCTCAAACGATGCCTCGCCAAGCAGACCATAGCCATTGCCCTGCGGCGTTTTGATATTCTCGATTTTCCAAGTACGATTCGCAATTTATTTGAAGACTCAAAAGTTATGCGATATGGTACTCAAGAGCAAGAACGTTTACTTGCTCTGTCAGACTCTCTGCTTGAAGAGGTGAAGCGGGAACTGGCCAATATAGATCTGCTTTTGTCAACGGACAGTTCCGGCTCTGTAGATACGAACACATCCTTTAACCGTCCGGACGACATAATAATGCTGATGCCATGTTGACAATAGATTTTATAGCAAAAGGAATGCAATACAGCATCCCCAATTCCTGGGATGGATTAACTCCTTATCACTTCCAAGCACTCATGCGTGATATACAAAGGTTTGCGGATGGAAAAATATCCGTCGGCATGGTTCGTGTGAATTATGTTTGCCGAATTATGGGATGGAATCTTCAAAAAATAAGGAATACGGATGGATGGGCAAATGTGGCCTGGCTTGCAGAGCAGGTGACATTTCCGTTCACGATTGTCTATCCGGATAATGATGCAGCACTCCAGGAATTGGATTCTGAAACATACAGACTCTGTAAGAAGATACCACCACACCGGTTGCATGGAATAACCATATCCAGGTATCTGGACAGACTGGACTACAAATATGCAGTAGACTCATGTTTCTGCAAACAACTGGTTCCGGCGATACATCTTGAGGATGAAACTTTTTTTGCCTATAATATAGAAACCATGTTCAACCGTCTTACTTGCTCGCTTACGGCACTCCAGTTCATTGAGGCACGTGGTCTCCTTGGATGTCCGAAAGAGCAGCTTCCGTTATTGGCCGCTATCCTTTACTATCCGGACCGGTATTCATCTGCCGGAGCGCATAAGTTGGCACAGAAGTTCACTGGGCTGCCGATGGATGAGCTTATTCCCATAGCCTTCAATTTTCAGGCCTTCATCAATTATCTGTTTACCAAAACTGAGTTCAAGTTGCTTACAGAACTTGAGGAGACCAAAGTTTCTGCCATTTCCACGGGTGCACTTGAGTCTCTGTACAACTTGAGTTCAGACGGGTTTGGGGATATTGAAACCATCGAACACATGAATGTCATCCAGTATTTGACCATCCTCCGGAAAAAAATTATTGATACGGTGCGCAGCCTGCATGCGGCCAAAATGGATAAAGCGGATATTGCGAGAGAAACCAGACTTCCAATTCACATAATAAATGAAATCCTATGATACTTGATTTGCTCAGATATTTTGCCCGTTTTCCCAAAACGGAAGGGGTTGTCTCCATGTTCGCCAACGGCTCAAGTGACTTTATCCAATATGCGGAACTGCTTGGGTATGTCAAGAAACTCCCGGAACCGATAATGCCCGAACTTGAGAATCTTGTTTTCGGGCAGTCATACGATTACGTAAAGAAGCGCGTCGATAATATTACCGGCAACTATCTGTTCGTGGATTTCGGAGAATTCACATCAAGCCGTGACACACACAACTCCATTCTTGACAGCCAGAAACTTGCCGCCACCATAGCCATGAAAGTTTCGGATTCCGCAGACATGGTTGAGACGGCCATTGCTTCTGAAATAACATTGTCTCTCCTTGCGGAACTCAGAAAAAGGCTTATTTTTGATTCACGGTCTGAGGATTTGCCATGGCTTGATAAGATATCGGAGAATCATGACATTATCCCTTTTGTCTCATCCGAATTCAAATCCATAGGTTGGACACTCATGTTCAGTTCTGCCGCGACCGATTTGTTCAATGCTAAACCTTCCCTTAATGAGTAGCTGATACTGTTGTGCCAATCATTAAATAATTTCAGAAACTTTTTGTTCATGTTGTTTATTTCCATCCTGGTCGTGGGCTGTCGAAGTTCGCGACCAGGAGCTACTCATGATTACTCTTTTCCGTCATCCCTACCACGAGAAATAATCATTCTTTTACTCAAGCTAAACAAAGCTAATGCACTGATAATAAACAAGATATTACTACGTTATGCGCGTTAATAGTGTTACCTTAGCTGTACGAAAAATAAAGGATAAAACATTATGAACGAACAAGTTACAAACATTCTTAACCAAAGCATAACAAAGACGGCAAAGATACAGCAGCTCCTTCTTTTAGGTCTGACCCGCCGCCAGGTAGCCGATTTGGTAACAAACGGAAATTACGGTTTCGTGCAGAACGTATACAAGAAAATGCTGGAAGCCGGAAGATTCGGTCAGCAACCGGCCATCGCAGCCTGCCCCGAATTGGACTATACTTTCAACAGACGTTTCGGCATCGAGATAGAGGCATATAACTGCGAAAAGGGAGTTCTTGCCCGTGAACTTCGTGAGGCCGGAATTGCAGTTGCAGTGGAAGGTTACAACCATAACACCCGCGACCATTGGAAGTTGGTTACAGACAGCAGTCTTAGAGGAAACGATACTTTCGAGCTGGTAAGCCCGATACTTGAAGGGGAAGCCGGATTGCAGGAACTTCAGAAAGTATGCTGGGTGCTCGATTATTGCAATGTGAAGGTGAACGACAGCTGCGGCCTTCATATACACATGGACGCTGCAGACTTTACCATTGAAACCTGGCGCAACCTTGCAATAACTTACCGCCGCCTCGAACCGGTAATCGACTCCTTTATGCCGAGTACTCGCCGGAACAACAGATATTGTAAATGCCTTACCGGAATTTCGGAACGCAGCATAACGGAGGCAGAGAACATCATGCAGCTACGTTCAGCCTTCGGAAACGACCGCTACCACAAATTGAACCTTGAGGCTTACGCACGCCACCGCACAGTTGAATTTCGCCAGCATTCGGGTACCACCAATTTCACAAAGATGGAAAATTGGATACGGTTTGCCGCCAACATGATTACCTTTGCAAAACATGGCATGGTGAATTCGGGATGCCCGCTTTCAAATATCCCTTTTTTGACAGCCGACCAAAAAGTTTTTTTCAAATTGAGAACCAAAAAATTAGCATAATATGATGACAACTTACACTTTGCAGGATGGCGGTATAATTGCCGCCTCCTGCCCTGCAGACTTTGTAACCAAACTCCGTGAAAGCAGCCGTTTCGACAGTGAATGTACTGACCAGGAGTATATGTACCATTTCGCCGACCGTTTCCATGACCAGACGGGGCATGTAGTCCGAGCTGATACCCCGGAGCATTTTTTTGAGGATTTGCTTTCCAACGGGTATATGAAAGTAGAATAATCCCCTCCAAACAAAAGAAGGCTTCCAACTTGTGTGAAAGCCTTCTTTATATTGATGTGGTCGGTAGAACGAAAAATCCCCGTAGCGGTTCATACTACGGGGATAAGTTGTCATAAAACGTCTCTCAAGATATGGAGAGTGAACCTAATTGTTTGCTTATATCCTGGAGAGCGAAGTTGAATGTCTCCAAATCCTTTTTGCTGAGCGTATAAACTTTACCCCTAACTTTGCTGCCATTGATACGTTGGCTAAGCCATGCGGTACTTTTACCGAAATACTTCTTGGCAATGTATCCCAATGGAATGATTTCCGTATAGGGAGCTATTTGTTGCTTCAATGTGATATAGTTGTTCAATTCTTCAGCTTCTGATGAAACCTCCTTGTAGCCATTGATTAGGAAATCGGCTATTGCATCAACATCTTTTTGATCTGTGTATTTACTGGTTATTTCATCAGAGAGAGCAACATATTTCTCCATAGCATCCGGTGTGCCGGAGTGAGCGATTTCATGCAATTTCTTCAAATCATCTTTAAGTGCCATAAGCTTATTGTTTTGTGCTCCCCTTATGGGGAGCTTGTTTAACTTCATATTTCCAATTCTTTCAGAACCTTTTCTAAAAGTGCTATCTGTTTGTCTGTTTCCAGTTTTGCATCCAAGAGTTCATCCATCTTCTGCCTACTCATTTGGTTTCCTGCATTCTTGAAAGTGTGTTCATACATTTTAGATAACAATTTTAACTGGGTAAGCTTTGCAACCAGTTGCATTTTTGTTTCTTTTTCCATATCTCTTTGTTTTAATGACAATGCAAATATACATAAATATTTCTTTATGCACAAATTCCATAAATAAAATTTTATGTAATTCTTCTTTATTGAACAAAAATGCATTTTCTGCACATGAGAATTTTAACATGTGCAGAAATGGGGTATATTTGCACTTATAGGAAGCCTATCAAGAGTCCTATTATCAGACCTGATAAAAAGCATATCATGATGATGATTGGAACCAGCTGATAGATTTATCCAAAAATAACCTTTTTCTTTTGCCATTCCAAAAACTTTCACCATATTTGCAATGCCAAACTATTGTTGTGTACAACACCGAAAAGCATCCGGTTAGATGTTCAATACGAAATTGGGCTTTTTTTATGTCCATAGGTCTGCATTGCAGATTCATATACGAATTAGTAGAAGTTTACTTACGTGAACGAATACGGCTGTCTTTTTCCCACATTATATGCTCTTCGGGGTTATACAATGATAGTTTGGCGACTCGGGATTAGGCAGCCGTTCTTGCATCCAAAAGGATGTAAGAAAACTTGCCTTTAACAGCCAAACTATCATTGTATATGAAAACATTATCTCAAGGCACTCTCAACGTGCCTGCCTCCGGCATCCCTACCGTGGGCGAATCCGTTAACGCTCTTACCGAGCAAGTCAATAACCTCCAGCGCCGTTACTACCGTGCTTTGGCTCCCGACTGCGAAGTCAAGACCGAAGCAGACCACTGGTACTTCCGCGCCATCCTATGGGCATGTGCCGGAATGGTGTTCCCACCATTGGTTGTGGTCACTGCATTGTGCGTTTATAAGGCAAAGAAGTGCCAGAAAGGAGGTGCCAAATGAACCGTATCAAGTCTATAGCACAAAAAGATATTTATGTTCAAGCCGAACGTCTTTGTACAGGAACTGAAACAAGTGAGTCTAAATATTGCCTTGCTTATTATGGCAACTATGTGATGTGCGACATCTCTGCGGAGGATGCCCGTGAAATCATTGCCTGCCTGCAGCATGCGCTTGATGTTAATGAGAAAGGAGGACAAAATGAAAAATAAAGAGCAAGAACAGAAAATTACCGATATCAGTATCCATATAGCATCCTTGTCCGCATCGTTCAAACCTGCCCCGGATGCACGCCATGCCACCCATTGGTTCACTACGGATGAAGTCTACGACGCCATTCGTCGCATTGATCCTGGAGCGCATATTAGTAAGGAGCAGGTTCATCAAGCCATGCTTGATGTCGGTTATAAATACCAGAACCGTCCTGGTTCATCAGGACTGGACTTCCGGTGGATGCTCCAAGCGAGAAACTAAATACTACTGTCATATAGGGGGTAATTGTTCGTGATGAATAGTTGCCCCTTCGTTTTATGTCCTTTCCGTACCCCCTCCCCTATTCTATCTTCGCTGGAAATAACAGTGAATATGATTACAGACCAGCTTGTCAGAGAACGTTTTGTCCATGATATAATGTCTCAAGGCATCAACCTTATTTATGAAACACAAGAAAAAGTTGTGCGTACATATCTCAACTCACGGTCTGGTGACCTGGTGGCACATCTTCAGAAACGTCCGTTCATTGCCCAGGAATCAGATACGAAACAAGCCTATTATCTGCGTATATTCCCATATCTCCGCTTCCTTGACATCTATTATCGTCGTGGAGCCGGTGACCGTATTTCCCGTCATATTCGCCGTAATCTTGCTCTTTATAACCGGGTGGTCTGGGGAGTGCTGTATCATGAGACATTCCCGGAAATAAAGTACGGTTTCACGGAAGAAGTTCGTACCAATATTCGCAAGGAACTGGAGCAGGCCCTTCAATATGAAAACTCAAACTGGTAACATTATGGCAAAAAAGCATTTATCCGAAGACGAAATCAAACTCATAATCTCAGGTGACAGTTCCAAGCTTCAGGAAGAGCTGCATACACTGACCAAGGAAACCAAGGCTTTGAAAAAGGAAGAGGCCGAACGCCGCAAGGCTATGGTGGAGCTCGAAGCCCAAGGCAAAAAGAACACGAAAGACTATCAGAACCTTGCGAAAGAGTGCAAAGACTATACTGCCAAAATTTCCAAAAACAATGAGAAAATAAGTCTGCTGACCCGTAACTTGAAAGTCAACGATCTCACCATGAGACAGCTCAAGAAAGAAGCTAAGGAGCTTTCCGCTGCTTTGGATGATATGACTGAATCTGCGAATCCGGAAGAATATGCCAAGCTCAATACCCGTCTCAGAGAAGTCCGTGCCCGTATGAGCGAGTTACGCAGCGCAGGTAACAACATGAACAATGAGTTCGGCAACAGCGTGAATTGGATGTCCAAGTTAAAAATGGCAGCCAAGGCTTTCATTGCCGTTAAGGTTGTCGGATGGCTTAAGGATGTCCATAACCAGGCATACGAGACACGCAAGGAATTCGCCAAATACGAGGCGGTCCTTCGGAATACTTTCCAGTCGCAGAAGAAGGCCAATGATGCCATGAAGATGCTTCAGCAATTGGCAGCAGACACCCCATCGTCCTTGCAGGAATGGACTGAAGCATATATCAAGTTGGTTAATCGTGGGGTCAAGCCTACCAGCCAGGAGCTTGTCAACATGGGAGACCTTGCCGCTTCCCAAGGAAAGTCCGTCGATCAGCTCATTGAGGCTATACTTGATGCGATGACCGGGGAGAACGAACGTCTGAAGGAGTTCGGTATCAAGGCTTCCAAATCCGGGGAGACTACAAAGTTCTCTTTCCGAGGAGTGACTACCGAAGTGCGCAATTCTGAGGATGCCATCAAAGATTATCTTCTTTCTCTCGGTCGTGTAGACGGCATTGCCGGTTCCATGGCCGTGCAGATGCAGGAACTTGAAGGAATCCAGTCCAACCTTGGAGACACAATGGATGCCTTTTTCAATAAAGTGGGGAAAAAGCTGGAGCCGTTCTGGAAATCCATGTTGAAGTATGCCAATGGATTCTTCACTAAACTTGGGGAAATGTTCACCACTTATACGGAAACCTACGAGAACCATTTCGACAAGATGGTGCAGCTTGAGAGCGCATTGCCGGGACTGTTGAACCGGTACGAGGAACTGACAGGCAAGTCCTCACGTTCAGCCGAAGAACAGAAAGAGTTGGCCAATGTCATAGCCCAGATAAGGAACATGGTACCTGGCGCAGCGACAGCATTCGACCAGTACGGGAATGCCATCGAAATTTCAGGCGAAAAGGTGGAGGAATTCCTTAAGAAACAAAGGGCGCTGCTAAAGTTTGAGAATCAGAAAGCCATCCGGGAAACAACAGAGCAATTGGAAGAATACCGCCAGGCATATAAGAATCTGTTGGAACAGCAGAAACAAGGTGGAAGGACTGTTTTCCAGAGCAACGGCATGTTTGCGGCACCGACAGCATACATCAATACTGAAGCTCTTCCACAGATAGAGCAGGATATAAAAAAGTATGGTGACCTCATTCTGGGTGCCGAAGAGAAATTGAAACAACTGAACGGCCAGACTATTGAAGAAACCTTCAAGAACCAGCAGAAGCTTGCAGAAGCACGCCAGAACTTCAACAAGATGGAGAAGGTTCAGTTGCAAGCTTGGATAAAGAACAACAAGGACGCAGCCGGTGAGTATGTAGAAATAGCCCAGGAAATATACAACAAACGTTTCCCGGCAGAGGACTCTGACGCGACCAGGAAGAAGGCTGAAAAGGCTGCCAAAGAAGCAAAGTCGGCTGCAGAAAAAGAGCAGAAAGCAAAAGTCTCTACGGAGCAGGAAGCCGCCAAGTCTCTTGAAGCATTAAGGGAGGAAGAACTGCAATCCCAACAGAAATGGTATAATGAATCGTTTGCCGCTCTTTCAGCTTTTCTGGCATCAGGAAAAATGAGTAAGGAACAACATGAAATGCTGGTACTCGAACTTGAAAAATCGTATGCGGAAAATAGGCTCATCATAGAACAGTCTTATTATGAGGACGCCATATCCATGGCCATTTCCAATGCAGAAACCAAGGAAAATCTCGTCCGGAAGTCCAATCAACGTGTCATTGATGCGGAGAAGGCGGCGAATGCCAAGCGTGCTTCACTGCAGGAAAAGCTGAATACACTTGTCAAGGACTTCAAATCAGAGTTCAAGGTTACTACAGTTGATGAAGACTATGCCGCGCAACTCAAGGTTCTTGAGGCATCCTACCAGGCGCGTAAGGAAATGGCTGAGAAAAACAATCTTGATACGACAGAATTGGACAGTGCCTACCTTAGAGCTAAGGAACAACTTGAATCCGAACATCAACAACGCATCCAGTCCATCCGTGACCAGTATGGCTTGTCTACACAGCAGGAACGGTTCAATGCGGAACTGGAACAGCTCAGGCTCGCACGTGAACAGCAATTTCTGACTGAAGAACAATATGAGCAAGCCGTCCAGAACCTCAAACGGGACAGTTATAAAAAGCAGTTTGACTATTATTCCAGTCTGTTTTCCGGGGCCATTCAAGCATTGCAGCAAGCGGAAATGGACCAGGTCGATGCAAAATATGATGCGGAAATTGAGGCAGCCCAAGGTAATACGGAAGAAGTGGAACGTCTGGAAAACGAAAAGGCCCAGAGAAAGCTTGATATACAGAAAAAATATGCGGACGTGAATTTTGCAATCAAGGCATCACAAATCATCGCAGATACAGCTGTATCAATCATGAAAGCATATGCTGATTTGGGACCGATTGCGGGTTCCATCGCAGCAGCCCTTATGGGTGTGACCGGAGCCGCACAATTGGCCAGTGCCAAAGCTGAACGGGATAAAATCAAAAATATGACTCTTTCCGGCAGTAATTCCAGCAGTTCCGGTACCGGTGCGCGTATTGCCACCGGCCGTCAGTCCGGAGGCAAGATTGATGTCCGGCGTGCCCAGGATGGGAAACTCTTTCCTGATGCGGATTATGACCCGGATGCACGGGGATTCATAGACCGTCCTACTGTCATTGTAGGTGAAGGCCCTTTCGGGCAATCCAAAGAATGGGTGGCCAGCAATGCTGCAGTAAGCAATCCCACTGTTGCACCAATCCTGGATATACTGGATAAGTCCCAGCAGGCCGGTACCATCCGTACGCTTGACCTTAACCAGGCAATCCGCGCACGAATGGCCGGGTATTCATCCGGCGGGTCCATAGATACCCCGAAGGCTACGGCTCCGGTACCACCAAACGCACCAGGGAACTCACTGCCCCCAAGACTGATGGAACGCCTGGCCAATGCAATCATCCGCATTGATGAAGAGGGTATCCCTGCATCCGTCACTCTCTCAGAACTTGAACGCAAGCAGGAATTGCGGAACCGTTCGCGTAACATAGCAAAAAAATAGTATCATATTATGAAAATAGTACATATCCCCACCGGCGAGGCCTACCAGCTTTCTCCCGACACATGCCTTGAAGTGGAACGGACGAATCTCTTCTTCAATGAGTACGGTGAGCAGACACTGCCGGTCACATTACCGGACACACCTCTGAACCGTCGTCTGACGGGGAATCCCGAACAGCTGGCGAACCTTGAGCGTCCGTCTACCGATATCGAATGTACCATTACCGACGGGGAATACTTCTGCACCTGCCGCCAGGCCGTATTGGGAGCCCGTCGGAACGAAGGTATCACAACCACCTTCTACATGAATGAGGGAAGTTTCCTGAGCCGCCTCCAGCGTACCCCTTTAACTGATGTGTTCGGTTCGGAAACAGTCCCCGGAGTACAGACTGTCGAGCAGGGTATTGCCTGGTGCTGGAGCTTGCGGACAAACACGGACCCGAACTTTTCCATTTTCCCCGCTATCGTGGAGATGGACGGTGAACGACGGGTACTCAATGCGATGGCAGAAATGGAGGCTGACGGTACGCCATTGAACAATGGGCGTACCGTGACCGGACTGTACAATGCCTGGTCACGTACAGAGCAGGTGGACGGGCGCACCATCAGTCTTACCCCCGGATACTACATCACTCCCTTTATCCGATGCACATACGTTTTACGCCGTGTTTTTGCATATTTCGGATATGAACTGCTGGAGGGTTTCTTTGATAAGACTCCCCCATTCAACGGGATGGTATTCATCAACACCACCATGGACACTCTGGTCAACGGGGATATTCTTCTGGCGCACCTGGTGCCCGACTGCCTCTGTTCGGACCTTATAGACCTTTTCCGCAAGAAGTTCTGTTGTGAGTTTATACCCGATGAAGCCGCGCGGACCGTAGCTGTCCGTTTCTTCAATGAATTGCTGGATGAAAAGCCGCAGGTTGACCTTACATTCTTTATGGACGGACACCCGTCTGTCGAGTATGCCACAAGACGCCAACTGAAGCTCTCTTCAGCCACTTCACTGACCGACTGTAACTCTTTCGACAGTCTGAAGGAATTGAAGGAAAAGTATCCCACCGCCTATTGTAATGCGAGTAACGGCTGTTACTATCGGGATGGACATGCCGTGGGAGATTATTCCGAACTGTTGAGCGAGGGGAATATCCCTTATTTTGCAGATGACGGACTGGAAGAATATGAGGTTACTGTACCTGATTGCCAGCCTTGTCCTGCCACGACAACCTTCCATACCGAATACGGCACTGACCGTAATGGCAATGCCTATACAGCCTTTACCCTGGAAAGGAGTGCTCTGTATGCCGGAGAAGCAAGGGCACTCAACAGTACCATCGTCATCAGTAACGGTTCCATTGAAGAGGAGGAAAGCGGAGAAGGCGCTACCGAAGGGAACAAGACTGACCGGCACGACCAGAAGCCGGTACTGGCATTCGTGCAGCCCGGTACGGGACCAATGAAAGACGTGTCTGTCGGCACTGTCACCGTGAAGGATTCCTATTCTTTATTGTACAATGCACCCGGTGGAATATACGAAGTTTTTTGGCGGCAGTTCGACCTGCTGCTCCGTCATTCGTTGAATAACGTAAGTGCCCAGTTCCTTCTGCCCTCTACCCTGAAGAGTACGCTCCGTGTACATAGCCCCGTACTGTTTGAAGGAGTGAAGTGCTTCCCAAACAAGGTCGGTTTTACTCTTGGAGGTGGGAACCGTCCTGCTGAATGCACCCTTCTTACTACCAATCTTCAACGTCCGGCTTGCCTGCCGCCAATAATAGATATGGATCGTCCGGAATATTATTGGGAACAGATTGGGACTTCCAGTCCGGTGGATGAGGAGCATTGGAAAGCCGCCGGTTTCACTCCACAGACAACCGTGAAATGTCCCAGCATTTTTCCTCCGGCACCAACGGCCTCACAAGTGGTGCAAGGAGGTACATGGTACGAGCGTGAAGTTTGGTACAGTTACTACCGTTCGGGGCGTGTGGACGGAACCGGCGGCCAATGGTTTTACCGGCATGCGTTCTTTGCCCTGAAGCCATGCAGGTAAGGAAAGCTGGTTGTCCTTTCATACCGGTCATGTGTGGCATAAATTTGCGTATAAAATCAAAAATAGAAATCAAGCATGTCTATCCAGCAACAACCAGATGTACTTTCGCTCTCGATGAACTTAAAACCGATCATCGTACAGTCTACAGCTGAGACCGTAACCTTCACTCTGAAGAAAAACGGTGAAGTGCTACTTTCACAAAGCTACCAGACGGATAAGAACGGCCAAGTGCAGATAGATCTACGCCAGATGGTGCATGAATCACTGCAAACTATTGTTTCAGATGTTGGCATTGTTTATACACAGGCAGATCTTGTTGCCGATTTTTCTGCTCTAATTGACATGGACACCGTCAATTTCCGGGTAGTGCGTGGTGGAGTGGATCGCCTGGCAGACTCAGCCACAAATTTTCTGACACAGAATTTTCTTACCTGGCAACCGAATGTTAAACCGGTTACGTATTATTCTCCGGAGTTCCTAACCTACTATGCTGTGGTTGCCGGTACAGTCAAACTTCGCGCTTACTTTACGGACGAGTCTGGAACTGTTAAATCTCAGACAGATTATACTGTTACAGAGTTGATGCCAGGTATAGCTTATACAATACCTTTACAATACTCTGTCGTTGCGGGATGGCTGGGGCATAAATTACCTGCATATTATGATGTATGGGTCGAGAATACCTCCGGCCAGCGTCTTACATATATACAGCGTTACTATGCTGAGGATATACGCTCCGAGCAGGAACAATGGGTACTGTTCGAGAATTCGTTGGGCGGCATAGATACCTTTCGGGCTTACGGTGTCACTACTCTTAATGGGGAGCACACTCATAATATAGCGGAAACTGATGAATGTTTCCAAGAGTATCGTGTGGATACCGAAAGGAAATTTCAAAAGAATACCGGATACTTAAATGATAATGAACGCAAATGGTTGCTTGATTTTTTCCCATCCCAGAACAAATATCTGTATGCAGGTAATTATTTGCGGCAGATAGTCGTAATGGAAAGTAATGTCAGCTTTACGGATCGTGACATACCGAGTAATTATACATTCACATTTAAGTATGCGGATGCCCGTCCTCTATTAAATCTTCCCAGAACTGATCTTCCGGCAGATATTCTTAACATCACTGTTCCCGAAGTCGGTTCTTTTACGGTGCCCCCTCGGCTTGCTGAATTTTCCCGCTTACCACTTTCCGAGGGGGCCTTATTTCCCATACAAAATCCATATTCAGAGGAATGGTCAACTACTAATGTAGCTGCAATTGGGTATTACCTCGCAGACTTTTTATCTCGCATCTTTGGTTCTGGCGGCGGTGTCGGTCATAAACACCGTAACTATGATTTGCTTGAATTGCTTTCATATATTGAAGGTTATCTGCTGGTAAATGGCCAAAAGATAAAAGCTGGTTATGCGGACAAAGCTGGTTCTGTTGAGGGAATGGAGGATATGTTCCTTCACAAAGACCGAGCTGACGGCACTCCTTTCCCCATAACCTTCGGAGATTGGGTCAAGTTCGGCGAGTTCATCACCGGTATTTCCGGAGGGTGCATCGACAAGAATGGCATTCTCGAGATGGAGGAAGGCATATTCCGCAAACGTCTGTTTGTTCCGGAGATTGCCTATAACCGTGTGACCTATTTCAAAGGACGTATGTGTGCCTCTCCCGGAGGTGGATGTACGGTCAAGGAATGGACGGACAACGGTGACGGCAGCTATACGATTACACCCGATTTGACGGATGCCGACGGGCTGAGCCAGTTTGTCGATGACATTCTGACTACTTACTTCGTCACCAAGAACGCCGAAGGCAAGCTGCAGGGTTTCGAGGAGATGAAGTTCCGGGTGACTTCCGCAGACTATACAGCCAAGACATTCGTCATGACACCCAAGCCGGGTACTGACTGGAAGCCGGGTGATGCGATGGTATTGGCGCAGACGGGTAACTTTACGGATGAGGATAGACAGACGTACATCCTTATCGATACGGTGGGCGGCAACAACTGCATCACTTTCTTTGACCACGCCAATACATGGGATGTCGAGCCGGCACAAGAGATGTCGTGGATTGGCAAGAAGAAAGGCCGTACCGTACATGGCATTCCGGCCGACAACTACTCGGCTGTTTTTCGCCACGTCATCATGTCCGGCAAGATATTCCAGGTGGATGACATCACCGGCGAGGCTTTCCGGGTACCGCTATTTAAAGGTACGTGGAAAAAGGGTGAGAAGTATGCCTATTATGATGAGGTGACGCATAACGGCAGCTCATGGATATGTGTCAATGAGAAAGGCACGTCTACAGAACCGGCAGACGGCAATGCCGACTGGCTGAAATATGCGGCCAAGGGAGAAAGCGGCAAGGGTATCAAGTCTACCGATGTGGAATACGCGATATCGGTGTCTAATGTCATTGCCCCGGTGGACGGTTGGCAGACTACCTCCCCTGAATGGGAAGCCGGCAAGTATATCTGGTCGCGGACGAAGATTGTCTATTCTGATGGCGAAGTCAAGTACACTCAAGCGGCTTGTATCAGTGGTGGGCAGGGAGCCGACGGCAAGGGCATCAAGTCCATTACCGAAGAATACTACCTTTCCTCTTCATCGGCCACCACAACCGGAGGCGAGTGGCAGACAGACTCTCCGGCGTGGAAAAACGGCTGGTATATCTGGACCCGGACAAGGATAGTCTTTACTGATGGTACAAGTACCACAACGAACGCCATCTGTGTGACTGGCAGCAAGGGTGCAGACGGTACAAGCATTACCAATTGCGGTGAATGGGAAACCGGAAAGCATATACCTTACATGGGTATTACCAAGATGGCCGGACGTGTGTTTTTATGTGTCGCTCCTGATGGTACCGACAATCCTCCGATGTGGACTCAGACGACCAATGAGGGGCGCCGTATCCTGCAGACCCAGAACGGCGGCAAGTCCTACGGTTATACCATTACCGGGGACTTGAATACCGCTGAGTATGAGCTGCTGGTGGAGAACGGCCAGGACGGGCGTGACGGTAGGGATTATGAATGGATTTTTAAGCATACTGCGGAAAATATCGCTCCGGCAACCCCTGCCACATCACAGGTGGATGACTATGTGCCGTCCGGCTGGCATGATGACCCGATTGGGGTGAGCGAGAGCCTGCCATACGAGTGGGCTTGCTGCCGAACTAAGAAGGACGGTGTATGGAGCGCGTTCAGTCCGGCCGCCATCTGGGCCAAATGGGGCTTTGACGGTGAGTCGGCCATTGTAGCCGATTTCGACAATGAGATGGAGAGTGTGGCGTTGACATACGAGGGAAAGACTGTTTCGCAATCCGTGCTCAATACAACCGTCGGCATGTGGTATGGTACGAAGAAGCTACAGCTCAAGTCCATCTCATGCGTGACGCCTGCCGGTGTCACGGAAAGCTACAATGTCAATACGGGTGTGATAGCGTTTACCGTGGCTTCCGGCATTTCGATGCCTGCACGCTCAGAGGTCAGGATAACCGTTACGGCTACGGTACAGGATACGGATATAAGCCGTGAGCTGGTGTTCACCATTGCCGGTGTACGTGCCGGTAATCCGGGCAGTGATGCGATACTCTATAGGCTGGTGCCTTCCGTATCTTCAGTAAGCAAGCGGAAGGATGGTACCTACAGTGTGGCAAGCGTGTCATGCACACGCACCAAGTCTGTAGGCGGTACCACTTCCATCACGACTGACGGTGTGCTGAAATACAGTAAGGACGGTGGTTCGGAGGTCGAGATACAGAACGGCACGGCCATTTCCCCGAAGAACTTCACGACGCAGCTGCAGTTCGTGTTCTACGTGGGTGGGCAGGTCGTGGACCGGGAAACTATACCCATGGTTGTGGACGGCAACGACGGTAATCCAGGAAAACCTGGCGGTGACGGCGAATCCGTCAAGGCTGGCGGTGAGTGGCGCACGGCTAATACTCCATACAAAAAGCTCACCATCTGTACGATGGGGAGTCGCTCCTGGCTCTCAAAGGTTGACACTTCGAATCCACCTCTATGGACTCAGACAACTCATGACGGGAGGCGAATCACTCAGACCCAGAACGGCGGCAAGTCCTACGGTTATATTATTACCGAAGAAGTGAACACCGACGAATGGGAACAACTGACATCAGACGGCGGCATGGTCTATCTCATCAGTACATGCAGCAATATACGGGTGAGCAATGCCGGTTCGCTTGTTCCTTCAGCTTTCCGCGTCTATGCCAAGCGGACGCTTGGTAGCGCCACATTGACTTATCCGGACGGATATCTGACCGCACGGGGGTACAGCAACGGGATATGGAGCGCCATCGCAGGGCCTTCGAGGGCTTCCGAGATTACGGTCAACGCTTCTGCAGGGTATTCAACGTTTTCAGTCCGCTGTTACCAGAGCCAGGCTGACGCTTCGGCATGGAATGACAGTTTCATTGCGGAGATGTCCGTGGGTGTCAGCTATGACGGTTCAAGCGGACGGGATGCCAGTGAGCCGCGTCCGAGAGGTTTTTTCGCCAAGGGCAACACATATGTCTGGAATGAAGATTACCATGACATCGTACTGGCCACATTCAACAATCGCACCATTCCGTTTCGGGTACGGGCTTACGGTACGTCGGTCACTGTCGCACCCACCTCGATAGACGGTGATGCGAATTGGGAGGCGGCACAGCAGTTTATGTTTGTAGCTATGGATATGGCTTTAGCGAGAAAAATACGTGCTGATGAAATCCTTGTGGATGATTTGGTGGTACAGAACGTATTGGCAAGGGATAAGAATGGAAATGTCACTTGTAGCATTGATGGTGAGACTGGAGAAGTCAATGTTCAAGGAAAAATTACAGCGACAGCGGCATTCATAAAGATACATGGGTTTAGTTCCAATGAAGGCTACTTTTACCTGAACCCCAATTTTGGTTCGGATTTTGGCAATGGGCGTCCCAGTAGAATAGGCCAAAGTGAATACATGCTTCCCAGCTCTGCCCAATGTGTGGGTATGAAAATATCCTTGATCATATATAATAATTCTTCAGGGAGCACATATGGCTATGTGTCAGTTGTGACATCGGACGGATTTAATGATATGGAGTTGGTTGACGGTCAATACCATTATTGCAATAAAGCTCATATCACAGAGCCTGGTGTTTATGAATTCATATCATTGGGAGGAGTCTGGATTTCAACCAATAAAAATGGCATTTCGTATTCGTATGCTGATTTGGGTGACCATGATTACGAAAACCCGGTTAATTAACAAACTAATATAAATGGAAAGATGTATGAAAGTTTTTTATGAAAGCAAGTTAGCGAAATGGCTGCTGTGGCAGGGTTACAGCACCATCACATTGGGATGCTTCGTCTTCACCAAGAAAAGCAAGGAGGAGATGAAGCAGAGTACACTTAACCATGAGGCGATTCATGTGCGCCAATGGGAAGAATGTATGATTGCTTCGGCTGTGCTGCTGACGGTAATCATGCTGTTTACCGGATTCAACTTATGGGTATATCTACTTTGCCCGTTGTGGTTCTACCTTCAGTATGGGTTGGAGTATGCGATTTCATACGTTTATCACTTATGCCGTAACCGGTGTTGGATAAATGTAGGTGATAAGGCTTACGGAAATTCCGCGTTTGAGATGGAAGCGGAAGCTAACGAAGAGGTAGACGGTTATCTGGATGTGAGAACTCCTTTTGAGTTCTTCAGATATTACGGAAAAATTTGATTTATAATTTACAAAACGAGTTAATTATTAAAATGTTAAATCGGGTAATATTTCCATCCGGAAATTATGCCCCTTAAATATGCAATATTATGGCAGAACAAGATATTAGGGAAGACCAGATGACTGTAGTCAGCAGTGTAGATTATGTGCGAGGCTTGAAAGGGAAAGATAGTGTGTTGGTTACTCCTTCATCTCTAATGACGCAAAGAGGCATTTTACATACATCATTCTCCCTTTCTCCAGGAGAACAGTATGAATTACCCTATAAATCTGGGTTAATTATGATACAAAATTCCAATCGTTCACACGAAAAGGCTGTTGCAACTTTGTATGGAAGTGGAAATGGAACTGTAATAGTCCCATCAAGTACCATTCAATTTTTCTCGGAAGAAATAGGCAAAGTTTGTGTTTTTAATAATGGAGATAATACGAAATATATTATCAAAAATACAAGAAATGAATCTCAAAATCTTATCATTACATTTATAGAATAAATCTATTTAGTTTACCAAATAGGAAGAGGTTTTCTTACCTTATATTTTTCCGTCATATCCTTTGCCCCTTAAATGTGTTAAGTATGGCAGAGAAGCAAGATATTAGGGAAGACCAGATGACTCCGGTTAGTAGCGTAGATTATGTGAGAGGGCTAAAGGGTAAGGACAGCGTGCTGATAACCCCTTCCTCTTTAATGACGCAAAGAGGCATTTTACATACATCACTCTCCCTATCTCCAGGAGAGCAGTATGAATTACCCTATAACTCTGGGTTAATTATGATACAAAATGCCTCTCTTTCACACGAAAAGGTTGTTGCAACTTTGTGTGGAAGTGGAAGTGGAACTGTAATAGTTCCATCAAGTATCATTAATTTCTTCTCTGAAGAAACAGACAAAATTTGTGTTTTTAGAAATGGAGATAATACGAGATATATTATCAAAAATACAAGGGATAAATATCAAAATGTTGTCATTACATTTATAGAATAAATCTATTTAGTTTACCAAATAGGAAGAGCTTTTCCTACCTTATATTTTTCCGTCATATCCTTTGCCCCTTAAACGTACAAGGTATGGCAGAACAAGATATTAAGGAAAATGAGATGACCTCAGTCAGCAGTGTGGACTATGTGAGAGGCTTGAAAGGCAAGGATAGTGTGTTGATAAAACCTGGCGACCTTCCTCATCCGAACACGGGCAGTGGATATACGAAAGCAGCTTTATCTAATGGGAAGTGGTATAGAATCGCCAGAGGTGTAAGTGGTGAACAACCTTCTTCTGGAATATTTAATATAGCAAATAGTTTTGCCTATGAGAACTCAAAAGCGATATTATTTTACGCTTTTACCGATGCATATAGCGGTGGCTCTTTCATTACTAAAATAGCTGCTTCAAGTGTCGTTCCCATTTCAAAAGCGCGTATATTATCTATTAAATCAAGTTCAGAAATATCTTACTTAGATGTGTTTGTTCGCTTGAATCAAACAAATATGGTGCATATATCCGCGTCATCCATGATTGGCTTTACGTTGCATAAACCGGAAGAGGTTGGCGAAGCCATTCCTGAAGGCTACTCTGTAAAAGAAGTTTCCTTCTGATAGTGGCTCAGCAAGCCATGTGAATTTTCATTCGTATCTTCTGCGCCATTTGCGTATTTTGCGCAAAAGCTATATTTTTGCACACTCTTGTAATAAATAGGCACAGAAGTGTATTTTGTTCGTGAGAATAGGATATGACAAAGCTGCTGATTTGTCTGTACATTATTGACTCATTTTACTTTCATCTCAAATATATAATGTACATGACAAATAATGTTTTAGGTTATGCCCGTTCTGACCGAGATGGTCGGAACGGGTTACAAGAGAATTCAAACAGACCATTGACTTTCCATTTCTCAGCATGTCTTGCATGGGATTTGTTCCTTTAAAATAAAAATTATACCTTTGGTGCATTGACAACCCGATAATCATGCCTTATTTGTGAAGATAGTGCATGATTTAGAAGGCATTGGCAACGCCATAAAGCTGAATTCGGGTTGCCACCCTATCTCTTTCTTTTGCGCATTGGACAGAATGTTTGTTTGCTTGTTAAATTACACTTCATACCTTTTATAATGGATGTCCAATGTGCGCAAATTAAGCCCGTTCAAGCCGAGATGGTTTGAGCGGGTTTTGTTTGGCATTCTGATTGATTATTATTAATTTTACCGCATGTCTTTTTAGGCATAGTAAGTAGTTCTTGTTCTATAAAGTAAAGTCCGAAGAGTTGGAATTTATAGAACTTACACTTAATCAATTAGTTAATACAGACTTTCCGTCTTGTCCGTGAGGATAGGACGGATTTTAATTATAGGCAGAAAATTGGAAAGACTTATGAAATGGTAATTTTATTTTCCTTGGAATGAGAGCCAATAACATATTCCGATGTTACCGCTTCCATGGAGAGAATTTGGTTCTTGTTTCCATTAACATTTGATATGGCATACAACATAAGATAGCCGCCAGAATGGTTTGGGTATTTACTGTTTAAATAAAAACTGAAAGTATTGTCATTATCAACGTAGCATACGATATAGTTACATATTGTTGAACTGTAATTTTCTTTGGATAGACGACTGTCTGCGAATTTGTTCTCCCAATACTTTATATTAACAGAGAAATTCTCATTACTCATATTGTTTTGGTTAAAACCTATAGAGCATTGCAACCTTATGGCACGATATTGTGCCGTACTTATTGCTGTTCTAATTATAAAGCCTTTTACATTTCCAGCTGAAGGAGTGGAAAATAACTTTGGAAATAAGCCTCCTATTAATGTATTCATCACATTTGCCAAATCACTCTTCTTTATTTTCCCCTGGCTACCATCTGCCAGTTCTACATATACATACGGTGCATCACTTACTATCTGGAACTGGTTCATTGCTATATCCTGCTTCTCTGCCATATTCTTATATTTAAGGGGCAAAGAACACGGCAGAGAAACATAAAGCTCAATCTGCCATCTAATTTTGGTAAAGTAGATTGAACTTTATAATATAAATGTCAAGATAATATGTTGGTTGGATGCGTATGTGCTTTTGACAACATATTTAGTGTTTTCTCCTGCATTCATTATACAAAACTTATTTTCAACCTCTGAGAAGAAATTAATGGCACCTTGTGGAACTATTATGTTCCCGGTATTGCTCCCATATACAACTGCAATCGCTTTTTGATGTACAGAAGAGGCATTTTGAACCATAATTAATCCGGAATTATAGGGCAGCTCATACGTTTCTCCAGGAGTAATAGTTTTGTCTAATCTAAAAAATCCACAACTCTTCACCAAATCTGTAGGAGTTACCTTCTGCTGGTTGTTCCCTTTCTCAGTATACAGATAGTCCGCTACATTGTTTATCGGAAACTCATTCATTGCTATATCCTGCTTCTCTGCCATAACATTGCATATTTAATGGGCGAATCCTCCGGATTATGAAAACTTTATGTTCGATACTTTATTAATTGCATATAAATTCTTACTTTTAAAGGAGAAAAACAGAATCCTATGAATTACGGTTACATACGGGTCAGCAGTGAAAAACAGACCGTTGAAAACCAACGGTACGAGATTATGCAATATTGCAAGCGCAAGGGGCTCATTATAGATAAGTGGATTGAAGAGAGTGTGTCTGGTGCCAGGCATCCCAATGTGCGGAAATTAGGTAAGATACTGAATACGATAGACCAAGGCGATACCATATATGTTACGGAACTTTCAAGACTTGGACGTTGTGCGTATATGGTTATAGCTATCATATCTCATTGTCTGATTGCCAAAGCCAATATTGTGGAAATCCGTGATGACAAGCTTATTAAAGATGATTCAGATTCTGTGCAAGATACGTTTTTAAAGGTCTTATTTGCTCAAAGAGAGCGGGAAGATATATCAAGGAGAACCAAAGCCGGACTTGCCAGGCGGGTAGCCATGGGGATGAAGCTTGGGCGAAAACCAGGTGTTCAGAATTCCCATTATAAATTGACTGGAAAGGAACGGCTAATAAAAAAGATGTTTGAATACGGATATTCCAAAGCCGCCATTTGTAGAAGGCTGCAATGTAATCCGATAACTTTGGATAGGCATCTTATAAGGATGTGCTATTTTCTACCTTGTAATTGAGTTTTATATCTTTGCGTGAAAAATGATTTACGCGTATATTAGAGTCAGTACAGATAAACAAACGGTTGAGAATCAGAAATTTGAGATAGAGAAATTTTGTAAGATAAGAGAACTGCAAATAGACAAATGGGTGTCGGAAACCATATCCGGTACCAAGTCTGCAAAAGAACGGAAGCTTGGCGCTTTGCTGAAAAAACTTAAAAAGGGTGATACCCTTATTTGCTCTGAAATTAGTCGTCTTGGGCGTCGTCTGATGGAAGTGATGAGCATTCTAAACACTCTCATGCAAAAAAAAATCACTGTTCTGACTGTAAAGGAGAAGTATGAGTTGGGTAACAATATACAGTCTCAGATTCTTGCCTTCGCTTTTGGTCTGTCAGCTCAGATTGAACGTGATTTGATTTCGCAACGGACCAAAGAAGGTCTTGCCAGGCGTGTTGCCGAAGGACAGAAATTAGGGCGGCATAAGGGTGGGCATAACTCGCATTACAAGCTGACGGGCAAAGAAGGATTGATTAAAACTATGCTTGAATACGGATATTCTAAAGCTGCCATTTGTAGAAAATTGAAATGCAATCCTAAAACATTGGATGACCATTTAAAAAGGATGCAATAAGTAATCGGATTTCAAA
>OGFK01000247.1_pt1 | contig 52338 bp, 48 predicted proteins | sample 1570931 | NCBI WGS metagenome assembly OGFK01 (sample SAMEA2581935, study PRJEB24529) | metagenome | biome: Human gut stool | place: China | collected 2011
TTTTGTTACTTTTTAGCATAAAAAGTAAGGAAGGAATCCTCTGTTTCGCCGAGAAAGTTCCAAACGGGCGAACAACTAATCTTGTCCAAGAAATATTTTGCGCAAATGCGCTTTATATATGCCGTTTCCGGCTCGTGGGGAAGGGTTTGGAAAGGGAAACCTTGTGTCCCTTTCCTCGTCTGCGGAGGTTTGGAACCCATAGCGAAACGGGTTCCAAGTTTTTGTTACTTTTTAGCATAAAAAGTAAGGAAGAAATCCTCTGTTTTGCCGAAAAAGTTCTAAACCGGCGAATAACTTATCTTCATCAAGAAAAATTGTAGCGCAAATGCGCTCAACCAGTGCGAAGCACTGCCAGTCTTTGCGCGACTGCGCTCAATCGGCGCTTGCGCCGCTGCTTTTTCTTGCACACGAGAGGTGATTCCCCTGCGCCCATCAAAAAAGGAGCTTTTCAGCTCCTTTTTTGTAAATTCTCTTAAAACAGCTTTCCCACATCCTCCGTGGTTTTTGCAATATAATCCGCGCCATGCGCCTCAAACTCATCCCTGTCCCCATAGCCGTACTCCACAGCAATGCAGGGAATCCCAATGGCATGCGCGCCCTCAATGTCAAATTTCCTGTCCCCAATCATGATGACATCATCCTTTTTCGCCTGCATGGTCTCCAGTACATAATCAATGACCTTCGCCTTATTGTCCCTGCCGACCTCTCTCCTGTCGCCGCCGATGACCTCGAAATAGTCCGCAATTTCAAAATGCTCCAGAATCCGCACTGCCAAGTCCTCTTTTTTCGAGGTCGCAACAGCAAGGCGTTTTCCCTTTTTTCGCAGTGCCTGCAACAGCTCTACCACGCCGGGGAACACGCTGTTTTCAAACAGCCCAATCGTCGCATAGCGTTCGCGGAAGATGGCAACGGCTTTTTCCGCCATTTCCTGCGCCATGCCGAATTCCTTCGTAAAGGACTGTATCAGCGGCGGCCCTACGATAAAATGCAGCTCCTCCGCAGACCAGATGCGCTGTCCCATTTTTTCCTGCATATACTGCGTGGAACGGATGATGCCTTCCTCAGAATCGGTCAATGTGCCGTCCAGATCGAAGAGGATGATGCTTTGCTTCAATGTATCCATATCAATTTCTCCTTGTTTTTTGCTCTGTAACCTGCATTATTCTAGCAGAAATCAAACGGAACTGCAATGCCCTACGCCAATTCTCCTTTCTTTGCCAGAAGCAAGCTGACCTCCTCGAAAAAACACCCCAAGGCTGCCCAAAGCGGCGCGTAATCCAGACGGATTAACCCCAGAACGGAAAGGGGATTGTCACCATAATCCCAAGGGCAAACGCCTGTTGCCAGACGAATCAGTCCCCCTGCGGTAAATTCCACCAGAAAGATGGTCACGCTGTATAGCCCAAGCCTCTGCCAAAGCGGACAGCTTTTCCGTACCGCCAGAAACAGGGGCGAAGCAAACGCCGCCGCACCGTAAATGGGAAACATCCATAAATATGTTTTCGCTGTGAGTGCGCCATCCCCCAGAAGCAGGGAATGGAATCCCGTCCAGAGGATTTCGATGCACCAGCCTAAGCAGCCGAATATCAGAAATCTTTTTGTCATAATTTTAATATGGCAGAATCGGTTCGTTTTATTTTGGCAAAAACTGTTTTTCAAGCTGAAATCCGCTTTCGCCTATTGCTCCGTCAGCACGCTTGCAAGCGTTTTCGCCAACGGTTCCATAGAATTCCATATTTCCGCCTTCGTATTTGTCTGTGCGCCGACCTCAATCAGCGTGGAGCGCGGCAGCATGTGCAGGCTGAACCGATACGCATTGAGATAAATTTTGCGGCTGAAGCCGGGGTAAAGCGCATCCGCCGTTGTTTTCATCTGTAGGCTGAAGGCAAGATTTTCCTTTAAATACGGATTTTCCAAGCCGCTGATTGCCTGCGTTGTGCCGTTTTTATTCAGGCGGCAAAGCCCATTGAAAAACATCACCTGTGCGCAGGGTCTGCCGTTTATGTTCGTCACAAGCCGTGTGCTGTCCCCCACGCCGTCCCGATGCAGGTCGATACAGACCTCAATAGAGGGATGCTCTGCCAGAATTTTGCGAATCGGCGGCTCCATCCGCTCGTATGCCCCTGTGATTTGCCCCTTGCCGTTCACCACGTCATATTGCCCGTCATCATGCAGTACCCCGATGCCATATTCCTCCTCCAGAATCCGCTTCAGCTCCTCTCCTGCGCCCCAGATGCCCTCGGAAAGCCCCTTGCTCATGTCGCTGTCGGCAAAGCCTTCATGGGCATGGGTGTGGAAAATCAATATTTTTGGCTCCTTCGTGGTCTTTTTTATGCTAAAATCAAGCGCCAATGCTTCTTCTGCGTCAATGTCCGAGGGAAGCAGGGCGGTACGGCTGTCAATGATGTAATAGCTGCTTCTGAGGTAGGAAAAATCCCTGAGTCTTGCCATCTCCTCTGCGGAAACAGAAAGCGTGCGTCCGCCCTTGGTGACAGCAGGTGTTCGGGAAAACTCTACATCCTTTGAGCCGAAAACCCTTGCAGAGGCTGCTTCTGTCTTCTCTGTGTAAGGGAGGAAGGAAGCCGCAGCTTGTCCCGGCAGAACCTCCGCCATGGCAAATGCGCCGCCCCCCATGCCGAAGAAGAAGGGCAGTGCCAGCAGAAAAAGCACCAGACCTGCCAGATTTAAGGCTCCTTTGTTCTTTTTTTGCACGATAGCTGCCTCCTTTCCTCTTGCTATTCTATGAGAAAGAGGCGGAAAACAGAACGAAAGGCGAGCCTTGCAATTCCCCCTTGCGGCTTTTATAATGAAAGGAAAAACGGAAGGAGAGAACGGTATGACAGAAGTGGTAGCGGCACTCATTTGGAACGGAAACAAATTTCTTGCCTGTCAGCGTCCTGCAAATAAAGCAAGAGGGCTTTTGTGGGAATTTGTCGGCGGCAAGGTGGAGCAGGGAGAGACAAAGGAAGCGGCACTTATCCGCGAATGTCGGGAGGAGCTTGGCATTACGGTCGCAGTCGGCGCGGTTTTCATAGAGGTTGTGCATAAATATCCCGATTTGACTGTGCATTTGACGCTTTTTCATGCGAAAATCGCAGAGGGCGAGCCGCAGAAGCTGGAGCATCACGATATCCGCTGGATTACTACAAAGGAGATTGATGATTACCCCTTCTGCCCTGCGGATGTGGAAATCCTCAGAAGGCTGAAACAGGAATATTAAAAAAAGGCTTTCCCTGATTTGTGCTGCAGAGAAAGCCTGATTTCGACTTATTTCAATGGCAGTGCCACCTGTGTGATAAACTTGTGCGGGTCCTTATGCTGCGGCGGCCCCTCCAAATAGGTGTTCCGCACCATGCCGCGTGGCTCTAAGCCGTTTTCTTTGGCATATTCCAAAAGCTTTTGCGCCACGTCGTACATCTCCTCATACGCCCCGTGGTGATAAATACAGAGCGCAGGCATGGACTCTGTCCATTCGACAAATTCCCCCTCGCTTTCGGGCGGAATCGCCACGCAGAAGGAAACCTCTGCTTTTGCGGCGATGGGGTATTCTGTGAAGTACATCCGCCGCGTGGTATCTGTTCCGTAGGCATGCATGGCTTCTAGGGCAGTATTCCGCAGTGCCACCGTCCGCTCTGCAATCGTTTCGCTGTGATAGCTGCGGCGATAGATGCGCTGCCGCTCCAGCCGGATGGTCTTAATCTGTGCCTCGCCTGTCTGCACCCGTTCATACAGCTTCTCGATGTTCAGATTCAGCTCATCGCGCAGCTTTTCCAGACGGCGAATCAGCGGCAGAATATCGGAGGAATCGTTGAAATATGCGCGGATTTCATCCAGAGAAAGCCCCAGATTCTGAAAGCTGCGGATGCTGCGCAGCTTCGTGAAGCTGTCGATGGTATAGTAGCGGTTGCCGGTAGCGCCTTCCTTTATATCCGGCTGAATCAGTCCGCGCTGCTCATAGTTGAGAATGATGCGGCGTGTCACACCGAGTGCTTTTGCAATTTCGCCAATCGAAAATAAATTTTTCTCTTTTTTCATAAAAGGTACCCCCAAAAATGCAGAAAAGGACTTGTATCGTACATCGGTGTACGATGTATACTAGCATTATACAAAGTGCTTCGCCCAAAATGCAAGAGAAAATGGAGCTTTATAGAAAAGAAGCCCGGAGGATCGTGGAAAGTAAGAAATAGAAGTGGTTTCCTTTCAGAACAAAGAGGTTCCTGTTCGGGTGTAATTTTGGCAGCCTTTTGTTTTTATGGGTAGCTTTGTGGACGGAAAAGGGGAAGGGTGCCGATGGAGCGGAAATCAGCATCGGCACATAAAAAAGCCCTCTCGGTGAGAACCGAGAGGGCTTTCTGTCGTCCAAAATTCAATTTCAATCTGTCCGAAATTCATTAAAACCCATAAGTAACGGAGATATTCGCGGTAATTTCAATTTTGCCGTAGCTGATGGTTGTGCCGGAATCGCCGTCTGCCACAGCAGTCTCTGTTGCCATCATGCTGCTCTTTGCATTGAAATCGGTATGCATATAGTAGTAATTTCTGGAAATCTCGCTGACATTTTTCACTGCCCCCAAAGGCTTGCCGTATGCCTGCGCGATTGCGGTTGCGGATTTTTCTGCATTTTTCACAGCCGCCTGCAATGCCTGCCCGTAATATTTGCTCTGGTCTGTGATGGAGAAGGAAACGCCGTCTGTGCCGGTTGCGCCTGCCTGCAATGCCGCGTCAATATATTTGCCCGTGTTATTGATGTCCTTTGTTTTCACCTGTAAATGGGTTTCTGCATGGTAGCCTGTGATGGTGCGCTTGCCTGTTTCGTCATTGTAGCGATAGGTGGGGTATACGGAGGTATACGCCGTTACGATATCATCCTTTTTCACATTCAGGTCGGTCATGGCTTTTGTCACTGCCGCGGTAATGCGGTTGTTTTCCTTCTGTGCCGCCTGCGCTGCTTTGCCGTCTGTGCTGATTTCAAGGGAGATGTCCGCTGTATCGGGGTCTGCCTGCACCACACCTGTACCGTTTACGTTGATTTCGCCTTCAGCCGCATACGCCATGCACGCCGCCCCGATGGATAATACTGCCGTCGCCGCACATACGACTAATCCTCTTGCCCATTTCTTCATAATACACACACTCCTTTCAAATATCAAATATTGGTTTTTATTGGACGAGGGAAAATGAAAAAAGTTCCGTTGTTTTTCGTTTTTTTGAAAATTTTCTGAAAAATTCATAGGGGTAAATATAATATTATGTAAATCAATGCGAGAGGAATATGGAATAAAACTGTAGGAAATAAAAGGCTTTTTAAATGGAGAATTCTCACTATTTCTTTATAAAAATAATTATGTTAAGTTTTTGTTAATATTAGCACTCACCTATTGACAGTGCTAATATTCGGTGTTATATTGTACTCGAACAAAAGAGAGAGAGAAAAATCAAAAAGATATCTTCCCTTGTTCTCAATCAACACATCGGATTTGAACCGATTGTGCAAATCAATTTTTAAGTATCTTTTGAAAGGAGATATGACTTATGATGATGCATAATTATTTGGGTGACAACTTATTTGATGAAGATTGGGCAGATTCTCCACTGATGAGAGAGTACTTCGGGAAAGGCAATTTCCTGTATGGCAAGCACGCAAAACATCTGCTGCGTACCGATGTAAGAGAAACAGAAGATGCGATTGAGGCAGACATTGACCTGCCCGGCTTCAAGAAAGACGAAATTCAGGTACATCTGGAAAATGGGTATCTGACCGTTTCCGCAGAAAAGCATGCCGATAAACAGACAGGCAAGGGTAAATACCTGCGTCAGGAACGGTATTCCGGCACAGTCAGCCGTACCTTCTATGTAGGCGATACTTTGAAACCCGATGATGTCAAGGCAAAATATGAGGACGGTGTTCTGGTAATCAGCCTGTCCAAGAAGGTTCCCGAAGCAATCGAACAGAGAAGCCAGATTGCGATTGAAGGCTAATCGCGCTAACGCTTAAGTCGAAATCAGCTACATAACGAAAGCTCCTATCCGAATGGATAGGAGCTTTTTTTCAACTTAATTTTTAATTCTTTTCAAATTCACATGCAATCGGCTGCTCATCTACAATCAGAATAATCCGATGCTCACCCTTGCCGATTGTGCCGCAAAGCCCCTTCCATTCCACTGTTGTTTCCAGAGATTCGCCTGCGGGCAGGGTTTCCGTTTCGTCCCGTTTCCATTGGGACACCCTTGTGCCGATGTTTTCCTTCCAAACATCACCCTTCTTCGTTTCCAGATGATATTCCGTAGGATCAAATTCCACATCCCTGTCGGAATCGTTTTTCAGAACAAAGGTAGCCTTGGATGCCTTCAGCGTATCCTCCTTCAGGGTCAGCGTTACGCCGTCAATGGTGTTCACCTTATCAAAAACCGTTGTATCATCATTGCCGCAGCCGGTCAGCAGCAGTGTCAGAATTGCAAGCAGTACAAAGCCTCTTTTTTTCATGTTATGTCCATCCCTTTCTTGTCTGTTTCATTGTCTGATAAAAAGTATAGCATATCCTTCAGACGTTCAACAAGTCAAAATCCTGTTTTCGGCGTATCTTTATGCGTCATATTTTCTGATGACCGCAATACCGATGGGTGTAGGCCCCGTATGCACGCCAATCGTGCAGCCGATGTGATACTGCTCCACCTCGCCCTGAAAGCCAAGCTGCCGCATTTCCTCGACCACTTCCGCATAAAGGGCATCAAATTCCTCTTTGTCATAGCCGTAGCCTGTGCAGATGCGGTAATCGTTGATATTCTTATCCTTGAAAAATCGCTTGGTATCGTCAATAAAGCGCTGCAGGGATTTTTTTCTGCTGCGCACAATGCCTGCCGCCTGCAGTTCCCCTTCGTACAGCTGAATCATGGGCTTGATTTTCAGCATGCTTGCCACCTGAATCATTGCCTTGCCCACGCGTCCGCCCTTTTGCAGATAGGAAAGGTCTGCGGTGGTAAAGAAAATACGGGAGGTCATTTTCAGCGTTTCGATGCGCTTTGCCGCTTCCTCCAGCGTCAGTCCGTCCTCCGCCATTCTTGCCGCCTCTGTCACCAGAAGCCCCTCCTGCACCGTCGCGGAATAGCTGTCAACTACGATGATTTTGCAGGCAGGGTATTCCTCCATCAGCTCCTCAGCAATCAGCGTAATGCTCTGATAGGAGCTGCTGAATTTTGCAGTCAGGTTGAAATAAAGCACCTGCTCGCCTGCCTTTGCATAGGGCAGAAAGAAATTATAGAGATCCACCTGCGTGGGGGTGGAGGTTTTTGGATAAACGCCGGGATTTTCCGCCATTTCCCTGTAAAATTCCTCCGCGGTGATTTCTACACGGTCTTTTTTATAATGCACGCCATCCATGGAAACATAATATGGAATGATGCCGATGTGGTATTGTTCCTCCTGCTCCTTTGTGATGTCGCAGGAGCTGTCGCTGAGCACACGAAATTTCATAAAAATCAAGCCTCCGATAAGTGTAGGTTATAATAAAATAGGGTTTGGTAATGGTTTCGTAGGGATTTTGCCGAAAAATGAGAAAAATTTCCCTTTTGGCTTGCCCCTTCTTGGTACTTTCTTCTAGTTCCATTTATAATTGTAACCCATATTAGCATACTATTTTCCGATTTACCAGAGAAAAATTAGTTTTACTTTAAAAGTAATTGACTTATAATTAGTTTTATATTAAAATCAATTCATATTGTGTTAAGAAAAGGAAGGTTCTTCCTTTTTAACAAGTCGAAATTTTATTTTGACTTAATGTTTCGGGGAGAGGAGCAAAAAAATGGAGGCTGTTACAGGTAAGGCTATCGTGACTAGCATGATGCGTTTGGCTACGGAAATGTCCAACTGGAATAAAGCGTATGCCACAGAGGATAAGGTTGCCAAGAGGATAGAGGAGCTGGGGCTGACACAGCATCAGGCGCAGGTTCTTGGCTTTTTATACGGCAATCCGGAGTTGGATACGGTGTCGGCTTTATCCGCGCGGCTGCATGTCAGCAAGGGCAGTCTGTCTTTAATGCTTTCCAAGCTGGAGGCAGGCGGCTTTGTGCAGAAAAAAGCGGCAAAGGATGGCGATGACGGCAGAAAGATTTATATTTCCCTGACGGCGAAGGGCGAATCTGCAGTTCAGGAAATGATAGAGCTTTTGGCAGAAGCGGCTGCGGTTGTGTTTGACCGTATGGATGCGCATCGGCGCATGCAGATTTATACAAAAGTACAGGAATTATTGGAATTATTCAATACAGGAGGATGGAGAGAATGAAAAAGCGTATTTTGATTGCACTTGCGCTGTGCATGGCACTTGGTACAGCCTGCGGCAAGAAAGAGGTAGAGGAGGAAAAGACCCTGCGCTCCGTTGAGGTAACAACGGTCGGCAAGGGGGATATTGCAAGCGAATTTTCCTATACCGGCAAGGCAGCCCCTGCGAAGGAGGTTTCCGTTGTGCCTACCGTTCCCGGCAAGGTGCTGAGCTTCAATTATGATGTTGGCGATAAGGTTGGTCAGGGCGCGGTTCTCTTTACCGTAGACAGCACCGATTTGCAAAATAACATGCGCTCCCTGCAGGCAAGCTACAATGCCGCAAAGCTGGGACGCGATAATGCAAAAAGTACATACGACAGCAATAAACTCCTGTATGATGAGGAGATTATCTCCAAAAATGAATTTGATCAGATTAAATATGCGTATGAATCCGCGGATGCACAGCTTGCCTCCATTCAGGTGCAGATGGATAACCTGAAAAAGAACATCAGCGACTGCACCGTTACCTCTCCCATGACGGGTGTCATTGCCACAAGAGGGGTAGAGAGGGGCAGCTTTGCCTCTCAGGCAGCCCCTGCATATACGGTTATGGATTTGTCTACCATCAAGGTTGAGGTCAGCGTTTCCGAACAGGTGCTCAATACCATTCAGGTTGGTGATAAAGTATCCGTCCTTATGACAGCAGCATCCGAAACACCGCTGACAGGCACGGTTGCAACGATTGCCCCTGCCGCAGAGCAGACGGGCATGTATACCGTAAAGGTGGAGCTGGATAATAAGGACGGCAAAATCAAATCCGGCATGATGGCAGAGGTTTCCTTCACCATGGCAGCCTCCGATGATACCATTCTTCTGCCCAGAAATGCAGTCATTGAAAAGGATAACGAAACCTATGTTTATGTCATCAATAACGGCAAGGCGAAAAAGACAGCAGTTGAACTGGGTATCGAAGCAGAGGATACCATCGAAATCAAAAGCGGGCTGAAAAAGGGCGATAATGTTGTAACCAAAGGGCAGACCTACCTTTCTGATGGCGAGGAGGTTACCATTGCCAATACCGCTGCTAAAACAAAAGAAAAAACAAAAACAACAGAAAAGGGGGAATAAAATAAATGTTCTCCAAGCTTTGTATCAGAAAGCCCGTAACGACCATCATGGTAACGCTGATGGTATTTATCGCGGGTATCGTTTCTTATTTTAATCTGGATCAGGCATTGATGCCCGATATGGATTTGCCCATTGCCGTTGTTATGACAACCTATGTGGGCGCATCCCCTGAGGAAATCGAGGAGCTTATTTCCAAGCCAATGGAGGAAAGCCTTGGCTCCATCGCAAATGTGGATACAGTTACCTCCTATTCCTCAACCAATTCGTCCATGGTGCTGCTGCAGTTTGTGGACGGTACGGACATCGACATGGCTGCGGTGGATATGCGAGATAAAATCGACCAAATGAAGTCCACCCTGCCCGATGCCGCAGGCGACCCTATGGTGATTAAAATGGATATCAATGCCATGCCAATCACCATCGGTGTAAAGGCGGAAAATATGGATTTGGAGTCCTTGAATGACCTTCTGGAGGATAATGTAGCCAATCGTTTGGAGCGTATCGAGGGCGTTGCCTCTGTCAGCCTTTCCGGCGGTATCACCAATGAGGTGCGCATTACCGTTGACCCTGTCAAGCTGGCGGGCTACGGACTGACAACCTCTACGCTTTCCGGTCTGCTGGCGGCAGAAAACATGAACCTGCCCTCCGGTGACCTGACACAGGGCAACACAACCGTTGCCGTGCGTACCATCGGTGAATTTACTTCTGTGCAGGAAATCAATAATTTGCCGATTCCCACCTCTACCGGCGCAGTCATCCATCTGAGTGACGTTGCAAGGGTTGAGCAGGTCGAAGCGGATAGAGATTCCTTCACCTATATCAACGGCGAAAAGGGGATTCTGCTTTCTGTAGATAAGCAGTCCACGGCAAATCTGGTTAAGGTCAGCCAGTCCCTGAAGGACGAAATTGCAAAATTACAGCGGGATTATCCCGAACTGGAAATTGATATGCTGTCCGATACCTCCGATTATATCGAAATGTCCCTGTCCAATATCACAGAGACAGCGCTGCTGGCGGCAGTCATTGCGTTCTTCGTTCTGCTGCTGTTCCTGAAAAACGCAGTAACGGCAGGCATCATTGCCGTTTCCATCCCTACGTCCATCATGGCAACCTTCGCCCTGATGCATGTGACAGATATCAATATGAACATGATTTCCATGGGCGGTGTCGCGATTGGTATCGGTATGCTGGTAGATAACTCCGTCGTTGTTCTGGATAGTATCTATCAGTATTACGAAAGAGGCTACACTGCCGCAGAATCGGCGGAAATCGGTGCGAAAGAGGTTTCCATGGCAATTATCGCCTCGACGCTGACAACCGTAGCCGTATTCCTGCCTATGGCACTCATCGGCGGTACAACCGGTGCCATGATGAAAAACCTTTCCTTTACCATTATGTATGCGCTGATTGCATCCGTTGTGGTTGCGCTGACCTTCGTGCCTATGGCATGTGCGCTCCTGTTAAAGAGAGAAGCAAAAACCTTCGTCTGGAAGAATCTCAAGTTCCTTTCCTTCCTGGACCGTTGGGAGGGCGCGATTGATACCCTTTCCAGAAAATATGAAAAGCTGCTGAAATGGGCATTGCGCCATAGAAAGAAAACGGTTCTGACGGTGCTTCTGGTATTCATTCTCAGCCTTTGCAGTATTCCCCTTGCAGGGATGGACTTCATGGCGAGCATGGATGAAGGTGTTGCCACCATTTCCGTAGACCTGCCGAACGGTACGGATTTGGATACCACAGAGGAAACCACCCTTGAGGTGCTGTATCGCCTGCAGGATATCCCTGAAGCGGATGTGGTTTATGCCAATGTTGGCTCCGGTATGCTCAGCTCCGGCACAAACTCCGCCTCCATCACCATGAACCTTGTGGATGCGAAGGACAGAAAGCGTTCTACAGAGGAGGTCTGTGACGATATCGAAAAGCTGCTGGCGGATATCCCCGGTGCGGATATTACCGTATCCTCCTCCGATTCCGCAATGGGCTCTCTGGCATCTGCCGATGTGACGATGAATGTATATGGCTACGATGCCGCAACGCTGGTTGATGTGGAGGATGAGCTGATTGATAAGCTTTCCGAGGTGGATGGTCTTTCCGATGTGGAAGGCTCTACAGGGGATACCGTTCCCGAAGCAAAGGTAACGATTGACCGCGCAAAGGCATCCCAGTACGGCATCACGACCGCATCTGTTGCCGGTGCGCTGAGTACCGCCATCTCCGGCACTACTGCAACCCAGTATAAGCTGGACGGCACAGAAATCGACGTTGTTATCCGCTATGATACGAACAGCGTAAATTATCTGACGGATTTGAATAATCTGACCGTAACCTCTGCTTACGGCACACAGGTTCCTCTGAGCGATGTCGCTACCATAACGATGGATGAAAGTGCAACCACCATCATGCGTGAAAATCAGAAGAACTATATTACCATCAGCGCGAATGCCGATAACATGAGCACCAGTGAGGCACAGAAGCTGGTAGAGAAGGCCATGGCGGATATCGAGCTGCCCGATGGCTGCACCTATGAATTCAGCGGCATGATGGAAAAAATGAACGATACCTTCCGCAGTCTGGAAATTGCCATGGTGGTAGCGGTTCTGCTGGTATACATGATTATGGCATCCCAGTTTGAATCCCTGCGCTATCCCTTCATCGTGATGTTCTCCATGCCGCTGGCGATTACGGGTGCGATTATCGGTCTCTTGATTACAGGCAATACCATCACCATGCCTGCCATGATGGGCTTTGTCATGCTGATTGGTATGGTAGTAAATAACGGTATCGTTCTGGTAGACTATACGAATCAGCTGATGGATCGCGGCATGAACTGCTATGACGCGCTGACCAGTGCAGGGCCGCGCCGTCTGCGCCCCATCCTCATGACAACGCTGACAACCGTTCTGGGCATGGTGCCTATGGCGCTGGCAACAAGCGAAGGCTCCGAAATGATGCAGGCGCTTGCCATTGCGGTTATCTTCGGTCTGACGCTGTCCACAGTGGTTACGCTGATTTTCATCCCCGTTCTGTATATGTGGATGAATGAAAGAAAGAGAAAATCCAATGCCAGAAAAACAGCAAAGCGGATTGCGAAAAACGCAAAGCAGCATGCTGAGGAGCTGGCAAGGGAAAGAGCTGCACAAAACAATGCAAAACCGGTATAAAATACCGATAGAAAATGGTATAATGAAGCCGTTGGGAGCTTTTCCCGACGGCTTTTTCGTAAACAAAAATTTGATTTCACATAGAAAAAAGGAGCAGAGGGTCTTATGAAAATCGGCTTGGTTCTGGAGGGAGGCGCAAACCGCGGTGTATTTACCTCCGGCGTTTTGGATTATTTTATGGAACAGGATTTGGGAAAGGCGTTCCGGTATGTCATCGGCACCTCCGCCGGCGCAGGCAATGCCATGAATTTTATTTCGGGACAGCATGGACGCTCCCGTGATACCACGATCACAAAGGATAAGCGGTATGCCTATTTTGGCTTGAAAAATATCATCCGGACAGGGCATCTGTTCGATATGGAAAATATCTACTGGAGGGTGCCCACAGAATATAATCTCTTTGATTTTGATGCGTATTTCGCAAACCCTATAGAACGGGAATATACCGCCACAAACTGCCTGACGGGACAGGCGGAATATCTGACGGATCACGGCACAGACCGCCGCTATCTGATGAATGTCGGCATGGCATCCTCCGCCCTGCCCGGTGCAACGCCGGCCGTTGTCATCAATGGGATTCCCTATGCGGACGGCGGTGTTGCGGATTCCATTTCTGTCCGCCGTGCCTTCGCAAGGGGCTGTGATAAGGTGGTCATTGTGGAAACCAGAAGAAGGGAATTTCGGATGCAGCTTTCCAAGGGAACAAAATTTCTGGCGAAGCGCAACGAAAAGAAATATCCTGCCTTTGCGGCGGCAATGCGCAATCGCCCCGAACGATATAATGCTACGCTTGATTTCATTCACGAGATGGAAGCGGCAGGCAGGGTCTTTGTCATCCGCCCTGAACAGCCCGAGGTCAAGCGTCTGGAGAAGGATTATCAGAAGCTGAGTAATTTCTATCGGCATGGCTATACACAGGCGGAAAGGGCGTTTCCTGCCCTGCAGGCGTTTTTAGCGGAATAAAAGCGGAGAAAAGCGAAATAAAGGAGAAACGGCATGGAAAGAATTGATAAAATCATAGCATCACAGGGGCTTTATTCCCGCAGTGATGTGAAATATCTGGTGAAGCATAAGCGGGTTGCGGTAGATGGGGAGGCTGTGACCTCCTCCTCTCGGAAGGCAGACCCCGAAGCAAGCGTCATTACCATTGACGGCAAGCCGCTCATCTTCAAAAAGCAGCTTTATCTCATGCTTCATAAGCCGCAGGGCTATGTTTCCGCAACCGAGGATAAAACACAGCCGACCGTTCTGGAGCTTGTGCCGCAGGCATATAAGGGCAGAGAGCTTTTCCCTGCCGGCAGGCTCGATAAGGACACCACAGGGCTGATGCTTCTGACGGATGATGGCGTTCTCGCGCACAATATCCTTTCGCCCCGAAAGCATGTCCAAAAGGTTTATCGCGTGGGGCTGGATATTCCCGTTACAAAGGAAATGCAGGAGGGCTTTGCGGCAGGCGTGGCACTCAATGATGGTGTCTGCAAGGCGGCAAAGCTTGTCATTCTTGGCGAAAAAACCGCCGAGGTAACCCTGCAGGAGGGGCGCTATCACCAGATTAAGCGGATGTTCGGCTGCTTCGGCGCAAAGGTGGTTTCCCTGCACCGTCTGGCGATGGGAAATCTCTATCTGCCTGCGGATTTGCCCGAGGGCGCATGCAGAGAGCTGACCGCAGAGGAGCTGAACCAACTGCAAATGCACGAATCCTGATTTTGACTTCGGTGTTGACTTTGTCGGCACCATTATTTTTTGGAATAAAACCCCTCTTTTTCGCCTATATTAAAAGGGAAAAGGAGGGTTTTTCCATGCAAAGAGAACGGCTTAAATTGGAAGGAGAGGAAATCCTTTCCACCCTGCGGCGGATTCAATTACAGCTGGAATGTGCCCAAAGTGCGTTCGAGGATGTGACGGATGAGAGCCTCATCGACAGCTATATTTACGAAATCATTGCCTTGCAGAAAAAATACGAATATTTTCTCAGGGCGGCGAAGAAAATGGGGCTGACGAACGGGGTGCAGAGAAGGGCAATTTAAAAGGGGGAAGGCTTTATGGCGAATTACACACCGGGGGAAGCAATCATGTTCTGTGCAATTTTTGTTTGTCTGTTCGCGCTTGCGCTTCTTGCGCTGGCAAGACCTCTGCGGATGCTGTGCAAATGCGGTATTTCTGCGGTCTTGGGCGCGTTTTTGCTCTTTCTGGGCAAAAGCCTTGGCGCGGCGGTGGGCATCAATGCCGCAACGCTTGCGGTTTCCGCATTTCTGGGGCTGCCCGGCGTGGCAGGCATTTTTCTGCTGAGCTTTTTCTTATAGAAGCGGAAGGGCATTGTGGAGAAATCTGTTGAAAATGTGGATAACTTTGTGGATAACTGAAAAATGCTTGTGAGTAACACCTGAATAAACCTGTCGTCCGGCAGGTTTTTTGTTTTGTCGTCTATTTTTAAATTTTGTTCACAAACGCAGGTGCTTCTTATGATAAAATAGGGGAAAACGAGCAAAAGGAGGAGAGAACTCCGTGGAATTTTGGGATCACCTGCAAATGCAGCTGGAGCATAAGGGCTTTTGCAGGGTAGAAAATAAAAAGAACTGGTACTGGCAGGAGGAAAACCCTGTTCTGTATCTCATCTGCCTGTTGGATGGAGCAGAGGAAGGCTGGCGCGAGGAAAACATGACCTTTGCCGATTTTGCGGGAAAGATGGAAGGCTGTGTCGAGGAATTTCATTGCACAAGGGTGGTCGCGCTGAGCGTCCTTGTGGATAACCAAGAAGGGACTTTGCCTGTGGATTCTGTGGAAACTGCATTTCAGGCCTATGATAACAGGCTTTATCGTGTTTTTTGGCATTTTTCGCCCGAAACGGGCAGGCTTTCCGCCGCACAGGGACAGCCGACACAGCTTCTTGGCGTGGAGAAGCTTCTGCGCGCGGCGGCGGCAGGCAGGGAGCCGGAGGTTCTCGTTCTCAGGGATACGAAGGAACAGAAAACACCCGTCGCAACGGCAGTGATTTTCGTCATCTGTGCGGCGCTTCTGGCGTGGTGCATGCTTTCGGGGCAGAGAGAGGAAATCCTTTCCGCCTATGGTTTGAGCCGAGAGGGGATTCTCGCAGGCGAATATTATCGCTTTTTCACCTGTATGTTCCTCCATGCAGGACTGCTCCATCTGGCATCCAACAGCATTTATCTTTATTATTTCGGCGTGCGGGCGGAACGCCTTCTCGGTACGGGGAAATTTCTGGTGCTGTATCTGGTTTCGGGGCTTTGCGGCGGCGTGTTCAGTGTGCTGTTCAGCGGCAATGCAGGCGTTTCTATCGGCGCATCGGGGGCAATCTATGGTCTGCTTGGCGCAATGCTCCTGCTCACCAAAAAGCGCGGCGCACGTTATACGGGCATGAATTATTCTACCATGCTTCTTCTGGCGGCAACGGCGATTGGGTTCGGCTTTTTGCAGGAGGGCGTGGATAACTTCGCGCATATCGGCGGTTTTCTGGGCGGTATTGCGGTGTTTTCCTTGCTTCTGCGCAAAAAATGAGCAAAGCTGTGGACAAGCTATGGATAACCTGTGGAGTTATCCCCAAAAAAGCTGTGGATAAGGGGGTGTTTATCCCCAGAAAAATTATGCAATACAAGATGAATATTCTGATTTGCCGTAAAATCAAGGAATTTTCGGACAGTTTTGCGTGAAAAAGAAAAAACAGACACTATATCTTGGGTTTACAGAATCAGTTATCCCCAAAATTATTGTGGATAACCCCTACATCCTGTGGATAACCTGTCTGAACTGTGGAAAAAAGGAGAAATTTTATGAACCATATCACAAAATTGCAGGAAAACCTGCTGACAGCTGTGCAGGCCTCGCCCTATCGGGAAAAGACCATCGTCTTTGGTGAGGGTGCCGAAGCCCCTCTGCTGATGATGATTGGCGAAGCCCCCGGCGGCGACGAGGAAAAGCAGGGCCGCCCCTTCGTCGGCAAGGCAGGGAAGAACCTTTCCGCCTTTCTGAAGGTGGTCGGTCTGAAACGAGAGGAGATTTATATTTCCAACGTAGTCAAGCTGCGCCCTACAAAGGAAAGCCCCAAAACGGGCAAGGCGGTGAATCGTCCCCCCTCTGCGGAGGAAATCGCGTTTTTCCTGCCCTTTTTGCAGGCGGAAATCCAAACGATTGCGCCAAAGGTGCTTGTGACACTGGGGAATGTCCCCCTCAAGGCGGTCACAGGGGAGAAAAAAGCCGTTATTGGGGACTATCATGGCAGACCTGTGGCATTGGCGGATGGGCGCATCCTGTTCGCCCTCTATCATCCGGCGGCGGTCATTTATAACCGCGCCCTACAGGCGGTGTATGATGCGGATTTGCTGGAACTGAAAGCGTTTTTGCAGGAGGAGGGATTGCTGTAGTTTTTTCGGAAGAGGCAGACGGATAGAATGAAACGGAGGGAGAGCGTATGGGTTTACGAAAATTAACACAATGGGAAGAAACCGTAGCGAAACAGGAGCAGAAGCAATTTCGGCTGATGAGTGTTGCCATTGTCTGCGTCATTGCGATGTGCGTGGTGCTTTGGCTCGTGCAGGATAAGCTTTACGGGGATGTGGTAAACACAGGAACGGGTGCATACATCAGTTCGGCAATCGGCGTAGGCCTTGGGCTTTTGATGCGAAGCGCAGCGGGGAAAACGGAATGGGAGCAGCCATCGGAAAAACAGAAGAAACGGACAAGGGCCTTTAGCGGTATTTTCATTGCTATGGCAATCGGCGGAGCAATTTTCTTACAGGAATTTCGGTTGGTATTTGTGCAGCTTTTGTGTGCTTACATTCCGACTTTTTGGATTCTCAAAAAGCAGAAAACGGATTGTGATGGAAACTCCCTGCTTGCCTGTATCGTTGTTCTGATGACGGTCATGACTTTGGTCGGTACCTTTGTCGGCGTAAAGCTGATGGGTCTGACAAGCCTGCCAACCGTGGAAAAGAGGCTTGCGGCGGAGGGCTTCACAGAGATAGAATATAACACATGGATGTATGACCGTTGGCTCGATTTGGATGAGAATAACGAGAAGAAATATTACGTTTTCCAAGCGAAAAAGGACGGGCAGAACTGGCAGATTGCCGTTGACCCCAAGGGCGGTCAGCTTGTGCAGATTACAGCGGCGGAGGATTGATGCCCCTTGCCGAAATAGGAAACTTTGTGTAAAATAGGGATAGAGGATTGTTGCTTCGGCGGTTCAGTCACTCTCTGCAAAGGGGGTGATGCTATGAATAATTATGTTACATACTCGGATTTAATCCAGTTTGGAATACTTATCGTAGCGATTATCTCCCTGTGTAAAACAGGGAGATAATTAAAAAAAGACCGCCTAACAAAAGTTAGACGGTCAAAAACCTAAACCCAGGACTGACCGCCTTCTCACGAGCAGCAATCCTTTTCTTATCTATAGTATACGATTTTAAAAAATCTATGTCAAGCGGAAACTTATTTCAGCCGTTCCCATTCTGCCTCTTTAAATCCAATCAGTACAAAATCCTCCCCAATCACCAGCGGGCGCTTCACCAGCATTCCATTTGTCGCCAGCAGGGCAAGCTGTTCCTCCTCGCTCATATCGGGCAGCCTTTCCTTGAGGTTCTGCTCCTTATAAACCAGACCGCTTGTATTGAAAAATTTCTTGAGCGGCAGTCCGCTTTTCTCCCACCATGCCTTTAATTCCTCGGCTGTGGGGTTGTCCTCTACGATGTGTCTGTCATCAAAGGCAACGCCGTTTTCCGTAAGCCATGCCTTCGCCCTTTTGCAGGTGCTGCATTTGGGGTATTCCAAAAATAAAACGCTCATTTTTTCGCTTCCTTTCCCTGAATTTTTCCTATAGTATAAACTTTTTCTGTTTTTTCCACAAGTGCTATTGTTTTTTTGAAAAAACTGCGTTATCATACCATTATACAGTGAAATTTATTGCAGTTACTATAAAAAAACACACCCAATAAGGAGGCTTGTTCCAATGAAAATCGTTATTATCGAACCCTTGGGTATCACACCCGAAAAGCTGGCAGAAGCAACCGCAGCAGTGAAAGCAAGAGGTCATGAAATTGTGGCGTATGACACAAAGGAGGAGGATCAGGATAAGCTGGCAGAACGCGGCAAGGATGCCGATATCATCATCATTGCAAATCAGCCATTCCGTAAAAATGTTATCGAAAAATGCAAGAATCTGAAGCTGCTTTCCGTTGCATTCACAGGCGTAGACCATATTGATGTGGATTTCTGCAAGGAAAAAGGCATCTGCGTCTGCAATGCGGCAGGATATTCCACAAATGCCGTTGCAGAATTGGCATTCGGTCTGGCAATCTCCGTTCTGAGAAATATCCCTGCGTGTGATGCGGTTTGCCGTAAGGAAGGCACAAAGGCCGGTCTGGTTGGCGGCGAGCTGTTCGGTAAAACCTTCGGCGTTGTCGGCACAGGTGCCATCGGCAGCAAGGTTGCAAAAATCGCACAGGCTTTCGGCTGCAAGGTTGTTGCGTACAGCAGAACCGTAAAGCCTGAGATGCAGGGTGCAGGCATCGAATATCTGTCTCTGGAGGATGTGCTGAAGGTGAGCGATATCGTTTCCCTGCATGTGCCTCTGAATGATAAAACAAAGGGTCTGATTGGTGAAAAGGAAATCGCGCTGATGAAGAAAAACGCAATCCTGCTGAATACTGCGCGCGGCCCTGTTGTGGACAGCGAAGCACTGGCAAAGGCTTTGAATGAAGAAAGGATTGCAGGCGCAGGCATTGATGTATTTGAAATGGAGCCTCCCGTTCCTGCGGAGCATCCTCTGCTGCACAGCAAGCACACGGTTGTAACCCCTCACGTTGCATTCGCATCTCATGAAGCGCTGTTTACCAGAGCGCAGATTGTGAGCGAAAACATCCTGAAATGGGAGGACAGCAAGCCCCAGAACGTAATTTGCTAAGCTTGAGATTTTTGGGAAAACAGCATAAAACTGAATTGATATGACAAAATGGGCAATTTCAAATCCATAGGATTCCTGAGATTGTCCATTTTTTCTTGAAATTTTGTCTCCAAAAGCGTATGCTTTTGGGTATAAAGTTTCGGTCAAGCCTTTTCAAAGGCTGGCGGTGTGCGAGGCAGCGTCTCGCGAAAAAAAGAAGATAAAAAGGAGGAGATTCCATGCGATTCGGGTTTATCGGCGCAGGCAATATGGCAAGCGCCATCATCAGGGGCATGACCATCGGTACAAAAAGCTATGACGGTAAGGATATTTTCATCACAAGTAAATCCGGCACCTCTGCCCGGAAGCTGGCAGAGACCTGCGGTGCAACTGCGGTGACAACGGCGGCGGAGGTTGTAGCGGCGAGTGATGTTCTGGTGCTTGCGGTAAAGCCGCATATTCTGGCGGCTGTCCTGCCTGCGTTAAAGGAGGAAATTGCGGCAAAAAAGCCCTTGGTGGTTTCCATTGCGGCAGGCAAAGGTCTGGCATATCTGGCGGAGCTATTGCCGGAGGGGACACCGGTTGTCCGTATTATGCCGAATATCAATGCAAAAATCGGTGCAGCAACGAGTGGTCTTTGTGCCAACGCACTGGTAACGGCGGAACAGAAAGCCGTTGTCAGGGAAATGTTTGCAACCATCGGCGCGGTTATCGAGGTGGAGGAAAGCCAATTCGGCATTTTCACCGTTCTGGCAGGCTCTGCCCCGGCGTTCGCCTATCTTTATATGGACGCATTGGCGCGCGCCGCAGTCAAGGCAGGCATGTCCAAGAAGCAGGCACTGGAAATCGCCGCGGCAACCGTAGAGGGCAGTGCGAAAATGGTGCTCGAAAGCGGCGAGCATCCCATGTCTCTGGTGGATCAGGTCTGCTCCCCCGGCGGCACAACCATCGAGGGCGTAGCCGCATTGCAGGCAAATGGCTTTGAGGCAACACTGACAAAGGCCTTCGATGCCGTTCTGGAAAAGGATAAAAAAATGTAAATCGAAAACGGGTTTTAATTTCAGAGTGTAAACAAAGGGATTTTCAAGTGGCGGAAGGGTTTGGGAAACGAAGAGTATTCCCAAATGGAATCCGCAGGAGGAATTCACTTCCGACGAGGAAAACAACGGGTTTCAAGGCTTTTTTGCTGATGGAACCCGTTTGTTTATTCCTCTGTTTGAACTCGTTGAAATCCTGATTTCAACGAAGGGTGTCGACAAAGTCGACACCCTTATAAGGGGGCTATATCAAAATCAGAAGAACAGATGGAAGGTATTAAATCTCCAGCCTGCATCTTCCTTCCAGAGTACAAACAGAAATTCCTGTGTGGTGTAATCTTCGGGATTGTCCGGGGTGGTGTAGAAATAATCACCCTTGTATGCCTCGTTGCTGTTGGTGTAATATGCGGTTGCCTTGAAGCCGATTTCGTCCTCGCTTTCCTTATCTATTTCAAAGGTGTGCCCTGCATAGAAGATATTCGAGCCTCTGCCGCCGCCCAGGTAATATAGACCGCCGTCCTCGCCCTTGGTGAACATCAGGTTATCCTTGCTGAGGATGCTGTTGTCTACGAAAAATTCCGTGAAATACTGTAACAGATAAGTACGGAAATCCTCATAGGTCGGGAAACGGGGATCAGTGATTTTGTAGTATGTCAATTCGTCCTTCTCGTATGTGGCATTTTCATCATAATCAAATGCGCCAAAGCTGATCTGGTAATAAATTTTATAAGCACCTTCGTAAATTTCCTGTAAATCCTCGCTCAGCGGAGGCAGGCTCTCCTTATCTACTGTAATATCGGCGGCAACGGAATCCTCCGGCAGTTCCTTTGCAGGGGTATTGCCTCCGCAGCCGGAAAGCGCGCCAATGCCGACAGCAGCACAGAGCAAAAGGGTGATAAATTTCTTTTTCATGGGGTGTTTCTCCTTTCAGGTTTTCTTTTCGGATAACATAGTAGCACAAAGTTTCTGCAAAGAAAAGGGACTTTCGGAAATTGAAAGAAAGTCTTAAGAATTAGAAGAAATTGCAGAGGAATTTTGCATGAAAAAGGGCGGAACCGAGAGATTTCGCCCTTTTGTTAGATATATTCTGATTGATGTTTGTGAAAATTGAAATTATCTTTGAAATTACCTATATTCTCAAAAAATACCTTTGTTATATTTGAATTGTCCATATAGCATAAAGCCTAATCCGACAACAACTGCCGGATGGGTGATATAAGCTATCATTTCCTCACTCCAAAACGAAACTATGAAACCTAACACAAGAGATACTCCGATTATAAGCGTTCCTGTGCCGACGGCTTTTCCGTACTTCGGTATATCTTCTTCCTTTACTTTTCGTCTGTTATAAGAGTGAATGGTGCTGATATTGCCTTTGATATTTACAATTCCCATAACAGATATGAACACTCCCAAAATCAATAACACAATATTTTCCATAATAACCTCCTAAAAATAAAACAAATCTTCAAACTTCTTATCTAATGCAATACAAAGGATAAGAGCCAATTTTGCAGTTGGATTGAATTGCCCTGTTTCAATGGAACTAATCGTGTTTCTTGACACGCCTACCATTTCTGCAAGTTGAGCTTGAGAAAGGTTTGCTTCTGTACGAAATTCCTTCAAGTGATTTTTCAGTTGTAATTGTTCTTTCATACCCTCACCTCTAAAAGGCGACAAACAAATCCAACAAATGCCAAAATTGCAAGAATGAAAAATAAAACGCTCAATACCAAATCGCTCTTTCGTTTCATTTTGATAAAACGGACCAACCATTGTGTTGCAAGAATGCTAAAGTATATAACCCATGGACTATAAATCATAATATGGACAAGCATAGATGATAACCAAGAAAGCAGACAACACACTAAGGCACCAACTCTGCTTGCGTGACATCCTGCTTGATATGCCACTTCCATTTTAGCCAAATCTTTGTTGCGATGCTCTTTTCTGCTTGCATTTAAAATTTCTTCCTTTTTCATAGAACACCTCCGTTCCAAGTTTTCTTTGCATACTTTCATTATATTCATGCCAAGTTTTCTTGTCAATAGAGTTGATAAAAAAGTTATACAATATGATAGATAACTTTTTCATCGCTTCGACTATACTCGCAACGTAATGACTTCTTGAAAACTTGCCGAAAAGGAAACGCTGCCCTCTATCGACACACTGAAAAGGGCGGAACCTTTCGGTTCCGCCCTTCGTTTTTTTTAATTATTTTTTATGCCTCTGCCAGCTTCTTATAGGATGCATATTTATCCTTTGCATTTTCTGCTGCTTCCTTCAACAGAACCTCTGCGGTTTCGGGGAAGGTACGAACCAGAGAAGCGTAACGTACTTCACCCATCAGGAATTCATTGAAGTCCAGTGTAGGCTCCTTGGAATCCAGAATGAAGGGATTCTTGCCTTCCTTCTTGAGGTCGGGGTTGAAGCGATACAGATGCCAGTAGCCTGCCTGAACAGCCAGCTTTGCTTCCAGCTGTGCATTTGCCATACCCTTGGAAATACCATGGTTGATACAAGGTGCGTAAGCAATAATCAGGGAAGGTCCTTTGTATGCCTCTGCTTCCTTCAGTGCCTTGATGAGCTGGTTGGGGTCTGCGCCCAGTGCAACCTGTGCAACATAGATGTAGCCATAGCTCATTGCCAGCATACCCAGATCCTTCTTTACAGTGGGCTTACCGCCTGCGGCAAACTGTGCCACAGCGCCGATGGGGGTTGCCTTGGAGGACTGACCGCCTGTGTTGGAGTAAACCTCGGTATCTACAACCAGTACGTTTACGTCACGACCGCTTGCCAGAACATGATCCAGACCGCCGTAGCCGATGTCGTATGCCCAGCCGTCACCGCCGTACATCCACATGGATTTCTTTGTCAGGTGTTCGCTGTTTTCCAGAATGAAGTCCTTCAGCTCTGCTGCTGCACCGTCAACCTGCAGCTCCTTCAGTGCTGCGATAACCGCACGGCTGTCAGCCTTGCTTCTGTCGCCGTTATCCCAGTTTTCCAGCCATGTTTCAGCTGCTGCCGCAAAATCTGTGCCTGCGGTCATTGCCAGCAGATCCTTCACCTTCATGGTTACGCGGTCTCTCTGCTGCTCTACAGCCAGAACCATACCAACGGAGAACTGTGCGTTATTTTCAAACAGGGAGTTGCTCCATGCGGGACCCCAGCCTTCCTTGTTTGTGGTGTAAGGTACGCAGGGAGCTGCTGCGCCCCAAGCCTGTGTACAGCCTGTTGCGTTTGCCAGATACATTCTGTCGCCGTAAAGCTGTGTCATCAGCTTCGCATAAGCTGTTTCGCCGCAGCCTGCACATGCGCCGGAGAACTCCAGCAGAGGCTGTTCGAACTGAGAGCCCTTTACGGTGAATTTGCTCATGGGGTTTTTCTTATCAGACAGGGTCAGGGAGAAGTCCCAGTTATCCTGTTCGTGCAGCTGTGTTTCCAGAGGATGCATCACAAGTGCCTTTTCCTTTGCAGGGCAGGCTGTTACGCAGACACCGCAGCCCTGACAATCCAGAGGGTCAACCTGCATACGGAATTTGTACTGCTTGATTTCGCCTGCGCCGTTTGCATCCAGAACTGCGTAGGATGCGGGAGCGTTTGCTGCTTCCTCCTCTGTCAGCAGGAAAGGACGGATTGCAGCGTGAGGGCAAACGTAGGAGCACTGGTTACACTGGATACATTTTGTTGCATCCCATGCGGGAACGTCAATCGCAACACCGCGTTTTTCAAATGCGGAGGTGCCAAGAGGAACTGTGCCGTCCTCTCTGCCTGCGAATACGGATACAGGCAGCAGGTCGCCCTTCAGTGCGTTCATGGGAAGCATCAGCTTTTCTACATATTCGGGAAGAACCTTCTTGATTGCTTCGTGATCTACATCCTTTGCATCCTTCCAGCTTGCGGGAACGTCAATCTTTGTCAGACCGGAAAGCCCTGCGTCAACAGCGGCATAGTTCATGTTGACAACCTTTTCGCCCTTCTTGCCGTAGGATTTTACGATAGCCGCCTTCATGTATGTAACTGCGTCATCAACGGGGATGATGTTTGCCAGCTTGAAGAATGCGGACTGCAAAATTGCGTTTGTCTTGTTACCCAGACCGATTTCCTTACCAATCTTGATTGCATCAATGGTGTAGAAGTGGATGTTGTTGTTTGCGATGGTTCTCTTTACCTCCGCAGACAGGTGATGATCCAGCTCTTCGGGTGTCCATGTGCAGTTCAGCAGGAAGGTGCCGCCGGGCTTGATTTCGGAAACGATATCATATTTTTCCATGTAGCTCTGGTTATGACAAGCAACGAAGTTTGCGTTCTTTGTTACCAGATAGCTGGAGCGGATGGGCTTGTCGCCGAAACGCAGGTGAGAACGTGTGATACCGCCGGATTTCTTTGTGTCATATTCAAAATAAGCCTGTGCGTATTTATCTGTGTGGTCACCGATGATTTTGATGGAGTTTTTGTTTGCGCCAACCGTACCGTCGGAGCCAAGACCCCAGAATTTGCAGGATACGGTGCTTGCGTCAGCCAGATCGGGCTCTGCGCCAACCTCGATAGAGCTGTTGGAAATATCATCAATGATACCAACGGTGAAGTGGTTTTTCTGTGCGCCCTTCATGTTGTCAAATACTGCGATAATCTGTGCAGGAGTCACATCCTTGGAGGACAGACCGTATCTGCCTGCCAGAACCTTTGTGGTTCTGCCTGTTTCGATCAGTGCGGAACAAACATCGCCGTAAAGAGGCTCGCCCAGTGCGCCGGGTTCCTTTGTTCTGTCCAGAACGGTCAGAACCTTTACTGTTTCGGGCAGAGCTGCTGCGAAGTGTGCCAGAGAGAAGGGTCTGTACAGGTGAACCTGCAGGAAACCAACCTTTTCGCCCTTTGCGGTCAGGCTTTCCACAACCTCCTGCGCAACGCCTGTTACGGAGCCCATCGCTACGATAACATGCTCTGCGTCAGCTGCGCCGAAGTAGTTGAACAGCTTGTAATTTCTGCCTGTGATTTTGTTGATTTCGTTCATGTATTCCTCTACGATTTCAGGCAGTCTGGTGTAGAAGGGTGTGCATGCCTCTCTGTTCTGGAAGAATACGTCGGGGTTCTGTACGGTGGAGCGCTGTACGGGGTGTTCGGGATTCAGTGCATTCTTTCTGAATTTCTTCAGTGCCTCCTGATCCACCAGCTTTTCCAGATCCTCATAGTCCATTACTTCGATTTTCTGCAGCTCATGAGAGGTACGGAAGCCATCGAAGAAGTGGATGAAGGGAACGCTGCCCTTGATTGCGGAAAGGTGTGCCACACCTGCCAAGTCCATAACCTCCTGTACGGATGCGGAGGAAAGCATTGCACAGCCAATCTGACGGCAGGACATAACGTCGGAGTGATCGCCGAAGATGGAGAAGGCATGTGTACCAACGGTTCTGGATGCAACGTGGAATACGCCGGGCTTCAGCTGCCCTGCGATTCTGTACATCGGGGGAATCATCAGCAGAAGGCCCTGAGATGCGGTATAGGTTGTTGCCAGTGTGCCTGCCTCCAGAGCGCCGTGCATTGCGCCTGCGGCACCTGCTTCGGATTCCAGCTCCAGCAGACGCACGGTCTGACCGAAGATATTCTTTTTGCCGTTTGCAGCCCAGCTGTCTACGTGCTCCGCCATAGGGGAGGAGGGAGTGATGGGGTAAATCGTTGCGACCTCTGTAAAGGCATAGGAAACGTATGCCGCAGCTTCATTACCATCCATGGTTTTCATCATTTTTGTGTTCATGGTGTAGACTCCTTTCATATAAATAATAAGGGATAGAAATAGTGATTTGTTATCCTGTATCGGGTTCCCGTTTGAATGGGAAATTGCTATCTTTTGTATATTTTATGTTAGATTATTGAAATTTTATTGTCAATACTGTACGAGAAAAAGAACTTGTATTTTGTGTACAAAATTAAATACTTGTGAGTTTTGCATTAAGAAAAGTACAAACGGATGTAATTTTTTGAAATCGTATGGAATTTTTAGGAAAAAACAGGCGAATTTCTCTGACAAAACAGGGAAAAAGCCTATCGGAAAAGGGGGAATAGAGCATGGAACCGGCAAGAGTGCGATTTCTGGAAGAGGGGGAGGAGCCTGTCCTTCCTAAGTGGACAAAGCTGCTGCCACAGCGGTGGAGACAGAGAAAAACAGTGGACACTTACCCGTACACACTGACACGAGTGGACGGGGTACTGACAGGCATTTTGCAGGCAGAGCGGACAGCTGCACTGACAGCAGATTGGAGAAGGGGGGCGGTGCGCCTTCTGGCTGCCCTGGAGGAAGCGGGGGCCGCCATCATTGTGCCGCCTGCCGAGGGAGAATTTCCCAGAGAGCGGCTTCCCTTTGCCGAGGGGCGCAGGCTGGCACAGCTTTTTGCCTTCGCGGGTGCGGCAGAGGCATTGTGCCGGCAGGGCAGAAATCCGGAGGAATCGGCATTTCTTCTGGCAGGGGGCGAGCCGCATATCTGGGGGAGGGTGCTTTCCTCTCTGGGAAATGAGGTGAATCGCCTTGCCATCTTTACGCAGGAGCCGGAAGCGGCAGAGGGCGTGGTGCAGCGGCTTTATGCGGAGCGCGGCTTGATGGCGGAGGTCTTTTCCTCCCCGAAAAATGCTGCGCTTGGGGCGGCGGATGTGGTGCTTTCCTGCGGCATGGAGCAGCGTGCCTATGAGCATATTCTGAAGCGAGGGTGCATCTGGCTGGATTTCGCAGGCAATCGCCCTGTTCTGCGGCGGCTTAGGAGTCTGCGTCCGGATATTTCGGCGGCGGAGGGGTTCTTTTTCCGCATGGCGGCAGAGGGCGGAGAGCAGGCGGAGGGCAGGCTTGCCGAGGCAAGGGCATACCTTGGCTGTGAGGCGTTTCGGGAAGGCTTTTCGGCAGAGGATTGGGACGGGGAGCAGCTGTTTTCCGCCTTGCAGGAGAAGGGCTTTGCCGTTTCGGGCTTTTCCGCCTTTGGCAAAAGGGTAAAAATAAAGCTGCATCCGGATAAGAAGCCTTGATTTTTCAAGGAAAAAGCGTTGACAATCCGGTCGGAATCAGTATATAATATTACGATAGTTCGGGAGGGTAATCGCAAGCCTTCCTTTTTTCCTTGTCTGAAACGAGGAAAGCATGAAATGAGACTAAAACGAGGAGTGACACACCCATGACAGAAAAGAAAGTTGTTTTGACCTATGACGGTCTGAAAAACATGGAGGCGGAGCTGGAAAACCTGAAAACCGTCCGCAGAAAAGACGTAGCAGAAAAAATCAAAGAAGCAAGAGGTCAGGGTGACCTTTCCGAAAACGCCGAATATGATGCAGCGAAGGAAGAACAGGCAGAAATCGAAGCGCGTATCGTGCAGCTGGAAAAAATGCTGCGCAATGCAGAGGTTATCGATGAAGAAGATGGTGCAAAGGATACCATCAGCCTGGGTACAACCGTAACGGTGCTGGATGTGGAATTTGACGAGGAAATGGAATACACCATTGTAGGCTCTGCCGAGGCAGACCCCATGAACGGCAGAATTTCCAACGAATCCCCTGTCGGCATGGCACTTCTGGGACATAAAAAGGACGATATCATTATGATTGAAACACCTGACGGCGAAGTGGAATTCAAGGTGCTGAGATTTACAAAATAAAACCATTACAAAAGAACGGACAGGAGGAAGAAAAGTGGCAGAAGAAAATAAGGAGTTGACCCAGCAGGAGCTGAGTGAACAGAATAGAATCAGAAGAGAAAAGCTGGCACAGATGCAGGAAGCAGGCAAGGACCCCTTCCAGATTGTAAAATATGATGTGACACACCACAGCGACGAAATCAGAGCGAACTTTGATGCGCTGGAAAATAAGGATGTTTGCATCGCAGGCAGACTGATGAGCAAGCGTATCATGGGGAAGGCATCCTTCTGCAATATTCAGGACAGAAACGGTCTGATGCAGTCCTATGTCAGCAAGAATGACATCGGCGAGGAGGATTACGCTGCATTCAAAAAATATGACATCGGTGATATCATCGGCATTAAGGGCTTTGTATTCAAAACAAAAACAGGCGAAATTTCCGTACACGCAAAAGAGGTTGTTCTGCTTTCCAAGAGCCTGCAGGTTCTGCCCGAAAAGTTCCATGGTCTGAAGGATCAGGAGCTGCGCTACAGACAGAGATATGTAGACCTGATTGTAAACCCCGAATCCAGAGATACCTTTATCAAGCGTTCCAAGATTATTACGGAAATCAGAAGATTTTTGGACGCAAAGGGCTTCTTAGAGGTAGAAACTCCCGTTTTGCAAACCATCCCCGGCGGTGCATCCGCAAGACCCTTTATCACACACCACAACACACTGGATATTGATATGTACTGCCGTATCGCGCTGGAGCTGCCCCTGAAGAGACTGATTGTCGGCGGCTTTGAAAGAGTATATGAAATCGGTCGTGTATTCAGAAACGAGGGCATTTCCGTTCGTCATAACCCCGAATTCACCCTGATGGAGCTGTATCAGGCCTACACAGATTACAAGGGCATGATGGACATTACGGAAGAAATGTTCCGCACCGTAGCACAGAACGTGCTGGGCACAACAAAGATTACCTACGGCGGCTATGATCTGGATCTGGGTCAGCCCTTCGAAAGAATCACAATGACAGATGCCGTAAAGCAGTTTACAGGCGTTGATTTCGACCGGGTGAAGGATACAGAGGAAGCAAAGAAAATCGCGGCAGAAAAGGGCGTAGAATTTGAAGAACGCCATGTAAAGGGCGATATTCTGAACCTGTTCTTTGAAGAATTCGTAGAAAAGAACCTGATTCAGCCTACCTTCATCATTGATTACCCTGTAGAAATTTCTCCTCTGACAAAGAGAAAGCCCGACAAACCCGAATTTACAGAAAGATTCGAGCTGTTTATTGTCGGCAGAGAATACGGCAATGCATACTCCGAGCTGAACGATCCCATCGACCAGCGTGCGCGTTTTGAATATCAGGAATATCTGCGCGAAAACGGTGACGATGAGGCAAATATGATTGATGAGGACTTCCTGACTGCTCTGGAATACGGTATGCCCCCTACAGGCGGTCTGGGTGTTGGTATCGACAGATTTGTTATGCTGCTGACGGAATCCGTTTCTATCAGAGACGTTATCCTGTTCCCGACCATGAAGCCTCTGGACGCTGATAAGAAGGCATCCAAGACTTCCGAAGCAGCGCCTGCAGCAAAGGTCGCTGAGAGGGTTGATTTCTCCAACGTGAAGATTGAGCCGATTTTTGAAGAAACGGTAGATTTTGATACATTTGCAAAATCCGATTTCCGTGCGGTTAAGATTTTGGCTTGTGAGGCAGTTGCAAAATCCAAAAAGCTGCTGAAGTTTGTGCTGGATGACGGCGAACGTAAGGATCGCGTGATTTTAAGCGGTATTCACGATTATTATGAGCCTGAGGAGCTGGTTGGTAAGACAGCAATCGCTATCGTGAACCTGCCCCCCAGAAAAATGATGGGCATTGATTCCGAGGGTATGCTGATTTCGGCAGTACACGAGGAAGACGGTCACGAGGGACTGAACCTTCTGATGGTTGATGACAGAATCCCGGCAGGGGCTAAGATGTACTAATTTTATAGAGAGAAAAAATGAGGACTTCCCGCAGGGGAAGTCCTGTTTTTATGTGGTTATCGGCAGAAGGCTTGCTGAGAGACGGTGAAGATGATATTATGCTTTAAGAGCCTATTGGATATGAGGGAGTTAAAGTATGAGAAAAACCTTGTTATATTATGAACAAAATGCAGAAAATTTTATCCGTGAAACAAGAGATGTCGATTTTAGTGAGGTACAAGAGCTTTTTTTGAGCAAGCTGGAAAAGGGTGCTTTGATTTTAGATTTTGGCTGTGGTTCGGGGCGTGACACAAAATACTTTTCAGATAGAGGCTATCTTGTTGAGGCGGTAGATGGTTCTGCCGAGATGTGTCGGGCGGCAAGTCGATATACGGGTATTGAAGTGAAGCAAATGTTATTTCAGGAATTGGAGGAATATGAAAAGTATGATGGGATTTGGGCGTGTGCGTCCATTCTTCATTTAACCCATAATGAATTAAAAGAGGTGCTGAAAAAAATATTGCTTGCACTCAAGAAAGAGGGGATTGCCTATCTTTCATTCAAATATGGGACTTTTGAGGGAGAGCGAAGGGGAAGATATTTTCTTGATATGACAGAAGAAGCATTTGTGGAACTGTTAAATGAAACAGGCGGCTTTGACATAGAGGAGAAATGGATTACCGGCGATGTTCGACCGGAAAGAGGAGACGAACGGTGGCTGAATCTGATTCTGAGAAAACGAAATGAAGGGTGATTGCAATGATAGCAAATTCGTGGACAAGAAGTGAGTATTATCGAATAAAGGCAGCCTTGCACGGAAAAGTTCCGACAAGAATGGAGCTTTTCAGAATGATGAAGGAGCCACAATATTTATCCTGCATAGAAAAATCTAAAGAGAATATTTTCAGACAGTACCTTGCTGCACTGGAGGAAATGGGCGAGTCGAGTGCAGAAGATGAAGAATTGAAAATGAGTAGGCTACAAAAAAACAGGACTTCTGAAAAGAAGTCCTGTTTTTATGCTAAAGCTCCTGCAGGCACAGCCTTTTTATCCAATACCTTTTCTGAATCGCATCCAGCCATTCCTGCGGCATGGCTTCATAATGATAATACAGCCCTGCCAGACCGCCTGCGATTGCGGCGGTGGTATCGGTATCATCGCCGAGATTGACTGCGCGGAGCAGGCAGTCCCGAAAGCTATTGGTATGAAGCAGGCACCAGATTGCCGCCTCCAGAGCATGCAGGACGTAGCCGTCACTCTTGATTTCATCTTCGGGCAGGGAGAAAAATTCATTGAAGTCGCGCAATCTCCGAAAGTACATCAGCTCCGCAAGGCTTTCAGGTGTGCGATAAAATGCAAAGCCCTTTTCTAAGCCGCATTGGATACAGGTGATGAGATCGGCATTTTTGGGTGCCATTGTGACGATGGCTTTTGCGATAAAATAATACAATCCGCTTGCGATATGACACCGCAGATGATTATGCGTAAGCCCTGTTGCCAGATGGATTTGCCGAAGGGCATCTACATCCGAAATATCTTCCTTCTGAATGAAATACAGGCAGACAGGGAGAATTCGCATCAATGCGCCATTGCCGTTGGAATATTCGTCCGTTTCGCCGCAGGTTGTGAGGTCGTGGCTGTCGCGATACTTATAGATGGCATTGCTGCAGGTATTCCCCTCATCAAACGCCTCGCCGAAGGGGGTATATGCGCCATGAAATTCCCAATCGAGAAAGCGTTCCATGATATCGCGCAGGTCGATGCAGTTCCTTTCGTTGATGCTCGCGAGGGTTGCGAGCGCCATACTGCTGTCATCCGTCCATGTGCCGGGGGGCATGTTATAGGTGCCGTAGCCCTCCATTTCGGTGATGGCTCCGCGCTCCCGAAGCTCCTCTCTGCCGAGAAACTGAACGGGACACCCCAATGCGTCCCCGACCACCAGTCCCATCATGCCGTCTAAGACCATCTTTCTGTCGTTCATGTGCATACTCCTTTCTGCATACCGTTCTTACCAATCCTCCCAGTAATCCTCTGCATTACTGCCATCCGGCATATAGCCGTCCCAGTCATCCATGAAATCCTCATAGCCTTCATAATCGTCGCAATCGGGCAGTTCGGGCTTCTTCTGCGATTTGGGGGCGGTGTATACGGGGGTGGGAGTTGTTTTGGCAGGCTGATTCTGCTCGGAAGATTTACTCTGTTCGGAGGGTTTATTCTGCGCAGCAGGCTGATTCTGACCGGAAACAGGCTTGCGCTTCGCACCTCTGTCGGAGGAAGCAAGCTGTTCTTCTCGACGAAAGATATGCTTATGCTGATCAAACAGAGAGCCATTAAGCGAAACAAACAGCGTTTCCTTTTGTGCCGTGGTGTCCAGTGTAAGCGTCAGCGCACCGCGCTGCGGATGCCATTTCGTGATGGTATAAGAAAATACTGCGCCGTTTTCATAGGTTTGTATTGCGGTATCGCCATGGATGCTCCATGTTTGTCGTTCCCCTCTCGCGGTGTAATATACAAAGGTATCCTGTAGGGCGGACTGCATTTCCTCCTGTGAGGAATAAAGCGTTCTTTCTGCAAGATTGTTGCGGTCGGTAATCAAGCATGCGATACTGAGAATAAAAATGACTGCGACCCAGATAAGAATGGTACTCCTTTTTTGTGACATTATCTGCTCCCCTCCAATCATTCCGTTTATTTTCCGAGCCTCTGCTTGGCGAGCATTTTTCTCTGATAAGCAGGGAAGTCCCTCTGTGCCAGCTCATATTCTGCCAGCTTTTCATCATATCTCTTTTTTGCATTTGAGGTTGCCATGATGATAAAGGAAACACCGACAACAAGCCCGACAAAAAAATAAAAAGAGTCCATCAGGAAGAGACCGAAAGCGGCATCAAACAGACCGATGATGCCGATACCCATGTAAACCTTTTCGCCGGACCCCATTTTGTTTACCGGCTTTTCGGGCATCCGGATGCGGCTGAGAAGGAGTGCTTCTGTAGCAGGGTCGGGCTTTCTTCTGATAGTAGGGATGGTATCCTGCCATTCCGCAGCTTCGACAGAGCAATCCCGTTCTGCTTCCTTTTTTGCCTCCATAAAGGCGACGAATGACATAAATTTCAGAAAATCCTTATCCATAGAAGGCTCCTCCTTTGCGAAAAAATAACTAATTTAAGCTTATCATAGAGGATTTTTGCGAGAAAAGCAAGTTGGCTGCAGTCAGTCCGCAGTTTTATGGATTTCTGACGGAACCGGGGGAGAAGATGCAGATTTCCGCATCGGAGCAGCTTAGAAAATTCTGCCGGCGGCATGCAGAGGCGATTGACGACGAAAATCTTGAATTTATGCGGATGTTCGCATATACTGGAGATAGTATTTCAGACAGAGGACATCCTTTTGCGGCGCAATGCCTTTCTGTGCTGAGGGGATGCGGTGGAAAGGAAGTGAACGGCATGGCGATGGATGAGGAGCTTTACAGGCGATATCTTTGCGGCGATGAAGCGGGGCTTGTGGCATTGATGAAAAAATACGGCAATCCGCTGACCTTATATATCAACGGCTATCTGCATGACGTTCACGAAGCGGAGGATTTGATGATCGAAGTCTTTTCCTATTTATTTACGAAAAAGCCGCACATTCGAGACGGCGGCTTAAAGGCCTATCTGTATAAAGCGGCACGGCACATGGCTTTACGCGGCAAAAGCAGACGGCGGCTTTTCTTCAGCCTGGATAACCTGACCGAGGAGCCGGACGGACAGACACTGGTGGAGGAGGTTGTCCGCACAAAGGAGCGGGATCGGATTCTGCATTTCTGCATGGCTGCGTTAAATCCGGATTATCGAGAGGCGCTTTATCTGGTCTATTTTGAGGGCATGAGCTATTTGCAGGCTGCTGATGTCATGGGGAAAAGCGAGAAGCAGATTACCAATATGGTGTATCGGGGCAAGGGCCGTCTGCGTGGATTGTTGGAACGGGAGGGAATCACAAATGCGGAGTCATGAGGAACGAATTGCAGAGGTAAAGCGGCGGATTGCGGAAAAGGAGCGTCGGAGAAAGCAGCGGCAGGAACGGATCGCTGCCCTTTTCGGCGTGGCGGCGTGCCTTGCGGTAATCGTTGGGGTTTCCCTTTTTATGCCCGATATGGTCAATCGAATGGAGCCGGGTATATCCTCCGGCTTTGGAACAGCGGCAACAATGCTGGGCGGCAGTGCTGCGCTGGGATATATCGTGACCGGACTGCTCGCCTTTATCCTTGGTGTGTGTGTGACAATCGCGTGCTTCCGTATCTGTCTGCTGCATAAGGACGAACAGTCGGGGGAGCAAAAGGGGGACAATACGAATGGAACTTGCCGATAACTTTGTGCAATTCTCTGTTACCCTGCTGGGCTTTTGCCTGAGCGGGATGCGATATTTGAAGGGCAGAAAGCAGGCGTATTTTCTGCTGACCTGCTTTTATGGCTGTTTTGCGCTCGGCTCCCTGTACTGGACGCTGTATCTGTTTCTGTTTTCAAAAACGCCGCAGGTTTTTTATGTATCGGAGTTTGGCTGGGTGGCAAGCGTTATTTTTCTTTCTATTTTGCAATACTCCCTTTCCTCTGCGGAGGAAAGAGGCTTTGTGTGCCGAAGGGCGCGGATTGCCTTTCTGATAGGCGTTCCCTTATGTATATTTTACTGCACCTTTGGGGATGTTCTCTCGAATCTGCTTTGGTGCGGCATGATGATTGCTGTTTCCTATCATGCGATACGGGGGCTTACTTACGCGCGAACGCAGACGGGAGCGGCACGGCAGCTGCGATATTTCCATATCGGGGTGCTGTGCTATGTGGCGGCGGAATATATCCTTTGGACTTCCGGCTGCTTCCGGCAGGGGGATTCGGCTTTCTTCCTCTATTACGGGTTTGATGTTCTGCTGACGGGCTGCATATTCGCGCTGCTGCCTGCCACGGGAAGGGCGGTGCAGGCATGACATATATGGAAAATATTTTTATCTGTATGGCATCGCCTCTGCTGATTGCCGCCCTGTGCATGGGAAAACGGCATACAGGGGCTTTTCTGTTCTGCTTTGCGGGAATGGGCATGTGCCTGCTTTCTGCATATCTCAATACCTTTCTCACCGCGCTGTATGGGGCGGATGCCTTTGCCGCCACTGTGGAGATTGCGCCTGTGGTGGAGGAGGGGATGAAGCTGCTGCCGCTGCTCTTTTATCTTTTGGTATTTGAGCCGAAGGCGCGGCAGATTGGGATTGCCGCAGTGATTACTGCGCTTTCCTTTGCGACCTTTGAAAATATCTGCTATCTGATTCAAAACGGAGCCGCGCATTTCTCTTTTATTTTCTTCCGTGGCATCGGAACGGGAGCAATGCATGTCATTTGCGGAGCCATCGTCGGCGGCGGGCTTGCGTATGTGTGGCGGCGGACGTGGCTGAAAATTGCCGGAACCTGCGGACTACTTGGGGCGGCGATTACCTTTCATGCAATTTATAACCTGCTGATTGCCTACGGCGGCACAGCGCAGTATATTGCGTATCTTTTGCCTGTGGGGATTCTGGCGGCAGGCAAGCTGATTTTTTTATTTTTTTTAAAAAAATTTGATTTTTAGGTGAGAGTTTTTCTGTTTTTTTGTACCTATATAAGTGAAAGGCTCTTTCTGCGGTGTCTGCATGGCGCAGAAAAAAGGAAGGAGCGGGACACGGAAAAGGAAACGACATGACAGCAATGGAGGGAGGAAAAACGAATGAAAAAACAAAGAAAACGGATTTACACGGCACTGCTTTGCACCTGCTTCCTGTTTTCTACGGCTTCTGTGCCGGTATTGGCGGCAGAAACGGAGCAGGAGGAGGAAATGACTACCCTGTCAAGCAGAAGCGGAGAGGCGGAGGTTTCCGCGGCGGCGGATTTGGCTTCCGCGCTGGGAGACAGCAACATTTCCAAGATTACACTGAAGCAAGATATTGCTATCAGCGATACACTGACGGTCAACCGCGCTGTGACGCTGGATTTGAACGGCTTTGTGCTGCAAATGACGGGCAACGACAGTGTAATCAAGGTGGAGCAAGGCGGCGAACTGACGATTGCGGACAGTGACAAAGACAAAGAGCATAAATTTGCCCAGCCCAGCGGCGGTTTGTCCGCCGGTTTGTGGGAACTGAACAGTAATGGCAGCGAAACCGTCAACGGCGGCATTATCACCGGCGGCAAGGCACAAAAAGGCGGCGGCGTGTATGTCGCGCCCGGCGGAAAGCTGAATATGACCGGGGGCAGCATTGTCGGCTGTCAGGCAAGGTATGGTGGTGGTGTGTATCTTGACAATAACGACCAAACAGGTGAACCCAGCGAATTTACCATGACAAGCCGCAGCATTATCGGCTGTACGGCGAGCGATTATGGTGGCGGTGTAGCGGTTAATCCGAAATGCACATTCACGATGAATAATGGCTCTGCGGTTCGCAGCTGCACTGCACGACTCGGCGGCGGTGTGTACACTAACAACAACGGTACAAATGGACCTGGTGTATTTACCCTGCGTAACGGTGCTATCCTTTCGTGTAAGGCTGATTCTTGGGGTGGCGGCGTTTACAACGAAGGCAGCTTTATCATGGAGGACGGTACAATCAAAAACTGCACTGCCGAATGGGCTTGGCCGTCCAGTGGTGGGGTATTTAACCATAGGGAGTTCACCATGAGCGGCGGCGCGATTGGTGAAGAGAACAAGACTGACAAAAGTCATGTATACAACAATTCTTTCACTAGTGCTATATTTACCATAAGCGGCGATGCAACAATCTATACAAACGTAGCCAATGATAGCAGATTAAATGCTGACGGCGGTGAGATTTTCGGTGATGTGACAAATGCTGTTTATAGTGAATATGGTGCGGTAATCGCAGGTGCCGGCAGCACTGAGTTTTCCGGTGCAGTAACCAACAACGAAACGGGCACTATTGCCGGCGGCGTATTTACGGGCAGTGTCACGAACAACTTAGGGACGATTTTAGGCGGTGATTTCAGCCAAGCGGAGCCCCTGAATGGTCAACTTGCCATCACCTTTGAACCGAACAATGGAGGTATTAGCAGCAGGCAGGAGGTGGTTTGGAGTAAGGAGGGAACACCACTTGAAGTTCCGACCCCCGAGCCAACCAAAGAGGGGCATACGTTTGAGGGCTGGTATTACGATAACAACGGCGTAAATAAAAAATGGGATTTTAAAACGGATAGAGCCAGATATACCATGACCCTTAAAGCGAAGTGGGAAGCGAATACAAGCAGTAGCGGCGGCGGCGGTGGCGGCGGCACGACCTACTACACGCTGACCTTTGAAACCAACGGCGGCGACAGCATACAGGCAATCCGCGCCGCTCGCGGCAAAACGCTTGACCTTTCCGCCTATACCCCGATGCGTGACGGCTATGACTTCGGCGGCTGGTATGCCGACAAGGATTTGACGCAGAGGATTACGGAAATCAAGCTGAGCGGCAGCAAAACGGTTTATGCAGACTGGAAAAAGAGAGAGCCGGACGCAGTGAAGAATCCCTTTGCGGATGTCAATGCAGGCGATTGGTTTTATCGGGATGTTTTGTTTAGCTACGAAAAGGGGCTGATGTCCGGTATGGATGCGGCAGCCTTTGCGCCCTATGCGAACACCACCCGTGCGCAGATAGCGGTAATTTTCTACCGCATGGAGGGCAGCCCTGCTGTCGAGGGAGAAAACAGCTTTACCGATGTTGTGCGTGGCTCCGGTACGGCATGGTTTTATGATGCGGTGACATGGGCACAGCAAAACGGCATTATGGGCGGCTACGACAACAGCAGCTTTGCCCCGAATGATCCGATTACCCGTGAACAGCTTGCGGCGATTTTCTATCGCTACGCGCAGTATAAGGGCTATGATACCACACAGGGCGGCATGGCAATTCGGGAGTTCGGCGATTACGAGAGCATTTCCGATTATGCGATGAGCGCGATGGCGTGGGCGGTGAATACCGGCCTTGTAAAGGGCGACAGCAATCTCCTTTATCCGAAGGGCACTGCTACGCGTGCCGAGATTGCGGCGATGCTCCACCGCTTCGTTGAAAACGGAATGAAATAAGCAAACAAAAAGCAGAAGCTCCTGCGAAAAAGGAGTTTCTGCTTTTTTATTGGCGTTATACCTTCAAAACGAAATGGTTTTTATGAAAATCCAGCAGACCCTCATCCCGCATTTTCCCAAGCTCCAGCGAAAGTCCGCTGCGCTCCACCGCGAGGTAATCCGCAAGCTGCTGTCTGGAAAAGGGAATATCGAATTCATATTTTCCGAGCCGCTGTGCCTCTGCGGAAAAATAGGACATCAGCTTTGCGCGCGTTGTGCGCTGCCCCATGTGGGTCAGCTTTTCGCTGAAGCGCAGGTTTTTCTCCGCAAGCTCGCCAAGCAGATTTCGGATGATATGGCTATGATGCGTGCAGGCGGAGGAGCACACATGCAGCACACGCTTTATGTTCAAATACAGCACCGTAACAGCCGTTTCCGCCACAACGCTTACATTTAGCACAGAGCCGGGCGCGCAGGCATAGGCGGCGGCAAAGGTTTGCCCCACCCCTGCCTTGGAAATGATGTTGCGGTTGCCCCAGATGTCCTCCTGTATGATTAGAACACTGCCGGACAGCACCAGACCGATGGCATCTGCCGTATCCCCAATGCGCAGCAGCAGGGCATCCTTGGGAAAGCTTTCCCTTCTTGTTTCCAGACAGGAGAGCATTGCGGTCAGTTCCTCCTCGGAAACGCCCGAAAAAAGCTGAGAGGAACGGATGATGGGAAAAAATTCTTTCATAAAAACCCTCTTTTCGTTGAAAATTCAACAGACTTGTTGAATTTAGCATACTATAATGAAAACAAAAAAGCAAGGAGGTTTTTATTGTGAAAAGAAGAATCATTGAAATTGATCAGAATAAATGCAATGGCTGCGGTGCCTGTGCCGCCGCTTGTCACGAAGGCGCAATCGCTATGGTAAACGGAAAGGCGCAGCTGATGCGCGATGACTACTGCGATGGTCTGGGCGATTGCCTGCCTACCTGCCCCACTGCCGCGATTACCTTTGTGGAGCGCGAAGCGGCAGCGTATGATGAAAAGGCAGTGGAGGAAAATAAGCGCAGAAGGATGCAGGAAAAAATGCAGACAGAAGGGATGACACTCCCCTGCGGATGTCCGGGAAGTCAGTCCAGAACGATTGCACACGAAGAATCCGCCGTGGCTTGCAATACAGAGGCGGTCAGCCGCCTGTCCCAGTGGCCTGTGCAGATTAAGCTGGTTCCCGTACGCGCACCGTATTTTGACGGCGCAAAGCTGCTGATTGCCGCAGACTGCACCGCGTATGCCTATGCCGCCTTCCACGAAAAATTCATCAAGGGACATATCACCCTTGTGGGCTGTCCGAAGCTGGACAGTGTGGATTATTCCGAGAAGCTGACCGAAATCATTCGCGAGAATGATATCAAAAGTGTCACCATTGTCCGCATGGAGGTTCCCTGCTGCGGTGGTCTGGAATTTGCGGCAAAAACGGCATTACAGCAGAGTGGAAAATTTATTCCATGGCAGGTTGTGACCATCTCCACAGATGGCAGAATTCTGGATTAAAAAAGAAGAATAAAGAGGATAAAAAAGAAAGAGAGGCGATTGTATGAAAAACAGGATGTTTTGTTTTCAGTGTGAGCAGACGGCAGGATGTACCGGCTGTACGGGAAATGCAGGCGTTTGTGGCAAAACCGCTGATGTGGCACAGCTGCAGGATGAGTTGACAGGGGCGCTGATCGGGCTTGCGCGCGCAACGGACAATGCACCCGATGTGAATGACGGCACATGGCGGCTGATGATTGAGGGATTATTTACCACCGTTACAAATGTAAGCTTCAACGAAAAGACATTGCGCGAGCTGATTGACCGCGTACATGCGGAAAAGGCAAGGCTTGTGCCTGACTGTTCGGACTGCGCTGCTCCGTGCGGTCGCGCTGCCGATTACGATATGACGAATCTCTGGAATGCGCAGGAGGATATCCGCAGCCTGAAATCCCTGATTCTGTTCGGGGTGCGCGGCATGGCGGCCTATGCGCATCATGCTCTGGTGCTGGGCTATACCGATGATACGGTGAACGATTTCTTTGCAAAGGCGCTTTTTGCTGTTGGCGAGGATTGGGGCATGGAGGAGCTGCTGCCCATCGTGATGGAGGTCGGTGAGAAAAACCTCAAGTGCATGGCGCTTCTGGATCAGGCAAATACCGAAAGCTATGGCACGCCTGTACCTGTTACCGTTCCGCTGACTGTGGAAAAGGGGCCGTTTATTGTGATTTCCGGTCACGATCTGCATGATCTCAAGCTGCTGCTGGAGCAGACCGAGGGCAGGGGCATCAATATTTATACCCATGGCGAAATGCTGCCTGCACATGGCTATCCCGAATTGAAAAAATATGCGCATCTCAAGGGCAACTTCGGCACAGCATGGCAGAATCAGCAGAAGGAATTCGCAGAGCTGCCTGCGCCGGTGCTGTTTACCACCAACTGCCTGATGCCGCCGAAGGCAAGCTATGCCGACCGCGTATTCACCACAGAGGTGGTATCCTATCCCGAAATGACGCATATCGGCGCGGATAAGGACTTCACTCCTGTGATCGAAAAGGCACTGGAACTGGGCGGTTATGCCGAGGATAGAATGTTTACAGGCATCAATGGCGGCAATACAGTGATGACAGGCTTTGCCCGCGGTACTGTGCTTGGGGTGGCGGATAAAGTCATCGAGGCTGTGAAAGCCGGTGCAATCAGACATTTCTTCCTTGTTGCAGGCTGCGATGGGGCGCGTCCCGGACGCAATTACTATACGGAGTTCGTAAAACAGACCCCTGCGGATACGGTTGTGCTGACGCTTGCCTGTGGCAAATACCGCTTCAATGACCTTGACCTTGGCACCATTGGCGGTCTGCCCCGTCTGATGGATATCGGGCAGTGCAATGATGCTTACAGTGCGATTCAGATTGCCGTTGCGCTTGCCGATGCGTTCGGCTGCGGCGTGAATGATTTGCCGCTGTCTATGGTGCTTTCCTGGTATGAGCAGAAGGCGGTGTGTATCCTGCTGACCCTGCTGTATTTGGGCATCAAGAATATTCGCCTTGGCCCTACCCTGCCGGCATTTGTTTCGCCCAATGTGCTGCAGTACCTTGTGGAGAATTTCGGGATTGCACCAATCACGACTCCGGAGGAGGATTTGAAGCAGCTGCTGCAGTAAAATAAGATATCTCTCATGAAAAGGCAACCCAAATGGGTTGCCTTCTTTTTTATTGTAGTGCCTTTAAACGAAACAAAACCACCCTCTTACGAAAAAATATTACAAATCAGGATATTTTTTATAAATTAATGTTGTAATAGAAATCCCTTTTTGCTATAATTCAAATTGCATAAAATAATAAATTCCGCAGAAAACAAGCATAATTCGGCAAAGTAGGCGAAAGCCTATGACGCAAAGCTACAGGGCCTTTCAACTGGCAGCCAGCTGCAAAAAAACGAGCATTGCCGGATAGGGGCGGTGCTTTTTCTGTTTGTGAAGAAAAAAGGAATTTATTCGCATTGGGTATAAAGAAAGTACGGATAAAAGGGAGGAAAAAATATGAAGAAAAATTATTATGCGAAGGCACTTGCGCTGACCGTAGCGGCAAGTATGGTTTCTGTGCCGGCATTCGCGGCGGAGGGGACGGACGACCCTCAGGCACAGGAGAAAACGGTGGAGCAGGACGAGCAGAAAGGGGAAAAATCTGCGGAGGAAGAGCAGGAAAAGACCGAGCAGCTCGTAAAGGAAGAAAAGATAGAAGATGGAATTTCCGCAGCTTCTGATGATGACCAAGAAACTGCCGTTGCAGAAGGGGAAGTTTTTGCAAAAGGGGACTGCGGTGCAACCGAAGAAGATGAGGTTTCGTGGAAACTGGTAAAGAATGACGATACAGACGATACATTATACCGCAAGGCGGAAGAAAACGGATATTCCTACGCAACAACAGATGAAGGCGGATACGAAAAGGTAGATGGCTATACCTTGACCATTTCGGGCGAAGGCAACATTGCAGATTACTACGGGAAAAATATTACGATTGATAGCTTTGAGGGGGATATTGCTCCTTGGAGAAGAGCCTTACTCAGCGATGTCGAGGCTGACAGAACAACACAGGAGGTTGTTCCAATCACAAAGGTTATTGTAGAAGATGGCATTACAGGAATCGGTACAGATGCATTTTCTTATTTGGCGCTGAATGGGACAATTACATTTAATGAAAACGTAACCTATTACGGCAGCGGTGTTTATTCGTACTGCCCTTTGATTACGACGGTTGATTTTACAAATTTCAAGCCTAAAAATGTTTCGGATTATTGGATACCGGGTCATGAAATGCTGACAGGCAGTGCCGTTCCTTACGGATTTTTTGACAGAGATAAAAGCCTGAATACCTGTATAGTAGACGGAAAAACCTACACCGGTGAGCTTGCCCTGCCGGAACGGATTGACACCATCTGTACGGCGGCATTCCGCGGAACAGGATTTGACACTATCAATTTTGACAATGGCTTGAAGGATATAAAAGAAGTAGGCCCCTATGGCATGAGTAATCTGGCAAATATTGATACATTTACCTATCCGGGGAATGTGGACTTTTATAGCGGCGAGAGTCCCAACGGCAACAAAACGTCCAGTGTTGTATTAACTGGAAGCAGCATAAAAAAACTGATTATTCAGAAGGATGTAAAGGAATTGCCTGACGCTTTTGCTTATCAGCTGAAAGCGTTAGAGGAAGTTATCTTTGAGGGAGAAATAGAAAGTATTGGCTCGAATGCCTTCGGCGGATGCGAAAAGCTGGAATCCGTAGAGCTTGGTAAAGTGAAATCGATGGGGAATGGTGTATTTATCAACTGTCCTTCTCTGAAGTCCCTTAAAATCGAAGGGGATGAGAACTTGGTTCTTTCTTCTAATACCGTAGCGAGCTGGGGAACAAACTGGCCCGGTGCCGCACCCTTGGAAACCTTTGAACTGGGTGCAGGGACAATCAATTTCAACCTGAACGGGAAAAAGGATACTCTTAAAGAGGTAAAGCTTGGTGACGGGGTTAAGGATATTCCCGATTATTTTTTAAGTGGATGTACCAAATTGGAAACACTTGAAATCGGGAACGGCATTACAAAAATCGGGAATCGTGCTTTTGAACAGACAGCTATCACAAGTATTACGATTCCGGACAGCGTAACAGCTATCGGGGAACAGGCATTTAACGGATGTACTTCTCTTACGGAGGTAAATATTCCAAAGAATTCTAAACTTGAAACAATCGGGAATCGTGCTTTTCAACAGACAAACATTACAAGCATTGCAATTCCGGACAGCGTAACAGTTATTGGGAAACAGGCATTCAATAGATGTACTTCTCTTAAAGAGGTAAATATTTCAAAGAATTCTAAACTTGAAACAATTGGAGACGGTGCATTTTATGATACAAGAGTGCTGAAAATGTATCTTCCCGGCGGAGTAAAAACGCTTGGCAGCGGTGCTTTCCAGAGAACACCTGTGGAAATTTATGATATGAGTGATGTCTATTCTTCTGATTTTACCATCGGGGATTGGTGCATCAACAACTGGTATGATACTAAAAACGGCGAAGTGAAACCTGAATGGGCAGATAAGCATAAGGATATTTATGTAAATAACAACGACATCTTAAATGCCTTATTAGCTGACAGGAAAGCCGGTTCTGTGACTAAAACCTGCTATGTGACAAACGGCGGAACAGTTGATATGACAAAAACAGGTTTTGATGCAGTTTTTCGTCCGGGTTATACTGTGGAATGGCACCAGAAAGCAGATTTTTCCGATACGGCATATACAGGTGAACCTCAGAACGGCAAAAACTACTATGCAAAATGGACTTTGATCAATTCTACGAATACGATTGAAGTTACTTATGACGCGAATATCAGCGGCGTAACGGCAAAAACGTATGCTGAAATTAAAGGCAATGAGCATCTTGCAAAAGCAAGCAGCTTTAGCCGTGCCGGCTATACATTTACCGGATGGAATGCCGCGGCAGATGGCACAGGCAAAGCCTATGCGGTTGGTGAGAATATTCCCAGCACCAAAAGCATTACCGTTTATGCACAGTGGAAGCTGAATGCACCTACAGTTTCCGTAACAGGCAATGCGACAAAGCAGTATGACGGCGAGAATGTTACCCTCACAGCGGCAACGCCTGTTTCCGGTGTTACATATCAGTGGCAGAAGGACGGCGTAGCTATTGAAGGTGCAACAAAAGCTACATATACCGTGAAAAATGTTGCGGACAGCGGAAGCTATACCGTTAAGATTACGGATACAGAAAAGAAAACAGCCGTAAGCAGTGCGACAGCAATTTCCATTACAAAGAAAGAGGTAGCAGTGCCTACGGTGGAAAGCAAGATCTATAACGGCACAGTATTGACAGCAGATGTAACCGCAACAGCTGATTACGAGGTTACAAAGAATGAAGGCGGAAAGAATGCCGGTGCGTATGATGTTGTTTTAACCTTGAAGGATGCAGATAATTATAAGTGGGCTGACAGCGAAGAAGCTGCAAAAACGATTCCTTTTACAGTTGCACCCAAGAAAGTAGAATTAACTGTAGATAATAGCACATTGAAAGGTGCAGGCAGTGTTACATTTACGGTTGATGGCGTTTGTGAAGGAGATGCAGCAAAGGTTGTATGCAACGTTGACAGTATTAAGGTAGAGGGCTTAAAGGCTTCTTTGCCGAATGCAACCATGGAGTATACATTTACAACAGACATGGGCGGCAATTATGAACCTGCAAGCTGTGTTGTTTCCGTAACACGCAGAAAATCCTCTTCTTCCTCCTCTGACACTTCTGCCCCGACCTACGGCGTAAGCACAGGCAAGACGGAAAACGGCGAAATCTCCGTTACCCCCGCGAAGGCAGAAGCCGGCGAAACAGTGACCATCAAGGCAACCCCCGACAGCGGCTATCAGCTGGACAAGATGACGGTAAAGGACAAAAACAACAGCACCGTAAAGCTGAAAAAGGTGGACGATAACGAATATACATTTACCATGCCCGTCGGCAAGGTTTCCGTGGATGCGACATTCGTGCAGAAGGATGCGGCGGATGATAGCAACGCGGCTGAAGCAGGCAAGACCATTAAGCTGCAAATCGGCAGTCGTATCGCTAACGTGGATAACGAAGCGGTGATTTACGATGCTGCACCCGTCATCCGCAATGACAGAACTCTGGTGCCTATCAGAATTATCACCGAGGCTCTGGGCGGCAAGGTGGATTGGAACGGCGCGACCAAAGAGGTTACGCTCTCCATCAACGATAAGGAAATCAAGATGACCATCGGCAAGACGCTTGAAAAATACGGCGTTGCACCTGTTATCATCGACGGACGTACCTTCGTACCCGTGCGCTTCGTGGCAGATGAGCTTGGCGCAGAGGTTGCTTGGGATGAGGCAACCAAAACAGTGACAATCAAAACCGCTCGATAAGGCAATTCGGCGTTCATCAGAAATGGTGAACGCCATTTTTTTGTCCCGTTTGCGAAAAAGTATTTGACAACAGGGGGTGTTTTTGATATACTAACTACTGCAGTAGGCGTTTTGTGGAGATGTACTCAAGAGGCTGAAGAGGTGCCCCTGCTAAGGGTATAGGTCATTAACGTGGCGCGAGGGTTCAAATCCCTCCATCTCCGTAGAAAAGAGACTATCGAAGGATAGTCTTTTTTATTTTGCAAAACGGAACCCTTTTTTGTGGCGCAGTGCAAATCCCATTTTAATTTAATAGGAAGCTTTTTGGCGTTTCGATTCCCCGAAACGTCTTTTTTATACCTTGAGACTCCCTGAGACTTGGCAGCTGCTATTCTCCATGACAGAAAGGAGGAGAGCAAAATGTATGTTACAGGGGACACGATTATCCGCTTTGCGACCGTTCTGGGAGCATTAGGCACACTTGGAGCCCTGCTTTACCGCAGCTTTCACTGGATGGAGCAGCAGAAGGCGCAGCAGGCGGAAATCGAGAACATCAAAAAGGAGCAGTGCGTTATATGCTACGGGCTTTTGGCAACACTGGACGGGCTCAAGCAGCTTGGCGCAAACGGCAATGTCAGTGATGCCTATCAGAGACTGGAAAAGCATCTGAATCAATCGGCGCACGAATGAAAGGGGGGAAATGAAATGAAGGAATTCTGAAGAGAAGCCGTCGGAAATCTGCTGACGGTGAAAAGTATTGTAACATTGGTGCTGACGCTGGTATTTTCCGTTCTGGCAGTCACAAGCCGCATTGACGGCGGGCAGTTTCTGAATATTTTTTCGATTGTGATTGCATTTTATTTCGGCACACAGCACAGGAAAAGCATGACACAGGAAGTGACACAGGAAAAGGGGGATGCGGAATGACGGGGCATGAATTGGTTGCATTTGCGAGAGGAAAGCTTGGCACGCCTTATGTTTATGGCATGAAGGGCGAGGTGCTGACACAAAAGACGTATGACCGGCTGAGAATCCTCTTTGGTCCTCTGGTCTGGGAGAGCGACGCGGCGAAAATCGGGCAGGTTTGTGTAGATTGCAGTGGTCTGATTTCGTGGGGGACAGGCATCCTCCGCAATTCGCAGGGCTATCATGACACAGCGGATGCGGTATTCCCCATCGCGACCATCGGGCAGGCACCCATTGGGGCGGCGGTCTGGCGCAAGGGGCATATCGGCATTTACATCGGCGGCGGAAAATACATCGCGGCGGACGGCAGTGCCTACGGCGTGCGAATCGGCGCTGTTGCGGGCAGCGGCTTTACGCATTGGTTCCGCTTGAAGGATATTGCCTATGAAAGAAAGGAGGACGAGATGGTTACAAAGGAAACGATTTTTTATAATGATAAGGCGTATACCGTCAGCCTCATCCGCAAGGACGGCGTAACATACCTGAAGACCAGAGATATTGCGGAGATTTTAGGCTTAGCGGTCGGCAACAGGGGAAAGGCACCGGTCTTGGCAGACAAGCCTACTGCATAAATAAAACAATTTTATATCAGAATTTTATCCCTTTCGGACGAAAGGGATTTTTTGTTTAATTGAATAAAAATATAACAGTACGATTTTTTGTTTTTCCTGTGCGAAGGAAACAAAGAGCAGGAAAATTTTTCATCTGATATTGTTCAGTTTTCATTTTTGCCAATAAAAGCGTATTTTACTTTACCCAAAAAAGAGAAAATGAACTATTTTTCAGTCTGTTTTCCTCTTTTTCACAGAATGCGGTTGGACATTTTTTCGCATCGTTCAAAAAAATGTACGAAAAACTATACAAAAATACCTGAGTTTGTAGAAAATTTCACAGTACCCCTTGCCTTTCTCCGGAAAAGTGGTATACTGATACTGTATTCGGGTAGGGATTTTCAGGAATTCATTGTGCGATTGGATACACGCTGAACTTTTTTTCAGGATGTGGGTTGCGCGTATCGGCAGAATGAGCCGAAGATCCTCCGAGAAGAGTACGCAGTTCTTCAAATACAAAATATCTATATCAAAAGGAGAAGTGAAAAACATGAGAATTTCCGACAGAGTGCAGGCAATGCAGAACTCCCCTATTAGAAAATTTAACCCTATGGCTGACGCAGCTGAAGCAGCAGGCGTTAAGATTTATCACCTGAACATCGGTCAGCCCGATATCGAAACACCTTCCGTATTCTGGGAAGCAGTTAAAGGCTTTGACCAGAAGGTACTGGCTTACGCTGGTTCTTGGGGTCTGCCCGAACTGCAGGACGCTATCGTTGATTACTTCAAGAGATTCGACATGAATCTGGAAAGAAACGATGTTCTGATCACAGCAGGTGGTTCCGAAGCGCTGACACTGACATTCCTGTCCATCATCAACCCCGGTGATGAAGTTATCGTAGCTGAACCCTACTACACAAACTACCTGACATTCATTCAGGCTGCTGACGGTGTTGTAAAACCCGTTACAACATACGCTGAAGAAGGCTACAAATATGCAATCAAGGAAAGACTGGAAGCAGTTGTTACAGATAAGACAAAAATGATTTCCATCGTTAACCCCGGTAACCCTACAGGCTGCATCCTGTCCAGAGAAGACATGAGAGTAATCGCTGACTTCGCTAAAGAACATGATCTGTGGATCCTGGCTGACGAAGTTTACAGAGAATTTGCTTACGACGGCAGAGAAATGACATCCTTTGGTCAGATGGCTGACATCGAAGACAGAGTTATCATCATCGACTCCGTTTCCAAGAGATTCTCCGCTTGCGGCGCTCGTATCGGCTGCATGGTTTGCAAAAACAAAGAATTCATGGCAGAAGTATTCAAGATTGCTATGGGCCGTCTGTGTGTTCCTACACTGGACATGGTTGGCGCAACAGCAATGTACAAACTGCCTGCTGACTTCTTCAATAGCGTAAGAGCAGAATATGAACACAGAAGAGACGTTGCTTATGATGCACTGATGAAGATCCCCGGCGTTGTTTGCCAGAAACCCGGCGGCGCTTTCTACATCACATGCAAACTGCCTGTTGAAAATACAGAAGATCTGCTGCTGTTCCTGCTGAACGAATTCAGAGAAAACAATGAAACAGTTATGTACGCTCCCGCTGAAGGCTTCTACGCAACACCCGGTCTGGGCAGAGACGAACTGCGTATCGCTTACATCCTGAAAGCTGAAGATATGGCTAGAGGTATTGAACTGCTGGGCAAAGGTATTGAAGCATACAAAGCAAAAGGCGGCAAATAATTCAAGCTACATAAATTGAGTTAAGCATTGGCTTTGCACATGTTAGGGCACTCCGTTTGGAGTGCCCTTTCTCTATGCCGAAAAGCAACGAAACAAATCTGTTATATCCGTTACAAATGCTTAACAGATTTACAACAGATTTATGACAAATTGCACGATTTCTTTCTTTTTTTCGGTGCTTGTGGTATGATGAGAAAAATGAGTTATGGGGTTTTTAGGAATTTTAAGGAGGTTTTTTAAATGGAGGAAAACAGAGAATTGACAAGAGCGGAGCTTGTGGAGCAGGATGCAAAGGAATGCTTCAAGCAGGGTCTGAACTGTTCGGAATGTGTGATGACGGCATTTCTGAATCATTTTGACACAGGGCTGCCCAAGGAGGTTGTAAAGCTTGCAACCGGCTTCGGCGGCGGCATGGGGCATACAAAAAATACCTGCGGCGCGATTACGGGCGCGGTTATGGCGCTGAGTGCCATTGTGGGCAGAGAAAATCCTGCGGCAAAGGAAACAGTAGGCGAACGAATTACCGAATTGCAGCAGGGCATTTATCCCATTGTTGGCAAAATGGTAAATGAAATCAAGGATGAATACGGCACACTGATCTGCTCTGAGCTTTCTAATCCCTTCGGTGATTTCGCATGCAAGGAAAGAAAGAAAAACTGCATGACTATGATTATGCACTGCGCAAAGCTGGCGGCAAAATATGCAGAAGAAGCGCAGAAATAAAAAGCAATTATAACGTAATATAAAAGGAATATTGTAATAATGAACATAAGATTTGGTGATTGAGATGAAAAAAGTATTTTTGGGGCTTCTGGCGGCACTGATGCTTACCGTGCCTGCCTTTGCCCATCCGTTGATTACGGTTTATGTAGATGGAAAACAGTTAAGCTTCGACCAGCCGCCCATCATTCAGGATGACCGCACACTGGTACCCATGCGGAAAATCTTCGAAGCACTGGATGCACAGGTGATTTGGGATGAAGCAGACCAGACGGTTATGGCAATGCACAATGAGGATATCATTATGCTGCAGATTGGCGAAGCAGGTCTGTATAAAAACGGCGAATTGGTTTATACCATGTCTGTCCCTGCGCAGATTATCAATGACCGCACACTGGTGCCTCTGCGCGCCGTTGCGGAAAGCCTTGGCGCATCCGTTGCGTGGGATGGCGTGAAATATGTCATTGATATCCATTCGGACGGCACCTCCGAAAAGCCTGCGGGCAGTGAGCAGCAAGCACCGCAGGTTGGCGGCTATACGTCCTCTGTCCTTGCGGCGGACGGCACAGAGGTGCTGCATGTAGAGCTGAAATGTGACGAGGTTGCAGGGCAGGCGGCAGTCAATACTGCCATGGCACAGGCAACCTTCAACGAAGGCAAAGCCTTTTTGCAGACCTATAAGGCGCAGGCACTGCAGGCATACGCCAATGATCCCAACGGCTTCCAGCCCTATTACTGCGTGGGTGCGTACAACGTGACACGCAGCACAAACGGCTATGCTTCCTTCTTGGGAACGGTTTCCTCCTCCGCAGGTGGCACAGAGCAGGCGCAGTATACCTCTCATACCTATGCCATGAGCAGCGGTAGGGAGTGCGCCCTGAGTGAGCTGGTTTCCGATAGTCAGGCAGATTTGCAGGCACTCTGGAAGGCATCCTTTGCAGCGCTGATTGAAGCGGACGAGGATGCGTTCTACAGCGATGCGGAAAGCAGATTGGCAAGAAGCCTGAATCAGGTGCAGTTCTACCTGACAGATAGCGGCATTGTTTTCTATCTCTCTCCCGGCATCATTGCCCCTGCGGCAACGGGTGCGGTGTCCTTTGAAATTGCATATCAGATTTAAGGAGAGGACATATTTAAAGAGAAGGTATAAAATAGAATTTTTTACGAAAAATAGAGAAATAAAAGAAAAAAGGAGGGAGTGCGGATGTGTACCGCAGTGAGCTATCACACCAAAGACCATTATTTCGGCAGAAATCTGGATTTTGAATGCTCCTATGGGGAGAGTGTGACGATTACCCCCAGACGTTTTTTGTTCTGCCTTCCCGAAGGGGCGGAATTTCGGACAGAGTATGCCATGATTGGCATGGCGCACGTTGCTGAGGGAACGCCGTTATATTATGATGTGGTCAATGAAAAGGGGCTTGCCATGGCAGGGCTGCTGTTCGCGGGCAATGCAGTCTATCAGAAGCGGCAGGAGGGGAAGGACAACATTCCCTCGTGGGCGTTGCTGCCTTGGATTTTGGGGCAATGCGAAACCGTAGCAGAGGCAAGGGTGCTTTTGGAGCGGATTGCAGTGACAGATGCGCCGTTCAGCGAGGCCTTACAGCCCAGCCCGATGCACTGGATGCTTGCGGATGCATCGCAATGCCTTGTGATAGAACAAATGGCAGACGGACTGCATCTTTATGATAACCCGATTGGCGTTTTGGCGAATAATCCGCCCTTTCCCTTTCACAGAGAAAATATCAGGCAATATTTGAATGTTACCGCAGAGCCGGCGCAGGATCGCTTCAGCGGACAGGAGCTGCTTTCCCCCTTCAGCCGCGGCATGGGTGGGCTTGGTCTGCCGGGCGACCTTAGCTCTGCCTCTCGGTTTGTGCGTGCGGCCTTTGTGAAATTAAACTCTCGTTCTGCAGAGGGCGAAAAGGAGAGTGTCAGCCAGTTTTTCCATATTCTCGGCGCAGTGGAGCAGCAGAGAGGATGCTGCTATCTGGGCGATGGAAAATATGAGATTACTATATACAGCTCCTGCTGTAATCTGGAGAAGGGAATTTATTATTATAAGACCTATGACAATCACAGCATTACGGCAGTGGAACTGCACAAGGAAAATCTGGACGGAGAGGAATTGATTTGCTACCCCTTGACTTAAGCCGTTTCTCTCCTTTACGATACAATGCAAAAAGGAGGATATTATGGAACTGATATTGGCTTCGGCCTCACCGCGCAGGAAGGAATTACTGGAAAAAATCGGGCTGCCCTTTACGGTACAGCCTGCAATGGGCGAGGAACGCATCACGCAGAAAAGCCCTGCGGCGGTTGTTATGGAATTATCCCGACAGAAGGCAGAGGAAATCGCAGCAGCGCAGACAGAGGATTGCATTATCATCGGAGCGGATACGGTGGTTGCCAGAGGCGAGAAAATCATGGGCAAGCCGAAGGACGCGGCGGATGCAAAGCAGATGCTCAGAAGTATTGCCGATGACTGCCATCAGGTCTATACGGGTGTCACGCTGATCCGCACGGGTGCGCATCCCCAAAGCGTCACCTTTCAGGAAAAAACAGACGTATGCCTCTATCCGATTTCCGATGCGGAGCTGGATGCCTATATTGCAAGCGGCGATCCGATGGATAAGGCAGGTGCGTATGGCATACAGGGCGATTTCGCGATTTATGTGAAGCGCATCGTAGGAGATTACTATAATGTGGTGGGTCTGCCGATTGGCAGAGTCTATCAGGAATTAAAGCGGATGCTTTTTGTCAAACATGCGGGAAAATCACGGCTGAATCCCATG